>Ga0256407_10003973_pt1 | contig 25389 bp, 23 predicted proteins | sample RumenRJG_04DNA_FD_193489 | JGI IMG/M metagenome (GOLD analysis project Ga0256407, IMG submission 193489) | Bovine rumen microbial communities from Lethbridge, Alberta, Canada - RJG_04 | ecosystem: Host-associated > Mammals > Digestive system > Stomach > Rumen | place: Canada: Alberta... | reverse complement strand
GTGCCCGATTGATAAACTGGGCGTGCCCGATTGACAAACTGGGCGTGCCCGATTGATAAACTGGGCGTGCCCGATTGATAAACTGGGCGTGCCCGATTGATAAACTGGGCGTGCCCGATTGATAAACTGAGCATAGTCTATTGTATTGAGGCGGCTTTGCGATAGCCCATGCCAGTGACGTGACAGATGAGGCGGTCCTCCTGATTGGTGACACGCACCTCGACAGCGGGAATCTTGTGGTGGTCGGCAACGTTGACGGCCTCGGCACGTAGATGGTCACCCTCCCTGGCACTCGACACGAACATGATGCTGTTGCTGATGCCGAAGGTGAGCTGTCCGCGACTGTTCATCAGGGCAGCTATTGCCAAGTCTGCCAAGGTGAAGAGGGCACCGCCCTGACAGACATTACCGCCGTTTAAATGAGCGTTGGTTACGGTCATTTCTGCCACGGCGTGTTGTTCGTCAACTTCGGTTATCTGACAACCCGCATTGGCTGCAAAGCGGTCGGTACGGTTCAGTAGTTCCTGTATGTTCATGGTGTCTATGATTGTATTCCTAATTCTTCCTTCAGGAATTTTGGCGTATATCCCTTATCGCTATTGGCCACCTCTTCTGGTGTACCTGTAGAGAGAATGGTGCCACCGCCACGTCCGCCCTCAGGTCCCATATCGATGATGTGGTCTGCCTGACGGATAACGTCGAGGTTATGTTCGATGACGAGAACGGTATTGCCACGGTCTACCAAGCGGCGCAGCACCTCCATGAGAATACGGATGTCCTCGAAGTGCAGACCCGTGGTGGGCTCGTCGAGGATATAGAACGTTTTGCCAGTATCCTTCTTGGACAGTTCTGCTGCCAATTTGATACGTTGACTCTCACCACCAGAAAGGGTGGTAGAGGGCTGGCCAAGTTTGATATATCCGAGACCCACGTCCTGAATGGTCTTGATTTTGCGCAGGATATCGGGTACGTTTTCGAAGAACTCGCAGGCTTGATTGATGGTCATGTCGAGTACATCGGCAATGGACTTACCCTTGAAGCGTACCTCCAGGGTCTCGCGATTGTAGCGCTTGCCATGACACTCCTCGCATGGTACCTGGATATTCGGTAGAAAATTCATCTCAATGGTTTTATAGCCATTGCCACCACAAGTCTCGCAGCGTCCTCCCTTGACATTAAACGAGAAACGACCAGGCTTGTAGCCACGTATCTGCGCTTCGGGCAGGTTGACGAACAGTGAACGGATGTCGCTGAAGACACCAGTGTAGGTGGCTGGGTTGGAGCGTGGCGTACGGCCGATAGGACTCTGGTCGACGTTCACCACCTTATCTATATATTTCAGTCCCTCAATGCTATCATAGGGTAGCGGAGCCTGCAGGGAGCGATAGAAATGCTTGGAGAGGATGGGGTAGAGTGTCTCGTTGATGAGTGTGGACTTACCCGATCCGCTGACACCTGTGACAACAATGAGTTTGCCCAAAGGAAACTCTGCCGTAATGTTTTTCAGGTTGTTGCCACGACAGCCGGTAAGAACCAGGCGTTGGTCAGTGGTGGCCTTCTTTGCTGCGACTGAGTCGCAGCGTACGGAACCATTGAGGTACTGAGCAGTTAGCGTGTCTGTCTTTAGCAGTTCAGCAGGTGTGCCTTGGAAAACCACTTCGCCACCTTTGCGACCTGCCTTAGGCCCGATATCTACGATGTAGTCGGCACTAAGCATCATATCGCGGTCGTGCTCAACAACGATGACAGTATTACCTAGGTCGCGCAGTTCCTTGAGTGAACGAATAAGTCGCTCGTTGTCGCGCTGGTGCAGTCCGATGGACGGCTCATCAAGGATGTAAAGTACGTTGACCAGTTGCGAACCAATCTGTGTGGCCAATCGGATGCGCTGACTCTCACCACCCGACAGCGATGCTGACTGACGGTTCAGTGACAGGTAGTCGAGACCGACATCTAGTAGGAAGTCCAGACGGGTGCGGAGTTCCTTGAGTATCTCTGTGGCAATCTGTTGCTGCTGTTTGTCAAGGTGCTTTTCCACTTCGTTGAGCCACTCGCGCAACTCGTCAAGATCCATATTCGCCAGTTCGGCTATGTTCTTATCCCATATCTTATAGGACAGCGCTTCGCGGTTCAGTCGTTGACCGTGACATTCAGGACACTCACACTCAGCCAGGAACTGTTCAGCCCATTTCTCAGAACCCAGCGACGGGCCGCGACGTGACGCTGGTGTGCTGTCGTCATCGTCCATGACGGAGCGCAGGTACTTGATGACACCATCGTAGTCGACAAAGTAGTCGCTGGATGTGTGTACCAGTTCTTTGTCAATGCGGACAGGTTCAAGAGTACCATAGAGAATCTCGTTGAGTGCCTCTTCGGGTATCTCTTCGATAGGTGTCTTGATGTCGCACTCATAATTAGCGAGGATGGCACTAATCTGCCAGAAAATCATCTGGTTCTTGTACTTGCCAAGGGGTACGATACCACCGTCGTGGATGGAGTGCTTGCGGTTAGGGATGACCTTGGAAAGGTCTATCTCGTTGATATACCCCAGACCCTTGCAGCGTGGACAAGCACCTTGCGGAGAATTGAATGAGAAGGTGTTGGGTGCAGGATCACCATAGGAAATACCTGTGGTGGGACACATCAGACGACGGGAGAAGTGCTTGACAGCTCCTGTCTCATGGTCCATAATCATTAAGAGACCTTCGCCCTGCTTCATGGCCATCTGTACAGACTTCTTGAGACGGTCGTCGGCACCTTTCACTGCCAAGCGGTCAATGACTACCTCGATATCGTGGTTCTTATAGCGGTCCACCTTCATGCCAGGCAAGAGTTCTCTGACCTCACCGTCAATACGAACATGGAGGTAGCCTTTGCGACGCATCGACTCAAAGAGTTCACGGTAGTGGCCCTTACGACTCTTGACCAACGGTGCTAAGATAAGAATCTTCTTACCAGCATAGTCCTGCTGGATCATCTCAATGACTTTCTCCTCGGTGTATTTCACCATCGGCTCGCCCGTGGCATAACTATAGGCACGTCCAGCACGGGCAAAGAGCAAACGCATATAGTCGTAGATTTCCGTGGTCGTACCCACCGTAGAACGTGGGTTCTTGTTGGTCGTCTTCTGTTCAATGCTGATGACTGGAGAAAGCCCTGTAATCTTATCCACATCAGGACGCTCCATACCTCCCAGGAAGTTGCGGGCATAAGCTGAGAACGTCTCGATGTAGCGGCGTTGTCCTTCAGCAAAGATGGTGTCGAAAGCCAACGACGACTTACCACTACCACTCAGACCAGTGATGACTGTCAGTGAGTTGCGTGGTATCTCTACGTCGATATTCTTCAAATTGTGAACACGAGCGCCGAAGACTTGAATCTTTTCCATTTTTAGATAATGGGTCTAATGGGATTAATGGGCTTTTTATGGGTTGGTGTTGTCCACCGTATTGAAGTTACGCAGCAGGTTGACGTCGCGACGGATATTATATTCCATACCGTCAGCACCGCGTGCCTTGACATAGACAAAATAGACACCGTCTTTGACGGGATGGCCATTGTGGGTTCCGTCCCATCCACTTTCTAAGGTCTGCCAGTCAGTCCAGTCGTATAGCTTTTGACCATAACGATTAAAGATGTATGCGTGGAACTCCACAATGCTTTTCGAATTGCTCTTTGCCTGGAAGTAGTCGTTGTAGCCGTCACCATTGGGTGAGAAGGCATTGGGCATCTCCAGGTGACTGTCGCTGATAGTGACGTTCATGCTCTTTGTCTCGATGATTTCACCATCGAGTACGACATTGAGTGTGATGGTGTTTTTGCCAGCTGCCGTGAACGTATAAGTGGTGTTCTCTTCGTAGCGTGTAACGTTGATGTCGGCAGATGTATTGGTGATGTGCCACTCGATGGTTGCCGCAGGGTCAAGATCTGAAGGGTTCGATGTAAACTGTACATAGAGTGGGGCTTCGGCATTGAAATCTTCAGTGGCCACAACCTCAACACCTTGCTTATCGGTGTATGTTGCCTTGAGCTCAATGCTGGCAGAGACTGTCGTGGCCAGCAGAGAAAAAGCAAAAAGGGTTAATAATTTACCTATTTTCATGTTAGATATGCGAATATTTCTGCAAAATTAGAAAAATATTATGAATTATGCATTATCCATTATGAATTATTTCGTAATTTTGTAGCGCAAAACTGAAAAATAGTAGTTTATGAAACGAATATTAAGATATTTTTTCATGCTGACTGTGCTTTCGTTCATCGCAGAGACAGCGATGGCACAGGTGCAGAAATATAAGGAACTGCATAAGGTGAAGCGCAAGGAGACCATCTTTGGCATAGCCCGTGAGAACGGTATTACTATCGATGAACTCATTGAAGCCAATCCGGAGATGAAAGCTCCTGGCTATGAATTGCATAAAGGTGACTACATCAAGATACCTTTCCCATCCAATCATCCCGTTAGTGCCAGTGTTAATCAACAGCCACAGATGCCGACAAAGCCTGTTGTCATAGAGCGTGACGTGCGAAACAGGGAAATCAGGGTAGGTGTGATGTTGCCCCTGCATAATGATAATGGCGATGGCAAACGCATGGTTGAATACTATCGTGGCGTTTTGATGGCCTGCGACAGTCTGCGTGTCAACGGTATCTCTACCGATATTCGTGCGTGGAACGTGGCTGAGCAGACTGACATCAAACAGATTTTGAAGGATCCCAAGGCTGCTGAGTGCGACTTGATTATAGGACCGCTTTATACCAAACAGTTGAAAGCGCTTGGTGACTTTGCCCAGAAGAACGACATTCGTGTACTGATTCCTTTCAGCATTAACTCTAACGAGGTGTTCGACAATGGCAACCTTTTTCAGGTGTTCCAGAACGGTAATCAGACCAACAATGGCTATGTGTTCCGCTTCTACCAGCGTTTCAAGGACAGTCACGTGGTCATTGTGGACTGTAACGACTCAACCAGTACCAAGGGAAGTTTTACTACCGTCCTGCGTCGTAAACTGGAGCAGGAGGGCGCTACCTATACCATTACCAATCTGAAGTCGAGCGAGACGAAGTTTAAGCAAAGTTTTTCAACCACTGCTCATAACGTAGTGGTGCTGAACACCAGCCGCTCGCAGGAATTGAATGTAGCTTTCGCCAAGCTTAATGGCTTACTGATGACAGACCCTTCGCTGAAAATCTCCATGTTCGGATATCCAGAGTGGCTGATGTATACCAACAAGCATCTGGATGATTTCTATAAGTTCGATACCTACATCCCATCGACCTATTATATGAGTCCGCTGTCACCCCGTGCTGAGCACTTCAAGAAAAAATACCGTTGGAACTTCCATCAGGATATGCAACCCTACCATCAGCGCTATGCTGTGACAGGTTTTGATCAGGCGTACTTCATGATTAAAGGCCTGCACATGTATGGCAGTCGCTTTACGGGAGCATCAGGTACAGTAGGATACACACCGCTGCAGACTCCGCTACACTTTGAACGCATTGGCAATGGCGGCATGCAGAACCGTGCCATCCTGTTTGTGCACTACACAAAGGATAACAAAATAGAGACTATCAACTTCTAACAGCATGAGACGTATTCTGTCGATAATCCTGTTCTTGATGCCAATGATGCTGCATGCTCAGGTCGGCGACTACCGTACTGACTTGGCTATAGGTGGTAGTGCTGGTTATGTGATGAGTAATGTAGGCTTTGTACCCGATGTACCACAGGGCCTTTTGCCTGGTTATACGGCAGGACTATCGGTGCGTTATACCTGTGAGAAATATTTCAGTAGCATCTGTTCCATTCTGGGTGAGGTAAACGTTACTCAGACAGGTTGGAAGGAGGACATCCGTGATGCAGATAATAATCCTGTTTACTATGCTGATGACATTGCCAATGCGTCACCGTTGAGCTATGAACGAAAGATTACTTATGTGCAGATTCCATTCCTGGCACGACTAGGTTGGGGACGTGAGCGCAAGGGCTTGCAGGCTTTCATTCAGGCAGGTCCACAGATTGGTTTTTACCTCAATGAATCGACGAAAACGAATGTCGTAATAGGTTATGGAACAGCTAACCAGCGTGCTTCACAGGTTGTGGCTCAGGACACGTTGGCTGTGCAGAATAAGTTCGACTATGGTATTGCTGCAGGTGGTGGTATCGAACTGTCAATACCTAAGGTAGGTCACTTCATTCTGGAAGGTCGCTACTACTATGGTCTGGGCAACATCTTTAAGAACTCGAAGAGTGACTACTTTGGTAAGTCTAACTATGGGCAGATTATCATCAAGGCTACATATCTCTTCGACATTGTAAGAACAAGAAATCCTAAAATAAAATAAGAAAGATTATGTTTGAAAACCAACCGAAAGGTCTATTTGCGTTGGCATTGGCCAACACTGGCGAGCGCTTCGGCTACTACACGATGCTGGCTGTTTTCGCCTTGTTCTTGAGAGCTAACTATGGACTGACACCAGGTACCGCTGGTATCATCTACAGTTCGTTCCTTATGTTTGTCTATTTCTTCCCACTCATCGGTGGTATGATGGCCGACAAGTTCGGCTTTGGCAAGATGGTAACGACGGGTATCATTGTCATGTTCCTGGGTTATCTGCTGCTGTCAGTGCCTCTTGGTGGCGACAGTTTCGCTTTGGTTATCATGCTGGTAGCATTGGTGAGCATTGGTTTTGGTACTGGACTCTTCAAAGGTAACCTGCAGGTGATGGTCGGTGACCTGTATAATGATCCACAGTATAAGGATAAGCGTGACGCAGGTTTCTCCATCTTCTATATGGCCATCAATATCGGTGCCTTATTTGCTCCTACTGCTGCTATCCGTATCATGGAGTGGGCGCAGTCGATGGGTGTCAGCGAGAACGATTCTTACCACTTTGCTTTTGCAGTAGCTTGTGCATCGCTGATCCTCTCTATCGCCATCTACTACCTGTCACGTTCAACTTTCCGTCATGTGGAGGGTGGTACAAAAAAGAAGGGTGAGGCTACAGAGGTTGATACGCTGTCTCCTGCTGAGACTAAGGAGCGTCTGATAGCGCTGCTGCTGGTATTTGGCGTGGTAGCATTCTTCTGGATGTCGTTCCACCAGAATGGTCTGTCGCTGACCTATTTCGCTAACGAGTTTACAGAGACTTCTGCTGAGGGCGTGAAAGCAATGGCATTCAACGTCTGGAACCTCGTAGCTATCATCTTTATGGTGTATGCTGCATTCTCATTGTTCCAAGGAAAGACTGCTAAGAGCCGTGGTATTGCAGGATTGGTAATCATTGCAGCATTGGCTTTCTTGGCCTATAACTATGGTGTGCTTGATGGTAGTGTAGAGGTGAAGGCTCCTATCTTCCAACAGTTCAACCCGTTCTATGTTGTTGCACTGACTCCTGTATCGCTGGCTATCTTTGGTTGTCTGGCAGCAAAGAATAAAGAGCCTAAGGCTCCACGTAAGATTGCCTATGGTATGATTGTGGCTGCCGTGGCTTTCTGTCTGATGCTTTATGCCTCACTGACGTTGCCTTCTCCTAACGAGCAGGCTGCCTTGGGCGATGCTGCTCCCCGTGTGTCGTCATATTGGTTGATTAGCACATACCTCATCCTGACCTTTGGTGAATTGTTGCTGAGCCCAATGGGAATCTCTTTCGTTTCGAAAGTGGCTCCTCCAAAGTACAAAGGTGCCTGCATGGGTGGATGGTTTGTATCTACCGCTATCGGCAACCAGTTGGTAATGGTTGGTGGTATTCTGTGGGGTGACTTACCCCTGTGGTCGGTATGGGCTGTCTTTGCCGCCCTCTGTATTCTGGCCGCCCTGTTCATGTTCTCCATTATGGGCCGTTTGGAGAAGGTATGCTAAGCTTCATCCCATTCCTGGTCCTGATAGTACTTATTACGTGTTGCATTGCCGTTTTTGGCAATGCAACACTTGATGGTGCCTCACAGGTTTCGCTATTAGTGGCCTCGGCAGTGAGTGTGCTGATAGGTCATTTCTCGAAACGACTGGAATGGGAAAATCTGGAAAAGGAACTCTCGGATAAGGTATCAAGCTGTACGCCGGCTATCATTATTCTTCTACTTATCGGTGCTATTGGTGGCACATGGATGGTAGCGGGTATCGTGCCTACGATGATATATTACGGCATGCAGATTATCCAGCCTGAGGTGTTCCTTGTCAGCAGTAGTATTCTTTGTGCTTTAGTGAGTTTGATGATTGGTTCGTCGTGGACGACAGTTGCCACCATTGGTCTGGCACTGATGGGTATTGGTAAGGCTCATGGTTTTGACGACGGATGGATAGCGGGCTCTATTATCACAGGCGCATACTTTGGTGATAAGCTTTCCCCATTGTCTGATACTACGGTATTAGCATCCAGTGTAGCAGGAACGCCGCTGTTTACGCATATCCGTTATATGCTGTATACGACGGTTCCGACATTTTGCATCTCGCTGACCATCTTCCTCATTGCTGGTTTTACGATGGATGTGCAAGGTCATGGCAATGTGCATGAGTTTATGGAAGGCTTGCAACACACCTTTGTCATTTCACCCTGGCTACTCGTTGTTCCTGTATTGACGGGAGTGATGATAGCCCGTCGCTGGCCGTCGATGGTGGTGCTGTTTATGGCTATCCTGCTGGCTGTTATCGTGGCCTTATTGGTTCAGTCGGATTTGGTGCTCCGCATAGCAGGAAATGATGGAGGTCTGCTGACATCATATAAAGGAATGATGAGCGTATGCTATGGCAGTACAAGTATTGAGACGGGTAACAATGTGCTGAACGAACTGGTTCATACCAGTGGTATGTCAGGCATGATGCCTACCATCTGGCTGATTATCTGTGCACAGACCTTTGGTGGCGCACTGACGGCTACAGGTCAGTTGCAGGATTTCATGCGTCTGTTGCTACGTCTTGTTCGTGGCACTGCCTCTTTGGTAGCTTCGACGGTAGGTACAGCATTGTTTTGTAATATTGCCACTGCCGATCAGTACCTGTCTATCATGTTGTCCAGTTCTATGTTTAAAGATACTTATCGTGAGCGTGGTTATCAGCCACAGCTGTTGAGTCGTTCGTGTGAGGACGGTGCTACGGTGACCTCCGTACTGGTACCTTGGAATACGTGTGGACTGACGCAGAGTACGGTACTTGGCGTTGCCACGCTGACCTATCTTCCTTATTGTTTCTTTAACTACCTATCACCGCTGATGAGTATTTTCATTGCATCGATAGGTTGGAAAATCAAGCGCACATGTTCCTGAGTCTGTTATTAACGGGCTTCCTGACGCTTGTTGAGTTGAACTGTGAGAACATGTTCGATTGCAAGCACGACTCATTGAAAGATGATACAGAATGGATGCCTGACGGAAAACGGAAGTGGTCGTATGCCCGCTATTGGCGTAAACTGAACCATATAGGTCAGGAGATACTATCATGCCAAGAAGAAGGTGTACCTGATCTGGTGGCGTTGGTGGAGGTTGAGAACGATAGCGCTCTCTTCGACTTGACACACCGTTCATTGTTGCGTAGGGCAGGATATGAGTATCTGATGACTGAATCTCCCGATGTGCGTGGCATCGATGTGGCACTGCTCTATCAACCCATGACATTTCGTCCAATTTGTTATGACTATCTTGGTATTGTACCATTGGAGGGAATGCGTCCGACACGTGACATCCTTTATGTCCAAGGGGAAACGTTAAACCGTGATACGCTGCACATCTTTGTTGTTCATGCACCAAGCCGTTTTGGTGGTGAGAAACAGACGCGTCCTAATCGCAAACTGATAGCGGACCGTGTGGTGGATGCTATCAGTCAGTTGCCGACAGACGCCAAAGTGATTGTTGCTGGCGACTTCAATGATGAGGCAACGGATCCTGCTTTACGCTATCTGGAAGACAATGGCTTGCATAACGTTACTGCTGGTGTGAAAGGCTCGCATGGTGCGAAAGCCACCTATCGCTATCAAGGTTTCTGGCAGAGTATCGACCATGTCTTCGTAAGTACGGTGCTGCTCAATTCCGTTGAGCAGTCTTTCATTAATGATGCTCCCTTCCTGTTGGAAGAAGACAAAAAATACGGAGGAGTAAAACCCCTCCGCACCTTTAATGGTTATCGCTACCAGCGTGGCTTCAGTGACCATCTGCCGCTGGTGGTACGTTTCCGTCGTTAGAATGTTGGCAGACCGTCTACCGTCTGTTCCTTGACAGCCATCACCTCCATCTCGATGAGCCAGCCTGCACGACAGACTGGTGCATGAACAATGATTCGTGGGTGGTTGGGGAAACGTTCTTCGTAAAGACGGTTCACCAGTTCGTAGTCGGCAATGTCGCGCAGATATACAATCATGACTCCCACCTCGTCGTAGCTGCTTCCTGCCTCTTTGAGCAGTGCTTCCACATTGTCCCACATCCGGTGGGTCTGTTTTACAATATCCTTTGGGTGCTCTATCTGTCCCTTGTTGTTGATGCTCGCAGTACCAGAGATAATCACATGGCGGCGGTCGCCATAGTCAACGATTGTGCCACGCTCAAAACTGACGCCGTAGTCGCTGGTGCGGTTCAGATGTGTAGGAGCATAGAGATAATGTATCTGTTCTTTCTTGATGCCAGCAATGGCGTAGTTGTCCATCTGCGTCATCACCTGTGGATTGCAGGCACGACCACCAATACCTGTCGAGGCAATATAGTGGGTGTCTTCTGTGAGCCCTTGGGTGAAGAATATCTTGTTGCGAGCAGCTACCACGCCAGCATAGTTGACGTCAACATCGTTGACAAAAAGCCATGTTCGTATGCAGTTGTCGGCCAGCGTACAACCCTCCTGAGCCAATTGCAAAACATACTCGTTGAAGAGCAGTCGTGTCTGGTACTCAGAGTTCTGTGCAGTATTATGGGCAGAGGCATTCCAGAGATGACGAAAATTGCCGTGGCTGACCTCATAAAGGCCATTTGCTAACTGTCGGCTGGTTACATTCGTCAGCAAGTACACCCATAGTCCTATCTTAGAACCGTCAAGAGGAGCCTGTCCGATAATGCTTTTTGCACAGTCGCTGGTGTCGGCCAGTAGCACATCGTCGGCCTGATTGGCTACGTCACTGAGGAAGTAACGCTTTAGTACGGCTGTTGCACCATTTAATGTTGTTGCCTTTAGCTGCTCATAGCCGTCGAGTACGGCATCCAGTTGCTGCTGGAAGGTGAGTCCATCACTCTTGGCATGTATCATGACATGGTATTCTGTCACCTCACCATGACCGGTAAAGCTGAATACTTCTGCCTGAGCGTTGTTTAACTGATATAAATTGTTCATGGTTTATTTGATATTGGGTTCTTCCAGTCCCAGTCCCTTCTTTTTGTCAACAGCCTTCAGTACAAGACCCAGTAACAGGGCAGCAACACCCAGTGATGCCAACATGATGAGTGGGGCGGTATAGTTGAGTTCTGTAGCACTGGTGCCCTCTGGGTTGGTGGCATCAAGTACCTTGCCGATAAGCAGGGGGAACAGCCACAGTCCGATATTCTGAATCCAGAAAATCAGTGCGTACGCAGAGCCGATAACCTTGGCGTCAACCAGTTTGGGAACGCTGGGCCACAATGAAGCGGGTACCAGTGAGAATGATGAGCCGAGTACGAGGATGGTGATGTAGGCAATAACGACGCCGCCAGTGGTGCTGCCTTTGAACAGGGGAAGGATGAAGGCGAACGTCAGGTGGCAGAAGATGAGCAGTAATGAGCCCAGCATCAGCATGCTAACGGCCTTTCCGTGGTGGTCCAGATACTTACCCAAGATGGGGGTGATGAGCACAGCCAACAGTGGGAACACAGCGAAGATGCTACCTGCCGTCTGCTGCATGAATCCCATATAGCAGTAAGTGACGAGGCCCAATAGGCTGAGACCCAGCAGTCCGTACTTCTTGCCTGTCTTCTCCTGGAAGTTGCTGGCAAAACCCGTAGCTGCAACAAACAGCATCAAAGCGTACTGAATGTAGGTTACGGTGTCTGTTGCCCAGAACGAGTTGGCATCGGGAGCAACGAGTGTCAAGTTGCACTGCAGCATGTTGACGGCATACTTCTGGAAGGGGAAGATGGCGCTATAGTAGAGCACGCAGAGCAGGGCGACGAGCCAGAAACCGCTGTCGCTGAGAATCTTGCCAATGTCACTGATCTTGAAGGGATCGTCTTTCTCTTCTGCCTCACCAGTCTGTGCATCGAGCTTCTGGTCCATGACGAAATAGACGATGGTCATGATGAGTGCGATACACATCAGTACCACACCGAAGGCTACTGAACGGCTTACGCTGACCTCGCCACCCAGACGGGCAAAGAACGGCGAGAAAATCATACAGGTGGCAACACCCAGACGAGCCAGTGCCATCTCAGAACCCATGGCCAGTGCCATCTCGCGGCCCTTGAACCACTTCACGATACCACGGCTAACGGTGATACCTGCCATCTCACAGCCACAACCGAAAATCATGAATCCGCTTGCAGCAAACTTAGCCGATGCGGGCATACCCTCGTAGAAAGGACTGACGCCTAATTCGTCGAATACGGGGATGTAGTTCAGGTTGTTGGTAAACCAAGTCTCCAGAGCGCTCCCCATAAAGCCCTCGCTGACAGCATACCACTTGATGCATGCACCAACGAGCATGACGGCTGCAGAGAGTACAGCCGTGAAGCGTACACCCATCTTGTCGAGGATGATACCTGCAAAGATGAGGAAGAAAGCGAAGACGTTGAGGAATACCTCTGAGCCCTGCATGGTACCAAAGGCTGTTGAATCCCATCCGCGTGTCTCCTGCATCAAGTCCTTGATGGGTGAAAGGATATCCATGAATATGTAGCTGCAGAACATGGCCATAGCCAGCAGCAGCAGAGCTGTCCAGCGCATAGCAGCGCTGTCACGAAGTGTCTTTTGAATCTGTTGTGTCATTTCTATTTTTCGTTATTTCGTTATTCCGTTATTTCGAATTATTACAGCCATTTGTCCAGGAAGTCGAAGAAGGTACGCTGCCAGAGGATGCCGTTCTGGGGCTTCAGTACCCAGTGGTTCTCGTCAGGGAAGATGAGTAGCTCGGCAGGAATACCCTTCATGCGGGCAGCATTGAACGCTGACATTCCTTGTGTGGCATTGATGCGGTAGTCCTTCTCGCCGTGTATGCAGAGAATAGGCGTGTCCCACTTCTCCACCATCTTGTGTGGAGAGTCGTGGTAGGTCTGCTTGGCACGAGGCATCTGTGGACGGTGCCAGTAGGCCTCGTCATATTCCCAGTTAGAGAACCAGTTCTCTTCTGTCTCAGTGTACATAGCAGCTAGGTTGAAGGCGCCATCGTGGGCGATGAAAGCCTTGAAACGCTTTTCGTGGATGCCTGCTAAGTAGTAGACGCTGAATCCACCAAACGAGGCACCTACAGCACCCAGATGGTTCTTGTCAACGAAAGGCAAGTTGTCTGCAGCATCGTCGATAGCTGCCAAGTAGTCCTTCATGCACTGACCTGTCCAGTCGCCACTGATCTCCTCTTTCCATTCCTGTCCGAAGCCAGGCAGACCATGACGGTTAGGAGCAATCACCACATAGCCGTTGGCTGCCATGATTTGGAAGTTCCAACGATAGCTCCAGAACTGGCTGACGGGACTCTGTGGACCACCCTCGCAGAAGAGCAGGGTGGGGTATTTCTTACCTTCCTCGTAGTTGGCGGGCAACATTACCCATACCAGCATCTGCTTGCCGTCGCTGGTGGTTACCCAGCGCTGCTGCATCTTGCCGAAGGTCAGCTGGTCAAGGATATGCTTGTTCTCAAACGAGAGCTGCTCAATCTTGGTCTTCTCGATGCTCTTACCAGGTGTCACCATATAGATGTCGGTAGGAGCAGAGAGGCTCTGACGGGTTGCTAGGATGCGCTTGCCGTCGTTGGCCAGTTGCAGACTCGTCCAGTCGGCCCAGTCCTCAGTGAGTTGTTTCACTTCGTCTTTCGTGGTCACGCTATACATATTGACACAACCGTGCCACACGCTGAGGAAATAAAGCTTGGCCTGCTTGTCTTTCAGGGGTGCCCAGCAGAAGGCATCCACGTCAGACTGCCAGTCAATGTAGCGCTTCTCACCAGTCTGCAGGTCGCAGATGCACAGACGGTTGAGGTCAGCTTCATAGCCGTCACGCTCCATTGACAGCCATGCAATATACTTGCCGTCAGGTGAGAACTGCGGATTCTGGTCATAGCCGACATTGTTCTTCAGATTCTCCTTGTCGTTAACAGACTGAATAGCCAGTGTGCGTGTGGGGTCAACCTTCGGAGCCACGTAGTCAGCAGGTTTGCAGAGGTTACGTGTTGTCTTGGTATCCACGTTATACAAGAAGATGTCTGAATCTGTGGAGATGCTGTACTCCAGTCCCGTCTTCTTGCGACAGGTATAGGCAATCTGCTTGGAGTCATTGCTCCATGCCAACTGCTCGATGCCGCCAAAGGGCTCCATAGGACACTCATAGGGCTCACCGTTCAGGATATCGGTGCCGTCACCTGCGATGGCCAAACCCTCACCAACCGTATAGACGAAGGGATGCTGGATGCTCTCCACATAGTGGTCCCAGTGGCGATACATCAGGTCAGTAACACGGCGGCCAGTAGCCTTGGGCAGGTCATCGGGATTCTTCTTGATAATCTCATGGAAGGGCAGACTCTTCAAGATGATAACCTTGCTGCGGTCTGGTGAGAACTTGAAACCCTCAACCTTGCCGTCGGTCTTTGACAGTTGCTTACGCTCACTGCCATCAGCCTTCATGGTCCATATCTCTCCACCACTGATAAAGGCGATGGTCTCCGCATCGAGCCATGTAGGGTCAGTCTCGTTCTTACTGCTGGTTGTCAGCTGTTTGTTGTTGGCTCCGTCAGCATCCATGATGCAGAGAACCTGATGGCTCTTGTTCTGCTTGACGCTGTAGTAACCAACCTGATAGACCACCTTGTCACCATTGGGTGATGCCTCTGTGGCACCGATACGTCCCATAGCCCACATGGCTTCAGGTGTCATCATGCGACTGTTCAACTTGATGTTGCTCTTTCCAATCACTTCTGTTTCTTGTGCTTTTGTGCTGCCCAGCATGGTGAATGCAATGACAGCCAGTGTGAGTATTCTTTTCATGATTTGCGCAATTTGGTTGCAAAGTTACGAAAAAACGAGAGAAAAGCCAAATTTATTTGAGCTTTTCCGAGTGCTGAGTAAGTTCGGCGTAGCCAAAGTAATAAAAATCAAGGGAAATGCCAAATAAATTGAGCGCAAAGTAAAGCCCCGATTCGGAGTTACCAAATCGGGGCTCTATCGTGGAGTATAAAAAATTACTTGTTCACCTGGAACTTGGTGTCGCCATCCTTGAAGAAAGCGTTAATCTGCTTAGCAGCAGCGATACCAGCATTGATGTTGGCCTCGGCTGTCTGAGCACCCATCTTCTTAGGAGTAGAGAAGTAGCGACCCTCGAACTTCTGGAACTCGTCATTGGCATCAGGCATGATGTCAGTAACGAACTTCAGGTCCTCACGCTCAGCCATTAGTTTGATAAGGCCAGCCTCGTCGATAACTTCCTTACGAGCGGTGTTCACCAGCACGCCACCCTTCTTCATCTTGCCAACCAAAGCGTAGTTGATGCTCTGCTTGGTCTCAGGAGTAGCAGGAATGTGGAGTGACACAACATCGCAGGTCTCAAACAGGGCGTCCTGATTAGCAACGGCGTGAACACCAGCCTTCTCGATAACCTCTGCAGGGCAGAAAGCATCGTAAGCATAAACATCCATACCAAAGCCCTTGGCGATGCGAGCTACATTGCGGCCAACATTACCGAAAGCCAAAATGCCTAACTTCTTGCCTAACAGCTCACTACCGCTCTTGCCGTTGTAGAAACCACGAACGGCCATAACCAGCAAACCGAATACCAATTCGGCTACAGCGTTAGCGTTCTGGCCTGGAGTGTTCTCAGCTACTACGTTGTGAGCAGTAGCGGCGGCGAGGTCGATGTTGTCATAACCAGCACCAGCGCGAACCACAATCTTCAACTGCTTGGCAGCATCCAGCACCTCTGCGTCCACCTTATCTGAACGGATAATCAGTGCGTCGGCATCTTTCACAGCATCCAACAGCTGAGCCTTCTCTGTATATTTCTCCAGCAGGGCCAGTTCATTGCCGGCTGCCTCTACTTCTGCCTTGATACCATTGACAGCAGCTGCTGCAAATGGCTTTTCTGTTGCTACAAGAATCTTCATATCTTCTTAATTCTTATACACTTACCTCTTAATTCTTAATTCTTAACTCTTAACTCTTAATTAGTGCTGAGCTTCGAACTCCTTCATGCAAGCTACGAGGGCGTTGCAGCCTTCGATGGTCTGTGCGTTGTAGCAAGAAGCACGGAAACCACCTACTGAACGGTGACCCTTCACGCCAACCATACCCTTTGATACGGCGAAGTCGAGGAAGTCCTTCTCCAGCTCCTTGTACTCGTCAGCCATCACGAAGCAGATGTTCATCAGTGAACGGTCTTCCTCAACAGCTGTTCCACGGAACATCTTGTTGCGGTCAATCTCACCATAGACAATCTCTGCACGCTGCTGAGCCAGCTTATCCATAGCCTCTACACCACCATTCTTCTTGATCCAGCGGAGGGTCTCAAGAGCAGAGTAGATGGGCACTACAGGAGGAGTATTGAACATTGAGCCCTTGTCCACGTGTGTGCGATAGTCGAGCATGGTAGGAATCTCACGAGGAGCCTTGCCCAGTGCATCGTCCTTCAGGATGGCGATGGTCACACCGGCCATAGCCAAGTTCTTCTGAGCACCAGCATAGATGGCGTCATACTTAGCAACGTCGATAGGACGGCTGAAGATATCTGAAGACATATCAGCAATCAGACGAACGGGAACGTCGAGGTCCTTGCGAATCTCAGTACCGTAGATGGTGTTGTTCGTGGTGATGTGCAGATAGTCAGCATCAGCGGGAACACTCCAATCCTTAGGAATAAATGTATAGTTGGCATCGGCTGAAGAAGCTACCTCTACTACCTCGCCAAACAGCTTGGCTTCCTTCATGGCCTTCTTTGCCCAAACACCAGTGTTCAGGTAAGCAGCCTTCTTAATCAGGAAGTTATAAGGAATCATGCAGAACTCCAGACTGGCACCACCACCGAGGAAGATAACTGAGTAACCCTCAGGAACCTGCAGCAGTTCCTTTACCAGAGCTACGGCCTCGTCAACGACGGGCTGGAAATCCTTGGCACGATGGCTGATCTCCATCAGCGAGAGACCAGAGCCATTGAAGTCTAAACACTGTTGAGCGGTCTTCTCAATGACCTCGCGGGGGAGCATAGAAGGACCGGCGTTAAAGTTGTACTTCTTCATTGTTGATTCAATTTTATTTGTGATACGTTTCTAATGTTTTCTCTTTTGCGGTGCGAAATTACACTTTTTATTTGAATTGGACAAATATTTGAGCAAAAATTAAGTAAAATATACGTTTTTCCTTGCATTTTGTCAAGTCTGCGTTGCAATTACTTCACCTGTTCGACGATTGTTTTGATTCCTTTTATCTTTTCACCTCGTGTCTGGCGTAGCACTTGTTGCAGCTTCTGACGCTTCACGGCAACGTATGCGTAGCGGTCTTTCACGTCGATGCGGCCTATCTCGTCGGCCTTCAGTCCACCCGACTTGCAGAGGAACCCTACAATGTCGCCCTTCGATATCTTGTCTTTCTTGCCTTTACCAATGTAGAGGGTGGCCATTTTAGGGGCGAGAGGTGAGGGGTGAGAGGTGAGAGGAATGTCAAAGCTCTCGATTTCGCCCTCCACATACTCAGGGATGTGTTCTTCACCATTCAGGATAAAGAACGAGCGACCTGTGGCATCCCAACGGGCCGTACGTCCAACGCGATGGATGTAACCGTCCTCGCTTTCTGGCAAGTGGTAGTGGATGATGTTCTCGATATTGGGAATATCCAGTCCGCGTGAGGCCAGGTCGGTGCTGACCAGTACGTTGGCCGAACCGTTCGAGAAGCGGTATAGGGCATCTTCGCGCTGGCGCTGTTCCAGTCCACCATGAAAACAACTGGTGGTAAAGCCCTGTTCGACGAGATAGCTGTTCACGCGCTCTACCGATTCTCTGTAATTCAGGAACACGATGCTGCTGGCATCGCCAAACCCTAAAAGCAGTTGCTTGAGCGTTTCCAGTTTGTCCTTCTGCGGACTGTGCACCTCGTAGAGTGTGATGCGCTCAGAGGTCTGTTCGTCGTCAGGCAGGAAGTCTATCAGCGTGCCTTTTTTCGACATGTTGACAAACTGCGGAATCTCTTCAGCATTGGTAGCTGAGAGCAGGATGCGTCGCTGCAGGCCTGGCAGACTCTTGATTAGCTTCTCCATTTCTGCCTGGAATCCCATCTCCAGACACTTGTCAAACTCGTCGATGATGAGCCAACGGATGCCGTAGCGCGAGATGTTCTCCTTGTCCAGATGGTCGTTCAGTCGTCCTGGCGTGCCAAAGACAATCTGCGGCTTCACCTCTTTCAGTACTTTGTGCTCGTCCATTGCTGCTCGTCCGCCATAGCAGGCGGTAGAGCGCAGTCCACAGCCCATGCTTTTCAGTACGTTGTCAGACTGCAGGGCCAGTTCTCTACCTGGCGTGATAACCAGTGCCTGAACGGTATTGGTTGTGCCATCCAGCAGTTGCACGAGGGGTAGGAGATAGGCTAGCGTTTTTCCAGTGCCAGTAGGTGACAGTAAAACAACATCACCGTCGGAGCCAAGGATGGCTTCGGCGGCGTGTTGCTGCATCTCGTTAAGTTCTGAGATATGGAGTTTAGTCAGAATTTTCTGTATGTCCATAACTATCCTCTCACTTCTCACCTCTATAATCACTTCTTCTCTTCCTTCTTGGTCTCAGCCTTCAAGGTTGACTTGTAGCGCTTGTTCAAACCATTGATGACATCGTTGGTGATGTCGAAGCGCTTGGCGGCATACAGGATGTTGTCACCCTGCTTGGTGAGGATGAGGTCATACTTCTTATCCTTATTATATGCTTCCAGGAAGTGCTGCAGCGAGTCGCGCAGACCTTCATTATACTTGTTGGTCTCGTTGGCCAATTCGTTCTCCAGACGGGCCTGCAACTCCTGCAGACTCTGCTGCTGGCGCTGGATGGCTGCCTGCTGACTCTCGGCCTGCTCGCGACTGGTGAAACCGTTGTTCTGCAACTTCTGCTGGAAGTTAGCGGCTGCGTTCTGCAGGGCCTGACCTTTCTGGTTCAGCGTGTTGCGGGCGTTGGTGCTCTTCTTCTGCAGAATGAGGGTAAACTCCTTGCAGAACTCATACTGCGTCATCAGGGAGTCAACCTCTACGTAGGCAATCTTTACACCGTTAGTGTTCTCGCCGGCAGCTGTAGCAGCAGGCTGTTCGTCCATCTTAGGACTTGCATTGTTGCAAGCGGCCAGTGCCATAGCGGCTGCGGCCATCATCATGTACTTTTTCATTGTTGTTATTATTATTCTTTTTCGTTATTTCGATGTTTCGATGTTTTGATATTTCGAGACTTTTAAGACCTCTCATTAACAGCGAAACGGCTCTTGCGGCGCATTTCGCGGTCCTGATCCATCACGCAGTGGATGCCTCGTTCCTTCATCGCCTTACTGTCGTGGATATGCTGCGACGAAAACGTCCCGTCCTTGCGCGACAGCACCTTGACCAACAGCAGCAACATACCCGCTGCAATGATGACTAAACTGACAATCAGCGTCTCTACCATATTATATTTATATAAGCGGCTGCAAAAGTAAACAAAAAAAGTGAACTGACCAAAACGTCACCCCACCTTTTAGCATTTATTAGGCCTCTTTATTTATATAAAAGGTATTCTATGATATGTGCCGAATGCTAAACTTCTAAACATCAAAACTTCTAAACTGGAACATGTGTAAAGAAAATTCAAACTCTTCAAAATTCACGGATTAGCGGCATGGCGAGATAATATTTACTACCTGCCTAGAGCGCAAATTTTCTCTAGTTAGGGAACAATTTTTCTCTTTAATAGTAGCTTTTTTGCATGATTTTCGATGGATAATAATGTAAAGAAAAATGAGCGACATTCTCGCTGGCGGTCTGAATACTGCTCGCTGGTGGTTTGAATACTGCTCGCTTGTGGTTTGAATACTGCTCGCTTTTGTTTTGAATACTGCTCGCTTTTGTTTAGCAAGTTTAGCAACTTTAGATGTTTAGAAGTTTAGTTTTTTAGTATATATGTAAATATAAAAATTATAATTTTTTTCTTTTTTACTATAAATGCTAAATATCTAAACTCCTAAACTTCTGTATTTCTTTATTCTTCAAAGGATTCCTTCGCGTTGCAGAATTTCCAGCATCTCCGCAGGTGTAACAACAATGGGTTTCTTAGGAAAATGCTTTATGTTGCCTGTCACTAGATATGCATCCTCCTTAGACATGGCAACTTCATAGAATACAACATCCTTGGGGTCTGGGAAGAACTCATCGCTCAGTATACGTTCTCCACGAACCCCATTGGTAACGATTGTGTCTAATGCCCATTTAATAAGATGCTCAGGAATGCCAAACTTCTCACGATGCAGCACGTCAGAATATTCACTGAGGATTTCATCATTGTAAATGGGCGTCAGTTTGCATTGCAGAACAGCCTTCCAAACCTTGGAAGTTGCCGCTTCCAGATTCTTTGTGATATATGCCGACACTATTACATTTGTGTCAATGACTGCTTTAATCATTTCCGTGCAGCCCTTTCCTCACGTGCCAATCGTATTTCTTCGTTGATTTCATCCAGTGTGAGCTCTGGCCTGTCGCTGGCAGCAACCATATTCTTGAATTCATGGAATTCCCTCAAGGCCAGGTCTTCCACTTCCATTGGGTTCGCACTTATCTTAAAAGGAATGCTACGCGTTCTTACCACAGCATTTGCAAAGATGTTGATAGCAGCATTAACGCTCATGCCCATACGTGAGCAGAGTGCATCAAAATTCTGTTTCAGTTGTGAGTCCATTCTCACCGTCATAGATACCTGTGCCATAATCTTTAATGTTTTAACGCTGCAAATATAAGCATTTTATTTCATTCTGCAATCATTTTGACGTAAATTTTAATCTTATCGCATCGTTTTTTTTCTTTTGGAATGTCAAAGGATAAAATTGTCTCACACTTCTCCCTTCTTCCATCTTCATAAGTTTCTGGTGTTATTCATCCTCGTCTTCGACCTCTTTACCATTAATCAACTTCAGCAGTTTCGATACATAACCCTTATGAGCGTATAGTTGCTTAAAGCGATGCACATTATTGGGCACGATCTCTATACGTCCATCGTCTGTTTCATGGATAACAAGATCTAATGTCAATGGTACCTGTCCCTTCGTCACCTCACCAGAGAAAGTGCACAGAAGGGTCGGTTCCGCTGTGTTCTCAACTCTACAGCATTCTTTGCTAAACCTTGTGCACCTGAAATTGAAAAGTTATGGCAAGAATTTGTCGCAGCTTCATCGCTTTTTCCCATATCATATCTCCAATACATCTCCAATACATCTCCAATACATCTCCAATACATCTCCAATACATCTCCAATACATCTCCAATTCATCTCCAATTCATCTCCAATTCTTATAATTGGAGATATAATGGAGTAGAATATGAGATAATCATGTTTTCATTATGCCATCAATCGTTGCAGAGCATGAGATGGATAGGAGGTGACTTGGAGGAAACCTGGTTCACTCGTGGAGGCACGAGCGATAACTTTGCCTTAACAGATGATAACCCTGCCTTATTGCGCAATAACCCAGCCTTCTTATGCAAGAAAGCTGGGTTAACCAGATAAAGTCTGCCAGTTTGATTCTTTTTGATTTGATTTTGTCCGTCCCTTACGAACTCTTTGTCCGTAAGGAGCGAACTCTGAGTCCGTAGGCTACGGACTAAAAAAGACATAATATTCTGTTGCCAGAAGCGAGTGTAGTTTAACTTTCTGTTCCAGTCCCTTTGGCATCACAAAACTTCTTGTTGTAAATGCTTTAGTTCATATTTACAAAGGATGGCCATATTATCCTGTCCTAGTTTATCCAAGCATTCCGCCATAGCTTTAAGGGCATAACATCTCTGAAAGGTATACTTCTTTTCGTATATTTCCAGAATCCGATACATCGGCAATACTTGTTCAAGTAGATGTAATGCCTTGTCATACTCACCTCTCTTCATATATATTCTTGAGAGGTTATCCATTGGAGCGGCATAATGATCTATGTCCAAAGGAATAAATCCACGTGTACCATCATCTTCAAGGTCGTCATGGAAATTTTTAATGCCTTCCTCACATATGACAACCATTTCCTTATATATTTCTAATTCTTCATCAGAATCTACCTCACAATGCTCAAGGGCATCATACAAATCATGATAGTTTCTCTTTTCCATCATCTATCAATCGTATTTAGCCAATTCTTTCACATTTGAAAGACGCTTTTCAAGTTCCTCAATATATTTCTTTTGGATATCTGGTATAATGCCTGTTAAGACTGATAATCTTTGGTCAGCAACATGTCTTGCTCCAATTTCATCCAGTCCCAAAGTTTCCATAAGTTTTTCAACTGCTTCTTTATAACTACGGCTAAGCTTTAAGATTTGAATAGTCTCTTCTAGCCGATAGGCTTGAGTCAACATTGCCTTTTCCTGAATTATTTCCTTTTCTGCGTAACGAATCCAGTCGTTCATATGCCCAAACATATAATAGAAAATGGAATGATTACCTAATGCTGGGTTTTTAAAAACTTTTGCCTTCTCTATATCTTCTGCAAATAGTTCCTGAGCCTTCAGCAGATAGTTCTTTAGGTGTTCGTCGTTTCTCGAACGCCTGATATCTTCTGCCAACATTTTTAAATTCGGATTGTACTTAAATAGTTTTGTACGGTATTCTATTTTTACCTCTTTTGTTTCCAGAAGAACTCCGTCCTTGATTTTAAATTTGTGCTGTATCATATTAATCCAAGTTTTTTTAAATGATCTAAATGATTTCTGATAACTGAAGCCATTTCATCAATCATATTATATGAAACTCCATTACTCAATTGACGAGTATGAATAACAAGACGTTTTGGATTCATTTTGTCATAATGTGTGCAAAACCAATTTCCTGTTGAATTGTTGTACCTTTTCGAGAATGTCACGTGAAATGTGTCATCTATTTCCCTTACTTTTTCGTCATTTTTAATATAACTTCCACATGCTAAGACAATAACAGGAAAGCTTTTAATAAAATCAGAATGTTTAAACAATTTCAATCTGGCTTCGATACGTTCTCTGAGTTTTTCCCGTTCTTCTTTTCCATTAACTCTACTTGAAGGTTTTGCCTCATTGTTCAGTTCTGTCGTAAAGGCATCAAATTCAAAATCCCTCTCCCCCTGTAACGCTCTTTTGTGTCGATTATGACAGGCTTTGTCTATTAATCTTTGATAATTACTCCATGTAGGAGTAGAATTTTGGTATTGTTTCCACAAATCAGAATTCTCGTCTTTAATTATCCAGGGATTTCCTATTTCACAACACCAATAATTATAATCCAAATAATCCTGCCATTTTTTTTCACTGTCAATAGGTTTTTCTGAACGATGTTCCTGTCCAACAAGAAGAATTTGCGCATAAGGATTACCAGCCCCACAGATTTGATGATTCTTCTTGCATTCCTCTAAGAATTCCTTAAATAGTTTTTCTCTATTCATAATCGTTAGTATTTAGTTATTTGTGTGCAAATATAGTGATTATTGGGGAAATAACAAATTGTTTTTCAAAAAATAAGTACCGCATCACGCAAGAACCAATTTAATAATAGCTTATTGCTACAGAATATAGGTCTTGAAACTATATTGAATGGGAAAGTGCAGAACATCACTCTTTCAATCATCGTGTCCTGTGAAAAAGCTTGCGCAATAAACATTCGCTGCAAATTATCTTCAACGGTACATTCAGATACCCAAATCATTCCAAACAACTTCGCAGGGTCATGTTCCTGCAAATGGTTGCCATCAGGGAATACATATTGAATAACCTGAAACCGCTCAAAGAAGGAATCCTTCAGTAATTCCTCGTCATATACAACGTAATAGCAATATGTGAGAACATCCAGGTCTTTAGCTTTCGGACCAGGAAAATCTCTAAATAATCTCTTTAGATACTTGAAATCTATATCCTCGTTTCCTTCTTTCTGTGTGACAACCAAAATTTTCGCATCAGGATTGCCACAACCAACATTTTTATTGGGGAACCTTTCACCCAATCTTTTAAGTTCATCAAAATTTGCCATAACTCTTTCATTTTATACTTTTATTGAAATATCTAATATTTAAACTTTTCACCAAAATTTCTGCGATATTGGTGTTTTAACCAAAGTAACTTTCCTGTTAGAATCGTCCTGTACTCACTGTTGTCGATTTCCTCAAATATAGTCATAAGTTCATAGTATGTTTTTTTAGGAACATATAGTTCTCTATTATATCCAGTACGTTCATTCCAATAGAAATCACAATTATCCAGAATTCTGGAAAATATGTACCAGTAATCTTTATCTGCTTTAATAATATACGATGCGATTTCTCTAACAATCTTTGGGGATGATGAAACAAAAACCAAAGGTAATGCACTATTAATATTCCTCCTACTCGTTTTTGCTGTGGAATAGAAAAGAGAATCTTCTTTCAGTTTCTGAAAAGCATATACCCATACAGGAGCCCATTTTTTATAGTCATGGTCGATGAGAGTTTGAATATTATTCAAAAGTTTTACAAACATCTTTTCTTTTAATACATGGTTACTAATTTTGTTAGATGCTAACATGTCAACAAATGCTTTTACTTTGCTATCATCTATTGGCACGCCACTATGCATATTATAGATGAATATTTGAAGAAATTGCTTGTTCTGCTTAAGAATTTTGGCAGATACTTTCTCGTATGGGCGGCATACCAGCATCTTTGCAACTCGACCATCCCAAATCCTTCTTGTGAAAAGGAAGATATCACGTTTAGTATCAGGTTCTATATCGCCCCACTCAGGCTTCATATCGAACATTTTTCCTGGGTTATGTCTAAGAAGGTGCTTTTTACTTGGATACGAGTATTGGTAAAGTATAAAGTCCTGAAAATAAGCATCCTTTAGAAGTTCTTCGTCAAAGATGGTATAAAATGTATATTTAAAGAAATCAATTTTATCTGTCACATCCCATTGGAACTCGCTATATAAATCTTGGTATCGATGCCATGAAAGGCAAGTGCCGTCATTACAAATGATTGTCCCGTCTTTGGCTTTTTGCAATTCATTACATTGACCTTTGAAAGGATATAAAGGGTTGAATGTTGACTCATCACCA
>Ga0256407_10003972_pt1 | contig 25399 bp, 10 predicted proteins | sample RumenRJG_04DNA_FD_193489 | JGI IMG/M metagenome (GOLD analysis project Ga0256407, IMG submission 193489) | Bovine rumen microbial communities from Lethbridge, Alberta, Canada - RJG_04 | ecosystem: Host-associated > Mammals > Digestive system > Stomach > Rumen | place: Canada: Alberta... | reverse complement strand
AAATCCCAATTTTAAAAAAAAAAAAACCAAAAAATAATATAATTTAATAATAAAACAAAAAAAATAAAATATTACATCAAAAAATTATTTAAATTTAATATTGGAATAAATAATGTCTTCAATAATATCAAATGGAGACATCTTACCAGAAAAACTTATATTATTTTTTAATTTTAGAATACTTCCTTTTTTTGAAAAAATTACTTTATTATGTGTCGAAATAGAGAAATCTAAAATATTTAAATATTTTATGATAATAATATTACTAATAAACTCAATTTGTCTTAGTTTTTATAGTGATATTGAAATTACAAATCCGATTTTTTATACTTTAGAAATATTTTTTTTAATTTTTTATTTCATCCAATCTTCAATAAAACAAATTACTTATGGTTTATTTAAAGAAGAAATAGGATATTTAAATAATTTTTGGAATATTTTAGAATTTTTAGAATTAATCATAGGAATATTATGTCAATTTCATCCATTTAATAGAAATAAATATATATGTTGGTTTCGAGGTTTAAGACCTTTTTTATTAATAAAAGAAATACCAAAATTAGAAATTGTTTTTAGTAGTCTTATATCTTCATTTAAAGAAATGATAAATGTTTTTATATTATTACTTTTTATTTTTTTATCATATTCTGTTTTAGCAGTTAATATTTGGGGTGGTATTTTTTATAGAAGATGTAGAATAAATTCAATTCCAAAAAATGGAAAATTTGAAATAGAAAAAGAAAATATTAATTTATGTGGTGGGTTAAATGAATGTGATAATTGTTATTCAATTTTTGATTTTAATAATAAAAATAAAACATTTTTATTAACATATGATAAATATCAAGAATTACAAATTCCAGAATTAAATTATGGTTATAGTACATTTGATAATTTTTTTAAAGCTTTTTTAACTATTTATAATTGTATGACTTTAAATGGATGGAGTAAAATAATGTATATGGTTCAAAATGGTTATTCTTATACTGGAGGGTCTATTTTTTTTATTTCAATGGTTATTTTATTAAATTATATTGTTTTAAATTTTACTATTGCTATTTTAATGGATAATTTTGAAAAAAAATTAATTCATGATAGTGGAAACAAAAAGAAAAAAGGACCAACAATTAAATTAATTGATTTAGAAATTGAAGCTAAAAAAATTTTATTTGATCATAAATTTTCTCTTTGGTCTAAATTTACTTTTTTATGGGAATATATAAAATCATTTAAATTTTTTAAAAAAGTTTCTCCTATTTTAATAATACATAAAAAAAAACCAATCACTTTTTATTTTTATACTATTTCACAACAACCAATATGGGGACATATAAATTATATAATAATTGTAATTAAAATTATTATTTTATGTAAAGCAAATGATGATGAAAGTTTATTTCAAAAAATAATTGATATTTTAATTATAATAATATTAGATTTCGATTTATTATTTAAAATCATTGGAATGGGATTAAAAGATTATGTTAAAAATACAGCTTATTTATTTAATTTATTTATGACTCTTTTAGTTAATATTGAATTTTATGTTTTTAGAACAACTGTTACATCAATTGCTTTTTTATTAAAAACTTTAAATATAATAAAAGGTTTAAAAGGTTTTAAAAGATTTAATATAATTATTGAATTATTGAGAAAAACTTTAGAAAGTATAATAATATTTGTTGCTCTTATTTTTATTTTAGTTTATGTTTTTGCTTTAATTGGTATTACTTTATTCAAAGGGGCTTTTGATGATTTACATATTGTAATTCCTGAAAAAAATTTTGAAACATTAGAAAATGCATTTACAGAAGTTTTTAGTTTATTAATAGGAGATGATTGGTATCTTGATATGATTGATTATTTAAGAGTAGATAAAATAAATAATTTTACAGTTTATTCATATTTTATATTTACTAATATTTTACTAAGTTTACTTTTTATGAATTTAGTTGTTGCTGTTTTAGTTTATCATTATGAAGATTCAAGACAAAAACAAAGATTTAAAGAACTTTCAAATATAATAAAAATAACAGAAAAAAAATCTGGAATTAAAAGATCTTGTTCTTTTACTTATACAAAAAAATATATTTCAACTTATGATATGTTATATTATGATGATGACTATAGTTCTAGTTTTATTGATTCAAAAAATGATGATGAAGATAAATTAAACAAATCTGATTTATTTGATTATGAAATTTCCAATCCTACTATTGGAAATAATGCTGGAGCTTTAATTTTTCAACATGATATTAATACTGATAAAATTGTTAGTAAAGATAATTTTGGTTATGGTATAATATTAAAAAAAATTAAAAAAGAAAAAGCTATTGATATTTTAAATCAACAATTATTAAATAAAAGGAAAAAAACTCAAAATGGTTTGTCTATGAGTGGAACAGAACAATTAGAACAAAATTCTAATAATAATCTCCAATTTAAAAATAATATCAAAAATACAATTGTAAGAAAAAGTTTTATAAATATGAAAAAAGAATTACCTGTTGAATATAAAATTCAAATTAAAGCACCTGAAGAAAAAGAACAAGATCAAATTTTTTTTAATTCATTAGTTGATAAAAATGTTTTACTTAATTATATAAAAAAGAAAAAAAGTTTTAATACTAATATAAAAGAAATAATGAATAATTTAAAAATTATATCTTCAGAAGATGAAAAATCTATTCAAAATTCAAATATAAAAAGAACTAATACAGTTTTTAATTTCAAATATTTAAAATTAAATAATTTTCTAAATATTCAAGCAAAAGATAATATTGTTAAAGAATTAAAAAATAAATCAAGTAAAGAAATTCATAATATTAATATTAATCATAAAAAAAATAAAAATAATAATTTAAAAAGAACACTTTCAACTAAAACTCAGATTATAAAAAAAAAAACAATTACATTTAGTAATAGAATAGTTCATATTGATAATTCCATTTTTAAATTTTCATATAAGAAATTAGGAAGTAAATGGGATTACCAATATAAACAATCAAGATTTTTAAATTATTTAAATCAATCAAGTTTATTTATTTTTCATAAAAATTCTGCTATAAGAATTTTTTGTCAAAATTTATTATTAAAAAAATCATTTCATAGATTTTATATAATTTTAAATGCAATTTCATGTTTTTGTTTAATGTTAGATACTCCGTACCTAAATCCAAAATCAAATAAAAAAAAATTTTTACATATTTTTGAAGGATTATCTCTTTTTTTCTTTTGTATAGAAACTATAATTAAAATAATATCAAATTGTTTGATAATTCCAGATAAAACAAAATATCAATCAAAACCATATTTTAGAAGCAATTTATTAAATTTAAATAGTATTTCAAGTGTTATTTCTCCTAATAATAATAGTAGTAGTTTTAGTGTTAGTCAATTAGTTTTATCTCAAATTTCACAAAAATCATTAAGTTTAATTGATAATAATTCCCCAAAAAAAATTTATGATGGAAGAAATTTTGAAACTAAAGAAGTTAATATAAATGAAATATTAAAAAAAAGTAGAGAAGGTGATGACTCAATATCATCACAAAGTAAATTAAGTAATAAAAGTTTAATTAAATTAAATAAAAACAATAAAGATAATAATTCATTTCATTTAAAAAAAAAAACTTCATCAAATTCTGATAAAATGAAATTTAATGATGTGTCTGAATCTAAATTAAAAAAAGATATAACAAAAATTCCTTATTTAAGAAATATTTTAAATATAGAACATTTAATAACTTTATTAATAAATATTTATGTATTTATAAAACAAACAGATTCAAAATTATCATATATTGAAAATCCAAAAATACCATATTTATTAAATAATATAAAGTGTCTTCGTCCATTAAGATTAATAAGTGAATTTACAAACTTAAAACAAATGTTTCAAGTACTTCTATTATCAATACCATCAATATTATATATGATATTAATAGCATTAATAGTTTTTTTTATATATGCAGTTGCAGGATTAAATTATTTTAAAGGATTATTAGGAAAATGTTCAAATTCAATATATAAAAATAAGAAAAAATGTGTTGAAAATAATTTTATTTGGGAACCAGAAGAAGATAATTTTGATTCAATAACAAGTAGTATATTAATAATATATGAATTAGCAACAACTTCAGGATGGTATAATATAATGTATAAAATTAATATTGTTACTAATAATTTTTCTCCTTTATATTTTATTTCGTTTATGATTATTGGTTGTATTTTTATTATGAATTTTAGTGTTACTTGTGTTGTTGATACTTTTGTTTCTTTAAGAGAAATTATGGAAGGTGATGTATTTTTAACTGAAAATCAAAAAGAATGGTTAAAAGCAGTAAAAATGTTTATGAAATTTAAACCTATTCCTACTATTAATCTTCATTCTACTAAAATAAATAAATTTAGAAAGATTTGTTATAGAATTGTTTCAAATCAGAATTTTAATAGATGTATTAATTTGTTAATTATAATTAATATTATTTCAATGTGTACTTCTCATGCTGGTCAATCAAAAGAATTTGAAAATTTTCAAGATACAGTTTTTTATGCTACTACTTTTATTTTTATTTTAGAAATGATAATTAAATTAATAACATATAAATCATTATTTTTCATAGACACAATGAATATTTTTGATTTTGTTGTAGTAATTTTATCAAGTTTATCAATAATATTTTCAATAATAACTTTTTTTGAAAAAAATAAAAATCATTTTAAAGAATATGATGCAATACCAGGATTAATAAAAGGAATAAGAGTATTAAGAGTATTCCGATTAATAAATTTAAACTTTCAAATAAAAAACTATTTAAAAATACTATTATTCATCCTTCCTCAAATTTTAAATATTTTTACACTTTTAATAGTCTTAATATCAATATTTATAATATTAGGAATATCACTTTTCAGTACAGTAAAATACAATGATATAATAAATGATAATGTAAATTTTAAAAATTGGTTTTCTTCATTAAATACATTAATAAGAGTTTTAACAGGTGATCAATGGAATGAAGTAATGATAGCTTATGCAAAAAAAACAAATAATTGTACAAATGAACATCAAAACTACATAAATTTAATATTAAATGGTCCTCAAGAATGTGGAAAATGGAGTTCTTATCCTTTTTTTATATTTTTTATGGTTTTAAATAGTACAATTGTTGTAAATATGTTTATTGCAGTTATTGTAGGTAGTTTTATGGATGAAAATACAGATTCTAATGAAAATGAAATTTCAACTAAAGATGCAAATGATTTTTATCAACTTTGGAGTAAATATGATTGTAATGTTAAATATAATATTTCATTAGGAAAATTTGTTTTATTTATGAGTCAATTACAATATCCTATGGGATTAAAAGGAGATAAACTGTTTACTTCTGATTTAAATAAACAGAAATTAAGAGGAAAAATTTATTTGTCTCCTGATAGGACTACTTTAATGGATGAAAGTCAAGTTAAAAATATATTAAAAAAATTAGGAATTTTTTCAAAAAGTGGTAAAATTCATATATTAGATGTTATTAAATTAATTAATAAAAGATATATTATTGGACAACAAGAAAAGGAAGAAAGTTTATTGTCTTTGGAAAAATATCAAAAAGAATTAAGATTATTTGATATTAAGCAAAAGAATGTTAGTAAAAGATTAAAAAAAGAATTTAAAAGATATCATAAAGATTATGGTCTAATCACTCTTGATAAACCTGATGAGAAAAATGAAAAGTGTTTGTCTGAAAGGAAAGATAAAATTCAAAAAATGAAAATTAAGAAAATTAAATCTATAAGATCAAATAATTCTAAAAAAAGTGAGAATAAAAAGAATTAATTTTGTTTTTTATTTTTTTGAAATTTTATCTTACAAATGTTTCAATATATATATAGTAATTTAATATAAATTTTACTTTCTAAAAGTTATATTTTAGATATAATTAGGTTATAATTAATATAAATCTTTGTAATAATTTTTTTTAATTATAAAAAAATTACAAAATGGAATTTTAAATTTTAATAATAAAATTATATAATTTTAAATATTAAGTATATTACTATGTTTATTATATATTATTAAAAATTAAATAAGATTGGAAATAAATAAATAAAAAAAATTTGAATTTATTCAATCTTAGATAAAAATTGATTCTGTTTTAATTTATTTAATTCATTTGAACTAGTTATAAATTTTTTTTTATTTTTACTTCTATCAATTAAAAAGGGGTAAATTTCTTGAAGGAAAAAATTAATTTTATATAAAAGAGTTGGCATTTTTTTATTTTTAATTTCATCTTTAATTTCATAAAAAATATCGATAAATCTATCCATTTTTTCCAAAGATAATTCATTAATACATTTTAATCTTTGTTCATTTAATAAAAAATTTCTAATTTTCCCATTTGAAGCATTTTTAATTTCTTTTATTAATTCTTTGCATTTATAATTATTTAAATCCTTATTACAATTAAATGTAATTAACAAACATTTTAAAAAACTCAAAATATCTTTATCATCAGTATTAAAATTATAAAATTCATTTTCATCTTTAGCATTAATAAAATTAATTTCACTTCTTGCAGTAAATGAAGGAGAAAATTTAATTTTTAACTTAGCCTTTATTTTCTTAACAACACCTTCTAAAAATATTATATAATCTTCTAAAATTTCTGAAGGTGAATTTAATTTATAAATATTTTTAACAATTTTACTTAATTTAATTCTAGTTTTAAAGGGAACAACATTTGATTTTGTACATAAATAAATACATAATTCTTTTGGATCTTGTATTTCTTTAATTTCTTCTTTTAATATTTCTTTTAAAAAATTATTTTTATGTTCATCAACTTTTAATGGTGATGATACAATTTCATTTTTTCTTTCTTGAATTTGATTATATGATGGTATATCAATAATTGAAAATTTTCGTAAATCAAATTCTTCATTATTATTAATATTAAAGTTATAATTATAATTTTCATTTACATTTCCATTTTCTTTATTATTATTTTCAATAGTAATAAATTCATTATTTTCATTATTATTATTTAAATTATTGTTTATATTATTTATTATTTCATTCTCATCTTTATTAAAATCAAATCGTCTTTCATTTACAAATTTATTTATAATATTTCTTTTTTTTAAAGTTGAACTTATATTAATTACTTCAGTAGATATTGAAATAGGAGGATTTATTTTATTATCTATTTTTCTTTTATGTTGTGATGAATAATTATAAATACTAGAAGTATTAATATTTAAATTATTTTTTTTATCTTTTTTATTTATTGTTCCCATATTTTGATTATTTTTTGATTTTTTCTTTTTTAAAACAAATTCATGTGAAGAAGAAGACTCATGAGGATTTTTAAATTGTAATATATTTTTTTTTTTTTGATGATTTAATAAAGCATGTCTTAAATCATTTTGAGATGCTTTAGTTAATTCATTAAAATATTCATTTGTATTTTTTTTATTATTTAAATTATTATTAATTTTATTTTTAGGAGGAGTTTTAGATTTTTTTGAACTAATCAATAAATTATTTGTTGGCATTGGACTCAATTCAGATGTAGTTAAGCCATATTTAGAAGTTGATAAAGGATTAATGTCACTTTCTATTTTTGATATTATATCAATTGATTTCTTATAAAAATTGTCATGATAAACTTTTATCTGTTTTATCTCATTATTAATTATTTTTAATTTTGATTCAATTTGCTTTTTAGATTCATCATATAAATCATTTATTTGTTGTTTTAATTCGTTGATAATACTTAAATCAGTCATTTATATGTTATTATAAATTATTAATTTAAGTTTTTAAAAAATTAATTTAATTTTTTTTGGTTTTATTGTTTAATATTTTTTTTAATATTAAATAATAAAAATCATTATTATATCTTTTTATGAATTGAAGATTTTTTATAAATTAATTTTATTATTCTTTTAAAAGGTAATTCAAAGAAAATGTAAGATATAACACATAAAATAAAAACACTAACATTTGATATTAAAGTATATAAAATGCAATTATAAATATTAAGACTAATTCTCATTCCAGATTGAAATAAAATAAATAAAATAATAGGATTTATTAAAATAATAAAAGTCAAATAAAGTTTATTTAAAATTGACCAAAATGGGTTTGTAAAAAAAGCGTTAATGAAATTATCATTATCTATAAAGCACATAAAAAATAATGAATGGCAAAAAAAAATTATAAATTCAATATCTATTAATAAAAAAATTTTGTTTACTTTGCCAAAAACAATTTCTTCAAATATTGAATTATAAATTGAATATGATGATTTTTTTCCATCGTCAAAATAATTAAAAATATAATATGAGAAATTACTAATAATAATAATAATCATTATTAATAAATTGAAAATTTTCATATACCAACCTTTTAATTGATAAAAATTAACGACTGGAATTGAATTTATTAAAAATGGTTTATCTTGATAGTTAGCATCTGAAGTATTAATTCTTTTTTGTAATACATAATTTAAAGTCCCAAAATAAACACCAATTGCATAATATGAATAATTATATAAAGGATTAACAAAAATTGAACCAAAATTATAATAATAATAATATAAAGAAGTATTTATATTAAAAAATAAAAAACCTAACTTTAAAAAAAATATAATTATGAAAATATATTTGAAAAATTTATCTGTTTTTAATTGATATTTATAACCAATGAAAATAATAATTGATGTTATTATAAAGAAAATTACTTCATTATAAAAAAGCCAAAAGAAAAATAATAAATTTTCAGAATTTTCTTCGTTATAAATAAAAGAATAAGTAGAAGTAAATCCTAAAATTAAATTTGAATAAGATGAAGTAATACTTTGAATATAATTATTATAATATACTTTCCACATTGGACCTAAAAAAATGCCCTTCAAATCTTTATTATAAAAATAAAATAAAGCTTGAATCTTATAAAAATTTGGTAAACTATATAAACAAAATAAAAGGACTAAAATAAAGAAAATATATTTATGAATTTGATATATAAAAAATTGAACTAAATAAGAATATTTAACATCTTTAACATTTCTTTTTCTCATTAAAATATCTTCATATTTTTTTACTTTTTTACTAATGTTTTCACTATCATTATCATCAAAATCATCATTCAGGTTATTATCTAAATCAAGTTCAATTTTTGTTTTATATTCTTCATTTTTTTGTTTTTTATTATATTCATTAATTTTTTCTTCAATTTTTTCATCATTTTTTTCATCTAAAAAGCAAATTAATTTATAAAATAAAATATAACCACTACAACTTAATAAAATTCTAGGAGAATATCTTAATCCACAAAAAAAAATAGGATATAAAATACTTTTTAATAAATCTTCAAAATCAACATCATTATAAATTGCAACTGGTGAATTTAATAAACATAAAAATAAGAAACCAAATGATAAAAATATCATTGATAATCCTCTTACTCCTCTTATATATGATAAACCTGAATCATTATTTATTTTATTTGAATCATTTTGATAATTAAATAATTCTTCCCAGTTTGCTTTTAAAAAAAAATTTTTAGAAAAATTAGAAAATTTTTTCTTATCAAATGTTCTTGTTTTTATTAATTTTTCATTTTCTTTTTTAATTTTTTCTTTTTTAAAACAAGAAGTAAAAAAAATTTGTGGTAATGTCCCAAAAAACATAAATAAAATAATAGTAAGAATAATATATAAAGGAATAAATTTTATTAAATCATCAATTTTAATATTAGTAATATCTTTATTATAACCAGTATTATTCAATTGAATAATATTTATTTCTTCAACAGCATTTTCTTCATCTAAATTAAAAATATTATCTAATAAAATAGAAATTTTAATTAATAAAAGTTTATAATTTTTAATTAAATCACAATTACATTTTATATTAGGTAAACATAATGCAAACATATAACTTAAACTATCAAATTTGAATGAAGGAAATGCAATTGGCATTTCATAAATACAATTTATATCATCTTTTATACATTTTAAACATTCATTATTTTTTTGACATTCATAGAATTTTTTTCTTTCATCATTTTTTTTATTTATGTGTATTAAAAAATATGTTGATTTTCTATTAATTAATTCATTTTTTTGATCATAAGTATAATATTTTTCTGAACATTCTCTATATGATGATACATCATTTTTATTTTTTGAAGAATCCATAAATGCTTTTAAAAAATAAAAATTAAGAATTTCATTATTATTATTTTGTAAATCATAAAGAGTGATAAATTTATCTAATAAATCGATAAAATTTTTTTCAAATTGAAATTGTGGCTCATGAAATATATTTAAATGAATTATAAATTTTAATAATGCTGAAATTATTGGTGTTAAAGATATTATAATTGTATTATTTTGATATTGTAAATTAATATTATCTTTATTTAATTGGAAATTCATATTAAATTTATTTTCTTCAAATAAATAAAATAAATTTATGATTGAATTTATTATATCTTTATTTTTTGATTCTTTTTTTTTTTTTAATTTTTGATTTGAAAATATGAAAAGAAAAAATATAAGTATAATACATATTTTTTTCATTTTTTTAAAAATGTGAAAAATAAATTAAATTGAAAATATTATATTTTTTATTTAATTAAATTATTTAAATTAAATTTCTTATTTTAATCATGATGAATAAAAATAAAAAAGAAGCAAAAGAAAAGTCAAAGAATCTTCTTAATATTTGTTTAGTAATCTTTTTCATTTATATTGCTTACATAATACAAGAATCAAAAATTTTTAACACAAGAACTACAATATATTTTTGTATTCTCATTACTATTTTATTATTATTCATAAAAATAAATTTTTCAAAAGAAAATTTTGATTATTTCATTAATTGGATAAAAAAAACAATATTTAAAATAAAACCAAATGATATAAATCAAAATGATTTTATTAAATCATTTATAATGTATAATATATTTTTAAAAATTTTAGTGAAAAAACTCAAGAGCAAATTAGAAAAAATAAAATATTAGCAAGTGAAAAAAAACCACAAGGTCATATTTCATATATTAATAATAATAATTATAATAATGGTAATTTTCAACAATATAATAATTTAATAGGAATAGATAATTCAAATAGAAATATAATAAATAGAAGATTTAATGAAAATCAAAACATAAACAATTATTTTATTTCTAATCAAAATATAAATAATAATAACAATTACACTGATTATAATAATAATAGAATAAATCAAAAATTCTATCTCAACACTCCTTATTCAAGAAATGATAATAAAAATGACTTATATCAAAATAATTTAGGAATAAATAAAACTAATTTTTTTATGAAAAATAATTATAACCAAAATTCAAATATCCAAAATTCAAATATGAGGTCATTTCAAATATTACAATCTTTAACATTAAATAACTTAACATTAAAAGTTTTAATGCCATCAAAACCAATAAATTTAAGAAATATGAATAATATTCCACAAGAACTTGGTAAATTTAATTATTATATTTGTATTGATAAATTTAAAAAATATATTACTTCAAAATTATTTGAGGATATTCTTTCTCAACATGATAATAATTTATTTACTCTTAATCAATTACTTGAATTTACTGGAATTCAAGTTCTTTCAATTCAACCTGAAGAAGAACCTGGAAATTTAAATGAAGTTTTACAAGAGAAATTAGATGAAAATTATATTAGAAATTTTAATAATAATAATAATACTTTTAATATTTTTAAAAATGATAAAAATAATTTTGGAATTAATAGAAATAATAATAATAGTAATTTTAATTTATTTAATAATGAAAATTATATGAATGATGTTCAAAAAAATTTTAGAATTTTTTTTGGTGATGTTGAAAGGATTAAAATGATTATTAAATTTATTGATTTGAAGTTAAAGAATGAACAAATTAAAAAATTTACAATGAATTCAATAAATATAGAAAGAAAAGATCGTGAAAATTTCCTATTTAGAAATAATGATGATTATATTATTGATTATCAAAAAAAAAATAATCCTTTCACAAGTCAAAATTTAAATCCTAATTTAGAAAGAAATCAATATAATTCTTTATTTCAAAAAAATAAAGTTTTATTAGGTGAAAACTTAATAAATTTAAAAAGATGTTTAATACAAAGATTATATATAAATGAATTATTATTTCCTCAAAGATTTATAAAACCAATAACAGAAAAACATTCTCAAATAGTAATTGAATATGTAGTAAATAGATTAAGAGAATTAAAAAATAATATTAATTTATATAAAAATAATTCAGGAGGAAAATTTTTTGGTGAAAATTGGTGTAATCTTTTTCCAACTGATAGTCAATTGATTTCATATATTTGTTTTTTTTATTTAGAAATGGCAAATAATGATGCTAATATTTATAATAATATTAGATTTTTAATTAGTTATCCTATTCCTCCTATTTTAGATAAAAATTCTAATAATTTATATATTTATCAAAGTAATAGTGCTGAGACTGAACCTTATTTTTGTATTGTTTTAAAAGATAATATTATTCCTTGTGAAGAAAAAGATAATTTCTTTCAATGTTTTGTCGTTTATTTGTTTTTAATGAAGTTGAAAAATGAAAAATTAATTGAAAATTTAAATTTGTCTGAGTTTGTTAAGCAAATTATCGTTGAATAATATAATTATATATTTTATATTATAATTATTTTTTAATTTTTAATAAAAATAAATAAATCAATTAATTATTTTCATTAAAAAAATTATAAAAATTTCTATTACATATATATAAAAAATAAAAAAGTAAAAAATATAATAAAAAATATTTATATAATATTGCTTTAAAAATAAGATTAATAATAAAATAAAAAAAAATGTCAAACCTAGTTAATGAAATCAATGAAATACCCAATCCTCATATTAAACCAATTCCCAAACCAAATATAATAAAAAAAGTAATAAAAGGAAAAGCACTAAAAAAAACATTATTCTCCTTAGACAACTTAGGTAGAATATCCTTAGCAAAAACCCATGCTTCAGCAAATAGACCCCTTCACAAAATAAACGAATTCACAAACGAAGTAATTTTTTGTCCATGCTGTAATCTTCCTCAAGAAACAAAAGGAATAATAGAACCATTTCATTATTGTGATGAAGAAGAATTATTTGCTGAATGTGGAATAGGAACATATTTATATTTTTATTATTTTAAATATGCAATTATTATTTTAATAATTACTTTATGTATGTCTGCTCTTCCTTTTTTAATATTAACTTCACATTATACAAAAGGATTGAATCGTTTATGTAATAATTATTTTGATGAATATGGTAATGTTAATGATTATAAGTCTTGTGAGAAATTTGTTTCTCATTCTAGTGGAAGTCAATATTATCAAAATGATACTGATTGGGCTTTAAAATATAGTTCTGATAATATTAAATCTTATAGAGAAGTTTTTAAAGAATTTACTGGGAATGATGAAGTTGATAATGTATTGGTTAATTATTCAGTTGTTAATTTTTTTTGTTTAATGACTTTATTTGTTGTTAATATTGTTTTTATTATTTTAGTTAAAGCTAAAGGAAAGGAAGTAGATATAAATAATACTTCTCCAAGTGATTATACTGTGCTTTGTGTTAATTTGAATAATGCTTTGGATGCTTATAATTATTATAAGGAATATCCTAATATGAAATATATAGATGAAGTTCAAACTGATGCTGAAAAATTTAATTTATTTTTATTGAAAGAATTATTAATTTCAAATAGTAATGAACAATTAAATATTGAAAGTATTAATTTATGTTATAAATTAGATGATTTTATGGAATTGGAAAATAAATTGAATGAAATTAATAAGAAAATATTTGAAATTGAAAATAATCCGAATCAAAGGAAATTAAATTTACAAAAACATAAAAAAGTAGTAACAGATATGTCATATTATAGTGGATCATTATGTTGTAAATCAGAGATATCATATATAAAATTAACAGAAGAGAGAGAAAAAATAAAAATCCAAATTAAAAGAATAATTGATGATAGGGAAAAATTATCAAAAGAAAATTTTGCAGGATGTTTATTTGTAACATTTAAAACAATTGAAGATGCTGAAAAATTTTATGATGAATTTCCACAATCTTTTTTAAGTAAATTATGGGTTTTTTTGAAAAATTTAAGATATTATATTTGTTGTTGTTGTTATTCAAAAGAAGAAATAAATAGATTTCATAGAAGAAAAAAAATGAAAGTATATCATGCACCAGAACCAGAAGATATAATATGGGAAAATTTAGAATTTACATCATGGAATCGTTTTCAGAAAAGTTTAATTATTTATGGAATAAGTATTTTCTTAATTGGAATCACAGTTGGAATAGTTGTGGCATTGACTTATCTTCAAAATAAATCAAATAAAAATAATTGGTCAGAAAACACTTTCATTAAATATGGTATTTCTTTAGTAATAACTGGAGTAATTAGTTTTATAAATATGATTTTTCAATGGATTTTAGATTATTTAACTAAATTAGAACATCAAAGAACAAAAACTGAATATTATCTTTCTTTTAGTGTTAAATTAACTATATTTACTTTTGTTAATTCTGCAGTAGTTCCTTTAATAGGTAATTATATTCAAAATGATTGGGGTGAGAATGAAAATTTAGTTAATAATATGATTACAATGTTTATCTCTAATGCTTTTCTTACTCCAATTTTATGGACTTTTAATATAGGTTATATTATTAAGAGAGTTAAAATTTCTTTTTTAGAAAAAAAAGAAAATCCTGATAGTAAACATAATATGAGTCAAAGAGATTTAAATTTATTATATGAACATCCTTCTATGGATATTTCTTATAAATATTCATATATTGGAAAAACACTTTTAATGACTTTTTTATATATTCCCATATTTCCTCTTGGTGTACCTATTTCTCTTTGTGGATTCCTTTTAGGTTATTTTCTTGAAAAATATAATTTTACTCATATTTACAAAAGACCTGAAATGCTTAATCATAAAATTTGTGAATTTTATATGAATTATTTCATTGTTTTATTATTTGATTATGGTATTGGAAATTGGATGTTTATGAGTGAAACTTTTCCAATTAAACAATGGGCATTAGTTAATATTATTTTATTTGGAATTTTAATTATTATTCCTTATCCTCATTTATTTAATTGTAATTTTATTAATTATAATGAAAGTGAAATTAATACAAAAACATATAAAGATGTTTACTTTTCATTTTATAATGATTATGAAAGACAAAATCCTTTAACTAAAAAACAAGGATTAACTAATTATTTAAAAAGATTATATGATAATGGAAAAATTACATTAGCAACTTATAATTTTGCAAAAAAAAATGTCGAACAATTAAATTTAATGCAAATGTATTATAAAACATCATTATCATCAAATTTAATTCAAAGTCAAAAGGCTTTAGCAAATAGTCATTTAAATATAACAAAAAATAATTTTGGTAAATATATTCAAAAATCATTTTTGAATAATAATCAAAATAAAAATGATGTAGAAGGAGTTGAAATTAAAAATTATAAAGGATATAATTATCCTACTTTAGATCAGCAAATTTTAATGGCATTTGGAGGAGGTATGATTAAAGAAGCTGAAAATGAAAATGATAAAGAAGAAAATTATCAAAATGGGAATTTTAATCAAATGTTTGAAAATAATAATAATATTGTTAATCAATATAATAATCCCTTTTTATTAAATATGGGTCATGCTATTGGATTTGGTGATTTTATGAATAATAATTATTTTGTTAATGATATTGAACCAAAAAATAATTATAATAATATTAATTTTGAACCAAATAATATAATTAATAATAATATTGATGAACAAGGTTATAGTGGTGGAGGAGGATTTATTATTAATAATAATAGTAATCTTCCTTTTAATAATGTTTATATTGAAAATGATTTAAATAAATTTCCTATTCAAAATCAATTAAGATATAAGTCTTCTCCTGGAAAAATAAATGAAAGAAAAAAAAATAATAATGAAGAAGGTAATACAAATGATAATAAAAATAATAATAATGAATAATTATAAATTTATCATCAATATTTATTTTATTATAAATTAACTTCAATAAATTTAAAACCAGAAAAAACTTGGAAAAAACTAAAAATTTCATAAATACATTTTAATAAATTAATTAATTAACCATTTGCTACAATATGAATAGCAAAATTAACTTTAGTACTTAAAGAATATAAACTTTCATTTAATTTTCTTTCCAAAAATTTTTTTGCTTCCTCATCACTTTGTTCTTTTAAATCAAGTGAATTTCCCAAAAATTTAATTGTATTTTCATTTAATTCAGGAATTCCAGTAATAACTAAAATTCTTAATAAAGTTATTAAATTTTCACAATTTTTTCTTAAAATACTATAAGCATTCCATAATAATTCTTTAAAAATAATATAATTTTCCCCATCTTCTCCACCTAAAACATCTTGAAATTGAGCAGTGAAAACAAAAGGAGCCCATTCTCTTTTTATTCCCATTTTATATTTAACATGTCCTAAAAAATGACCAAAATCAATATGAAAAAGTTCCCCATTTTTTTTTAACATTATATTATCATTGTGTCTATCACCAATTCCAAGAACAAAAGTTGCTACACAATATGCAACACAACTAACAAGGAAGTTATGAATATATTCTTTTTCATTACAATTTTTTTTAATCCAATTAGTAATAGTAACTTTACTAAAAAAATTTGATATTGCACCTCCTAATAAAAAAAAAAAAATAAATAAAATTTTTATTTACCTTCTTTTTTATGAATTGATGCTAAAGTTACACTATTAGTAACCATTTCAAGCATACCTTCATTATTTCCAGTACAAATAACTTTATATAAACTCATTTTTAAAAATAAACCATTATTATACCATAAATTTTGCATTTCTTTAAAAATTTGTAATGTTACCATATCCATTCTTAAATCATCTCCTTTTTTAAACATTACTATTATATCATCTCCATATGGATCTGAATTATCAAAAACTAACCAAAGAGGTTTTTTTTTACTTTTCATTACTTTACATTTTTTTATTTTTAATTTAGAAATATGATATTTAAAATCTAAAGGAAGTGAAATTGATCTTTTATTTTTTTTTAATTGATTATTTATTTTTTCTAATATTTTATGAAAATTTATCAATTGTTCTTCTTTTGATAAACTTTTTTGATGAAATATTTTTGCTGCTTCAATTAAATTTTTTAAAAGCGAATTTTCATCAGAGAAAATTCTTGAAAATTCTTTTCCTATTTTATTTAAGAATATTTCTAAATAAATACCGAATCTTTGTTGAAAATCTTGATTATAAATTTCTGCTTTTAAAAACCAAAAAAATGAATGACCAATAGAAATTGGGTAATTTACTGCTTTTTCAATAAGAAAAATAGCTAAATCATTATCATGATTCATTTCATATTTTAAACCTTGAAAAAGTTGAAGAAGATGATTTTTAATTTCTGTTATTGAAGCTTTTCTTAGACATTTAACTGCAAATTTCCTTATTTTTTCATGTAAATAAAATCCATTTAATAATTCAATTGATTTAATTACTGTTATTTCTTTTTCTGATAAAGTAAAAATTTTTTCTAATTCAATTAAATATTTTGGATCATTTAAATTAAAGCAAAGTAATAATTTTGGAACTAAAGATGACATCTTTGCCACAAAATATCTATTATTCCATAATATTTCTTTTTCATAATTGCTTAATGAATCAAATGGATTTTTATTTAATATCATCATTGTTATTTTTTCTAAATCTTTTGAATCAATATTATAATTTGTTGGAATGTCATTAGTTACATATTTTACTACATTTATTATTGGATTTGAAAAAGATTCAATTTCAAAAAATATTTGTGGACTATTATTATCTTTAAAATTATCTATATAACTATAATATGAATCTTCACCGAATAATCTATTAAACAAATTAATTTTATGTTGTCCAGTCCTTAATTTTTTATTATGGTCAAATAAACGAAAATTTCCCCAAAATTTTGTCATATTACTTTTAATTTCATTATTTTTTACATATTCAATGTATTTTACTTTAAATAATATTGATGAAAATGTTGGTAAAGTATTATAATTTATATCAAAATAAATTCTTTTATTAATTAATGGATTTAAATTTACTGGTTCATATTTCCATTTTAATTGAGTAATTTTTCCATATAACTGATTTCCACAATATATACCAAATTTAAATAAAATTATTAAATTATTATATTGATTATAATTTATTGAACTAAAGAAAATATTTTTTACTAATATTGTAAATGGTTTATCAATGTCTTTTATAAATATATTTCTATCAAATTCAGAATATATTTTATATAAGTCTAATGCTTTTGAATTCGTGTAAATATTTGTTTGTTTATTTCTTTTTAATCCTTTTTTCCTATTGTTTAAAGATAGAAATACGGATTTTTTAATTGAAGAATTATCATATTCAATCTTTTTAAGATTATAATAAGTTGAAATATCTATTTTATCATTATTATTTTCAACATTTAAAGTATTAATATCATTATTATTTAAATCATCAACCATAGAATTAATAAAATTATCAAGTGAATCATTTTCATTTTTCAATTCTTCAATATTCTTATATGATTTACTTAATATTTCTTTATTCTTATTATCACCTTTAGTTATATTATCCAATTCTTCATTATATTTTGCAACATTTAACAATTCTTCAAAATTATATTTTTCTTCTTCACAAATAGTTTCATTCATCATATTTGTAGTGTTTTGTTTAATTTTAGGATTATCAATAATAAGATATTCTGCTATTTTACTTTGTGATATACATTCATTAATATATGAAAAATTAATAAGTGGTTCATTTATATCAAAAATATAATCATTTAATCCTCTTACTTTTAATATTTTTTGTTCTGGCTGAAAATCAATTCCTTTATATAATGAATTAATTGTAACTGTCATATTTTTAATTAAATCTAAAGAAGTAGTTTGAGTTGTTATTACCATTTTTTTTGATATTTGATTTTTTTCTAAATTAAATGTTAAATTCACAAAAAATTTTTTTAATTCTTCTTTTATTTTGTTTAATTGAGAAATTTCTTTTATTTTTTCCATTTTATCTTCATAATATAAATTACCATTTATTTCTTCTAAACTTGAACCAACTTGAATATTCATTCTATTCATTTTTAATAAAAATTTCATACTTTCATTATCATAAATAAACCAATCTAAATTATTTTCTACTATTAATGAATTACTTTTAAACTTTGAAAATTTATTATAACCTTTTTTATTTTTTATAAATAATTCTTCTAATTCAGGATTTACATTTAGTTTATTTAAACAATTATTTCTTGGTAAGTAAATTGTATAAAAATGAAAATAATTATTGTTATTATCTTTTACTTGTTTAATTAAGTTATTAAAATCTAATGAATTATAAATAAATGATAATGGTAATTTATTTTGTTTTAAAGTAAAAAAAGGAAATTTATAATTTTTGATTAAACCTAATGAATGTAATTCATCAATTTTAAAATTATATGATATTTTATTTTCATAATCTAATTTAAAATCATCAAATAAACATAAATGTAAATCAAATATGTGTAAATGATATTGAGAATTTAAAATTTTATTTCTTTGAGGATATAAATTTTTAAATTCTTTTGTTTCTATTATACTTTTAATTAAATCCTTTATTGTCCAAGATTCTACATAAGGAATTAGTATTTTATTATTATTTTCTAATTCAACACAACAAACTCTTTCAATACTATTAGGATTATAATATATTTCCTCATCATTTAATTCTTCAAAATCTGGAGTTTGGTCATTATTTTCCATTCTATTTAAATAATATATTTTTTTAAAAGAAATGATTAATTTTTTTTCAGTAAATATTATTAATAAAATCTAAGTATTAAATTTTATGGACATTAATAAAATTTAAACATATCAATATTAATTTATATATTTAAAATTTTAATTTTATTAATATACCTTATTGAATTATTTTTCCAAAATAAAATATATATTTCTACTTATATAACAACATTTAAATTAATTCAAATTTTAATAATTAAATATTAAATATTAATAAAAATGGATAATTTATTTGATTTAGACGATTTTGAAAATATTGAATTTCATGAAACTCCAAATAATGAAAATAACACATTTAAAAACTCAAATAATGAAATAGAACAAAATCCTCAAAAAAATGAAAAAAAAGAAGATTCAAAAATAATAAAATTTCTAGAAAAAAAAAAAAAAATATCAAATAAAAATTAAATTAAAAATAACAAAGAAAAAAAAGAAGAAAATGATATAAATAATTTGAACAAATCAATCTCAAATTCTAATAGTATTGTCTCAGAGGAAGAAGAATTATCAAAAACATTCAATTCCGACTCATATAATTCAGAAAATGAAGAAAAACAAAAAAGCAAAAACGGATTAAATGAATCCACATCTACAACAAACTTAAAAAATCAATATGCAATTGAAGACCAAATTGATATAGAAGATTATAAAAAAATAAAAAACAAACCAATAAATTACAATTTCGAATTAGACACATTTCAAAAAAGATCAATAATTCGTTTAGAAAATCATCAAAATGTTTTAGTTTGTGCACATACATCATCAGGTAAAACAGTAATAGCAGAATATGGAATTGCATTAGGGAAAAGAAATAAGAGAAAAGTTCTTTATACTTCTCCAATTAAAGCTTTAAGTAATCAAAAATATAGAGATTTTAAAATTAAATTTAATGATGTAGGAATTTTAACTGGAGATGTTAGTATTAATCCTGATGCTCAATGTTTAATTATGACTACTGAAATATTACAAAATTCACTTTATAAAAATAGTGAATTGTTAAATTCTGTTGAATGGGTTATATTTGATGAAGTTCATTATATTAATGATAATGAAAGAGGTCATGTCTGGGAAGAAATTTTAATTTTACTTCCTCCAGGTATTGGAATTATTATGTTAAGTGCTACTATTCCTAATTATATGGAATTTGCTGAATGGGTAGGAAAAATTAAAAAAACTACTGTTTATGTACAAAATACTTTGAAAAGAATTGTACCTTTAGAATATAAAATATTTTTAGATAATGAAAATGTGTTCATGGTTAAGAATATCAATAATGAAGTTTTTGATGAAAATATTAAAAAAGCTTTGTTTCAAGCTTCTTGTTTAAATGAAATACATAAAAAAATGTTAGAGAAAAATGAATATAAGAAAAATTTAATGGAAAAACAAAAAATATTTATTAAAAATATTAAATATTTTGATAAATTCACAAAAACAAAAAATAAGAATAAAAAAAATAATTTAAATAATAATAAAAAAAACCAGACAAACAATAACAATATTCAAATAACAAAAACCCATTTGAAAATAGAAGAAATGGTAAATTATGTTAATGAAAAATCATTAACTCCTGCGGTTATATTTGTATTTTCAATAAAAAAAATAAATGAATATGCTAAAATGTTAAAATCGAAACTTTTAATAACAAATACAGAAATTCAACAAATTAGGAATTTTTATGATAAATGTATAAACACATTATCAAATGAAGATAAAGAAATTCCTCAAATTCAAGAATTAAGAGAAATGTTAATCAATGGAATAGGAATTCATCATTCAGGTTTATTACCAATATTAAAGGAAATAATAGAAATATTATATTCAAAGGGTTTAATAAAAGTTTTATTTGCTACAACATCATTTTCAATTGGTTTAAATATGCCAACTAGAACTGTTGTTTTTACTGATATTTATAAATATAATGATAAAAAAAAAGAAATTTTAACTTCTAGTGAATTTTTACAAATGAGTGGTCGTGCTGGAAGAAGAGGAATTGATTCAATTGGACATGTTTTTTTAATGATAACTGAAATTAGAAATCAACAAAGTGAAAGTAAGGAAATTAGTAATATGTTAAAGGGAACTGGAACTGAAATTGAAAGTAAATTTAGATTAAGTTATAGAACTGTTATATCTTTTTTTTCTAGAAATATAAAAGGGATTGATCAATTTTTTAAAGAGTCCTTTTTAGAAAGTAAAAATATGAAAGAAATTCCTAAAATTATGAAAGAATTGGAAGATATTAAAATTGAATGTGAAAAATTAAAAAATATTGAATGTCGTTATAATAAGAATTGTTTTGATGTTGAAAAATTTATTGAATTAGATAAGAAATTAGAAAAGGCAAATCTAATTATTTTTTCTCAACCTGAAATTAATATATTCCTACTTACTGAAGAAAATAACAAAAAAAGTAGTCAGGGAAAGGGAAGAATATTAAGAGTTTATGATAAAGATTTTTTAACTGAAATTTTTGCTGTAGAAATTTGTTATTATACAGAATATAATGGTGAAATTTGGTGTGTTATTTATGATAAAAAATCAAAAAAAGGAAATTCATATGATGAAAATAATCAAAATAATAATATGAATAAAAAGGGAATTATAAATGGAAAAAAATATATTTATAAAAATTATGATTTAAGTGATATTAGAGAAATTTATGATTTTCAAATTCCAAGTATTAGTGATTATCAACATTTAAAAGAAGATAATGATGGTTATAAATTTTTATGTGAAAAAGATTTAAAACATTGTCTTAATTTTTTAATTCAATTAACAAATGAATCTATTAATGAAGTTGGAATTTCCCCAATTAATTATTTAGAATATGCAAAAAATAATCCTGAATTAGAAAAAGCATTAAATGAAAAAAAAGAAATTTTAGAAATAATTAAAAATAGTAAATTTAATGAATGTTCTTTAAAATCTAATCATTTAAAACAATTTTATTCATATTTACAATTAATAGAATTGAAAAGAGAAAAAGAAAAAACATTAGATCCTAAAAATATGGAACATTATATGGAGTTTAATACAAGATTAAAAATATTACAAAAACTAGGATATATAGATGAGCATAATATAGTAACTTTAAAAGGAAAAGCAGCCAGAGAAATTGGAACAACTGATTGTGTTTTAATAAGTGAATTATTGGTAAGTAATATATTAGAAAAACTTAATGAATCTGAAATTGTAGGTTTTATTAGTGGATTTTGTAGTAATAAAAATGAAATTGATTTTAATTATAATTTTGAAATGTCATCTCAATTTTCTCAAGCTTATAATAAATTTGAAAAAATTTTTAAGAATATTGAAGATATTGAAAAAAGTTATAATTTTGAAGATAATAAATATGATAGAAGAATTACTTTTTCTATTTCTAAAGCAATGATAAGTTGGATGAATGGTAAATCTTTTTCTTTAATATTAAAAGAAACTGATTTAGAAGAAGGTAAATTATATAGTTTAATTCTTAGAATTTATATGTTTCTTGAAGAAATAATTAATTTTTATGTTAATTTAGGAAATAAATGTATGAGTGAAAAATATGAGAATATTAAAAAAAAATTAATGAGAGATATTATGTCAAAAGAATCTTTATATCTTCAAGATTCTATCAATATTTAAATTTATAAATTATAAATATATATATTTTTTCTAAAATTATAAAATTATTATAATTAATTATATTTATTTTATTTTATTCTATATATAAATATATAAAACAAATATTTATAAAACAATTTTTTCTCTTTATATTTAATCAATAATTGTTGAATTATGTTCAGCAACATTATTATTCCATCCAAGCATTAAAGTTTTAAATTCTTCAAAATCAACTTCACCATCATTATTAGTATCAACTTCTTTAATAATTTTTTTCCAACCTTCTTCATTTCCTCCAAATACATGTTTAATTTCTTCAACTGATAATTTTCCATTATTATCTCTATCAAAAATATTGAAAGCTTTTTCTAACTTATCAACAGTAATAATTTTCTGACTATCAATTAAAGCAGTTAAAAATTCATTATATGAAATTTCCCCACTTTTATCAACATCTAATTGAGGATATATTTTTTCAGTAATTTGATTAACATCATTCTCACCAAAAAAATCAATTAAATGTTTAGAAAATTCTTCTTTAGTAATCATCCCATTACCATCAGTATCAAATTCTTTAAAAATATGTTTTAATTTTTCTTCTTCTTGTTCCAAAGCAAATTGAGTAGTAATATATTTTAAAACAGCTTGTTTTAATTTATTTTGTTCTACAAATTCAGCCATATGTTCAATCATTTTTAAATTATGATATTTACTGTTTTTTCTTCCTTTACTTCTATTATGTAATTCCTTATCAAATTTTTTAAACCATTGATGTTCTAAAACTTCTTTACAATTAAATCTCTTATCAGGATTTTTAACAAGCATATTTTTTATTAAATCTATAGCTTCTGGTGAAACATCTAACCATTCTTCTGCAGAAAAATCAGGTTCTTTTGATAAAATTTCTTTATAAATTTCCTTATTAGAATTACCATTAAAAGGTGGATAACCACATAATAAAATATATAAAATTATACCACATGACCATATATCACATTTTTCAGTATAATTTTTTTTTAAAACTTCAGGTGCAATATAATATGAAGTTCCTATTAATGTTGTTAAAACTTTACCAGGTTGAAGTTCAATTCCAGCACCAAAATCAATAATTTTTAAAGTATATTTTTTATCATCTACTAACATAATATTTTCTGGTTTTAAATCTCTATGAACAATTGATAATTCATGTAAATAATTTAAAGCAAGCATTATTTGTTTGAAAATAAAGCAAGCATCGACTTCATTAAAAAAACCATTTGATGTTATTGCATCAAATAATTCTCCTCCTTTTAATAATTCATACATTATATAATATTTTTTTGAATCTTCAAATATTTCATATATATTTACTATATTCGGATGGGATATTTTACGAAGAATACTTATTTCATTTTTACTTGTTGATCCTTCTTTATCTATTATTTTCATTGCTCTTTCTTGTCCTATTTTTAAATTTTGAACTTTTTTAATTTGACCAAATGAGCCTTGACCTAAATTATTTAGAATTTTGTAATATTTGTTTATTGGTTCTTTTGATATTGGAATTAAACTTTCTTTATCTAGTTTAAATTCTTCTTTTAAACCTAAAATTTTACTTTTTTTTCTATTTGCTTTTGATTCGGTTTTTGTTTCTTTTTTTTCAAATGTTTCAACTTTTTGATATACTACTTGTTTTTGTCTTGTTTCTTGTTGAAGTTGATTTAATGTTTGTGCTTTTACTATTTTTTTCCTTTTTGTTTGTGGACTTTTATTTTTCTCTTTTTCTTTTTCAGTTTTATTTTCTACTTGTTTTTCTTTATTGTTTTTTTTTTTCTCTTTTGTTTCTAAT
>Ga0256407_10003971_pt1 | contig 25400 bp, 17 predicted proteins | sample RumenRJG_04DNA_FD_193489 | JGI IMG/M metagenome (GOLD analysis project Ga0256407, IMG submission 193489) | Bovine rumen microbial communities from Lethbridge, Alberta, Canada - RJG_04 | ecosystem: Host-associated > Mammals > Digestive system > Stomach > Rumen | place: Canada: Alberta... | reverse complement strand
GTAATATTAAACTAAATAAAAGTAATTAAAATAATATACATAAGTTGTTTTAAATTTAAAGGATTTTAATAGAAAAAATTACTCTAAAGTTAGGAAGATTTATAAGATCTTTTCCAGAATAAAAAAAATCAAAAAAATGCCAAAATAAAAATTCTCGAAAATATTAAAAATAAGGGTTCTTAAATGAATAAAACAAAAATAAAAGGCAAATTAATAGTCAAATAGAAAAAAAATAAGTAAAATAATCAAATTAAGGATTTATTGACAAACCCCTTTAAAAAACTTTGTTGATAGACCAAACTAACTTGACTTGTAAAATATTTTTTCATTTCATCTACATTACCTTGTCCAATTCCTAAAAACTAATCAAATGATTTTATTAAATTTAAAACTCAACTTAATTTAGGTGAAGTTTTCACGTCAACTATTATTTAGTGGACTCTACTTTCAAGCATTGTCGTGTCAAATTCATTTCACTTTTTCGCTTTTCTTGTTATCAAACCGGACTAACTTGTGTGTAAATTCAATACTTGATTTTCGAATCCTTAAAGCTCATCCACTTCCTGTCCTTGTCGGATAGGATTATCTCATCGATTCCGTCCAGTGGCCAGTCGATGCCGATGTCCGGGTCATTCCATATGATTCCGCTTTCATCTTCGCCGTGATAGAATTCGGTGCATTTGTATGTGAATTCAGCCTCATCTGACAGCACCAGAAATCCGTGTGCAAAGCCCGGTGGGATGTATAGCTGTTTTTTGTTGTCTTCGGATAATATTTCACCGTACCATTCGCCGTAGGTTTTTGAATCTCCCCTGAGATCAACTCCAACGTCAAAGACCTCTCCTCTGATTACCCTTACCAGCTTTCCCTGTGGGTAGTTGACCTGGAGGTGAAGGCCTCTCAAGACTCCCTTTGTTGACTGTGACTGGTTGTCCTGAACGAACTTCAGCTCATAGCCTGCATCCCTGAAGTCGTTTTCCTGATAGGTTTCCATGAAGTATCCCCTTTCGTCTTCAAAAACGGTAGGTTCAACCACAAACATGTCCTTGATGCCTGTTTTTGTGAATTTGAATTTTCCCATAATCAATCCTCCCTTGCTAGATTAAATAAGTATTGGCCGTAATCGGTCTTTTTAAGCTCTTCAGCGGTTTTCAATAATTTTTCGGTAGTGATGTATCCCTTAAGATATGCTATTTCCTCAAGACATGCTATGTATAATCCCTGCCTTTTCTGCACGGTTTCGATGAAGTTTGATGCTTCAAGCAGACCTTCATGGGTTCCGGTGTCAAGCCAGGCCATTCCACGGCCTAGAAGTTCGACTTTGAGTTTGTTTCGGTTTAAGTATTCCTCGTTGATGGATGTGATTTCCTTTTCTCCTCTATCTGAGGGTTTGACATTTTTTGCTATTTCGATGACATCGTTGTCATAGAAGTAAAGTCCTGGAACTATATAGTTTGACTTCGGCTTTTCGGGCTTTTCTTCGATTGAAAGCACGTTCCAGTCTTCGTCAAACTCAACAACTCCAAATGCTTCAGGGTTGTTTGTGTAATAGCCGAATATTATGGCACCTTCATCTAATTTTGTTGCTCTTTTAAGGATTTCTGTGAATCTGTGGCCGTGGAAGATATTGTCTCCGAGGATTAATGCTACATTGTCAGTTCCTATGAAATCTTCACCTATTATGAATGCTTCTGCAAGGCCGTTGGGATTTTCCTGGACGGCGTATTCGAATTTGATTCCTAGGGAAGACCCGTCTCCTAAAAGATCCTTGTACATCGGAAGGTCTCTGGGGGTGGATATGATTAGGATTTCTTTTATTCCAGAAAGCATCAGCACTGAAATCGGATAATAAATCATCGGTTTGTCGTATAATGGTAGGAGCTGTTTTGAAACTGCCTTTGTAATTGGGTAAAGGCGAGTTCCTGAACCTCCTGCAAGCACTATTCCCTTCATGATATCACTATTAATTTTTACCTAAAATTTCTTTTATGACATATTTATCATCATTATCAAAAACTCTTAATATGTAGATTGTTGTAAAGTAGATTATTATTCCAACTGGTAGTGCTACCCACATGTTTAGGTTTAAGTAGCAGAGTGCAATTCCTAATATTATTGATCCGGCGATAATTTTAATTATATCAATATATAATTTTTTATTTGGCCTATGTCCCAGTTTATAAATTACATAGCTTTGAATAACAACAATTAAGACATCACTTAAAACTGTTGTTATTGCTGCACCATCATATGATAAATATGGAATTAAAATAAAGTTTAAGACTACATTAAATACAGCAGCTATTGCATAAATTTTGGTAACGGTAACTTCTTTGTATGATGCATTTAATAGGGTATTTCCTGCACCGCTGATGAATAATAAGCACACCGTCCATATTAATATTGATAAAACGGAAGATGCAGCATCATATTGATGTCCGTAAATCAAATGTATAATATCTGTTGAGTAGTGCATTGTTGCAATTGCTATTGGGATAATTGCAAGCATCAAATATTTGATTGATTTTTCATAAAGTATTAAAAGCATCGATTCATCATTTTTAAAGAATTTGCTCATAACAGGAAATATTACTGCACTGTAAATTCCATAAAATAATGTTAAAACTCCTATTAATTTATATGTTGCATTATAAATTCCAGTTGCATAATTTCCAACAATATTGGTAAGCATTACCATGTCAATTGAATAATAAATTGAAGATAAAATGACTGATGCTGCAAATGGAAGAGCTGCAATTGTAATCATTTTACAAAATTCCTTATCAAGTTCATATTGGGGTTTTGTTAAATGTTTAGTTAGAATATAATAAGAGTAAATTAATGCAAGGATATTTGCTGCGATATATGCAATTGCTATTCCATAAAGTCCTAAATCTGTATAAATCACGATTAAAATAAATATAAATGTTAATAGGTTTAATAAGGTGTTGCTAATACCTTGAAATTTGCCTTTTTCAAATGCTTGAAATGTTGCGGTCATCAGTTCTACGAATTTTTTTATAATTTGTTCTATTGTAATAAGTAGAGTAACGGTTATGGTAACTTCATCACATTTCATAACTATTAGAACAATTAATATTACAATAAATCCAAAAATTGAGAATAATCCTTTTAATGGAATAGCATTGCCCAAATATTTTGGAGCCGAATCATAGTCAGTTGCGATGTGTCTTACACTATGGATTCCAATACCCAAATCAAATAAAATGCATAATATTCCAGTTAATGAAACAGCAAATCCAAAAATACCATATTTTTCTACTCCAAGATATCTGGCCATTAACATAGTCCATATAAATCCACAAATACTGGTTATTATTTGTGAAACAAATAACCAACTCATATTTTTGAATATTGTCTTTGTTTGGCTCATATTCTCAACTGTGTTATTTATTTAAATGCATGGATTATCCCAATATCTTTGAAATCTTGGTCACTGGCAGCAACAGCATATGTGTTGATTTTAAATCCATCTTTTTTTAATTTTTCAATTAATGGTTTATAATCTTTTCCAGCAATTTTTGAGTGGTGTTCAAAGATAATTTCATTAAACATAGTTAAATCTTCATTAAGAATTATTTCAAACTCACAGCCTTCACAATCCATTTTTAATATATCTGCCAAGAAATCATAGTCATTTAAAACATCTTTTACGGTTATAACTTCGATTTCATAATGATCTGTATCATTAATATAAGATTCTGTTGAAACAGATTCAATATTTAATTTTCCTTTTTTACCACCAACTGCTTTATTAATAAATTTGATTTTATCTTTTAAATCTGAATTTAAAGAGATATTTTCAAGTCCTAATTCATATAAGTGTTTTACAGGTTCAAATGCAATAACATTAGCTCCATTTTTTGCGAAATATAAAGCGGTATCGCCAACATTAGCGCCGATGTCGATAATGTATCTATTATTTAAATTTAACATGTCCCATTCGTCATCACTAAAAAATTCTTCAATACATATCTCATAATTAATAGGATGTTTTTCTTTAAAAGAAGTATTAAAAATATTAATATATTTTATATCATTGATAACAATGATTTTTTCATTATTGTCTAATTCTTTGATATAGTCTACTAGTTGAGGATATTTTTCTATTTTAGTTTTAGTCAATAAATGCATGAGTTTATTTAAAGAAGTGACCTGAGTTAATTTAACAGGAAAATCATATTTTTTAATTTTAATTTCACATTCTTTTTTAAGCCCAAATTTAAATTTTAAAGCAGAAAATGGATTATTTAAATATTTGAAATAATCTCGTAAAAATTTTATTTTTTGCATGTTATAATTTCCTATTATTTTTATTAAAGTATAAAATTATGAATTTGACTACTATTTTTAAAAGCACAATTATAAAGCATATGTTTAGTTAAATAATATTAATTCATTGATTTTATTTATTGTATGAAAGTATAAAAAATTTTTGGGGTTGTCAAAATGGTATACTTATTTTTTTCATGGATAAATGTTTTATAATCTTTAATTTTCAGTTTCTAATTCATAATTTTTTTACACTTTCAGTAATTATAACTTATATTTCAAGTATTATACTTGAATATTATCAAATTTAAACTCTTCTTCAATATCCTGATAGTCTATGTTGTTTGTCATAATACAACATCTGCGGATTTATGCTTCTTTTGATATTCTATATTTTTTAGGGGAGTTAACATCAATGTAACATTTACTGTTAAACAACAATTCTTTAACTTATTTTTAAATAGCATAATTATAATCATCAAGAACATTGTTTATATTAGATTTAATGAGGTGTTCTGAATCATTTGAAAGTTCATTGTTTCTTATTTTTAAATAATGATTTGGAAAAAATTGCTTAATCATTCCTAATGGAGGTTTAAAAGAATTAATATTTTTAAATAATCTTTTAATACACATTTCTATTTCTTCATGAGCCATATAATAACGGCTGCGGTCTGAAAAACTATACTTTCTTTGAAGTTCTTTTTCAAACTCGTCTCCTTTATAATATTTTTCCCAATTTTTTGGATCTTTCATCATCATATTTTCAAGAAGTTCTATAAAATTGGCTCTATCACTTTCATCTTTAATTAATTCTTTTTCCATTAAACTAAGTAAAAATAAACTCTCTCGTAAAGCAAAAGTTAATGCTGGACCAACTTTTAAAATTGCTACTCCATCTTCTACCATTTCTTTTAATTTTTCTTTAAATTGAAAATCTGTCGAATGACCTTCAAAAACTAAATCTGGATATTCTTTTAGCTTTTCACAAAGTTCTTTAGAATTGTTTCTATTATAATCGTGAATGTCTTCATTACTAAATTCAACACCCGGTTGCACAACAACAGCAATTATATTGTCCCAAGCATCCTCAAATCCATATTCTTTAAACTTTTCATCATATGTTTTAATGGTGTTTTCGAAATCTCGAGGATTAGTAACTTCTAAGCTGTTTTTTTCATTATACTCTCCACCAGGTATTGGAACTTCGCTGCCGATTACATAAACTGGATGTAAGCAATTCGGATATTTTTTACATCTTTCATCAAATGCTTCTTCACATACTTTGTAAAGTTCAACACCTCTCCTGGCTATATCTTCGTCAGATAATTTTTTTGAGGCATCATCACTTCCCAAAAGCATGCTTGTGTCTAGATGTATTTTTGTGTAGCCTGCAAGCACTGCAAGTCTGACAAGCTCTTTTGCATTTTTCATTGCTTCACTTTCAGTTTTGTCTGCCCAAGCAAGTGGTCCGAAATGATCGGCACCTAAAATAATCCTGTCTTTTGGAAATCCAACTTTATCTGCAATATCATGCACATACTTAACAAAATCAATTGGAGTCATATTAGTATATCCTCCAAATTGGTTTACTTGATTTGCAGTACATTCTATTAATACATAATCTTTGGATTCTAAATAATATTCTAGAATGGTTTCTATAACAATTTTATTTGCAGTACAGTAGGATGCAATTCCTGAGGGGATTCCTCTCTGTCTTTTTTCAAGGATTTCTTTAATGGGATGTTTCAAATAATCACCAATTATTTTTTGATTCAAAGAAATAACTGTGAATTGTTTTTTTGAAAATTTCAAGGTCATGAGGATATGTTATTTTTAAATTAATGACATTGCATTCAATTGTTTTCATTTTAATTCCATGTTCCAATGCCATTGCACCACCAGAGGTCATTTGTTCAAGTTCTTCATCATCTGCTCCATCATAAATTGGAAATATTTCACTAAATTTAAATCCTTCAGGTGATGCACCCGCAACCAATTCTTGCCTTGGAATAACTTCAGTGATGAATCCTTCTTCATTCATTCTATAAACAGTATCATACTGGTAAGCTCCTAACGTAGCTCCTCCATACTCTTTAATTGCTTCAATAACTTTTATAGTGCCTCTTTCATCAACATAGGGGTGTGTTGCATCATGGAGTAATACAATATCATCATTTTTGGCTTTATTTGAAATAGCTTTTAAACCATTATAAACTGAATGAGAGCGTGTTTTTCCACCCGCTACAATTGATATTGGTTTTTTAATTTCCAAACTATTTGTCCATTTTTGAACATAATCAATCCACATTTCATTAGATACGATAATTATGCTGTCAATACATTCAAGTTGATTGTAATATCTAAGTATATAATGAAAAATAGGAATACCATCAATTTCTATGTATTGTTTTGGTCTATCCGCACCTAGCCTGGTGCCTTTTCCGCCCATCATTAATAATAAATAATTCATTTAAATCACTAAATAATATTTACATAAATATTATTATATATAATTTACATTAATTTGATAGAACCTATTTTTTGTTATAAACATTTATAAATATAAATATTGATATAATATAAATGTTTTAAGTTTATTAATTGAAGGAACATGATTCTGATATTATGATAATAAATAAGATTATTGATGAGGATATTAATCAAATACTTTTTGAAAATAATAATTTTAATGAACTTTATGATAAAAAAATCATGATTACTGGCGCTTCCGGGATGATTGGAAGTTATTTTGTTTATACTTTAATGAAATTAAATGAAAATTTTGATGCAAATATCACTATACTCCCATTAATTAGAAATTTAGACAAATTTAATAGTCAAGTTATATCTAATGAATATGTAAATCCTATTGTTCAGGATGTTACAAAAAAAATAGATTATGATGATGATGTTGAATGTATAATTCATACTGCAAGTCCTGCAAGTCCTGAACTTATGAATAAATATCCAGTTGAGACAAATTTAACTAATACGTTAGGAACGGCCAATATGTTGAATTTTGCAAGGAGTCATAATACTAAAAAATTTTTATTTACTTCAACTAGAGAAGTTTATGGTCAATCTGTATGTAATCAAAATTATTTTAAAGAAACTGACATTGGTATAATTAATCAATTATTGCCTAGGAATTCCTATGCTGAAAGTAAAAAGGCTGCTGAAAATTTGTGTTTAGGATTTAAAGAAGAATATGGCTTAAACACTAAAATTGTTAGATTAGCACATACATTTGGCCCAGGTATGAATATTAATCATGGTATGGTTCACACTGAATTTTTAAAAAATTTATTAAATAATCAAGATATAATATTGAAAAGTGATGGATCATCAAAAAGAACTTATACCTATATTAGTGATTCTATAAGTGCAATGTTTAAAGTTCTTTTGAAAAGTAAAGATTTTGTATATAATATTTCTAATGATAAAAATGAAGTTTCAGTAAGAGAACTTGCAGAGATAATTATTAGTTTAGATTCTTCAAATAATTTAAAGTTAAAGTTCGATATTCAAGAAGAAAATAAAAAATTAGATTATAGTTCTTTTAAAAATTGTCTTTTATCTTCAGAAAAAATTAAACAGGAATTAGGTTGGAACCCAAAATATTCGGTTAATGAGGGTTTTAATAGAATGTTTGAATATTTAAAACATTACAATAAATTTAATTAATATTTATTTATGGGGTTTTTTAATGTTGATCTCTGTCATAATTCCAGTTTATAATGCAGAAAAATATTTAAAAAAAACTATTGATTCTGTTATTAATCAGAGTTTAGGTTTTAATAATATTGAATTAATATTGGTTGATGATAATTCAAAAGATAACTCACGAAAAATTATTGAGGAATATTGCGAAAAATATTCAAATATTATTAGTTATAATTCTAAAATTAATCATGGATTTCCCGGTTTTGGAAGGAATATTGGTTTAAAATTAGCTACTTCAAGTTATATCATGTTTCTGGATAATGATGATGAATATGATGTGGACATGTGTAAAAATTTGTATGAAGCTATAGTTAAAGAAAATGCAGATATGGCATCTTGTGGAAGAGTTTTTGTGGAAAAATCTGGTAAAACTATGGATAGTTATCTGTGGAGTGAAGGCAATGAATCTGAAAATTATGTAATTTTTCAAAATGAGGAAATATTATCATTTGATTCAATCACTATTTGGAATAAAATATTTAAAAAAGAAATTATTGATAATTTTGGATTAAAATTTATTGAATTTAGTGGAGCAGATGATTTTGCATTTTCTGTTGAGTATTATTCTCATTGTCATAAAATTATTCATCTAAAAAATTATTACGGTTATTATTGGAATATAATAAATGATTCATTATCTCATGATGTTAAAATAGAACTTATTGAAGGAGAATTAAAAACTTATAATTATCTTTTAAATAAAAATGAAAATGTTATTTTATCTTCAAAGGTTTATGTTAATCATATGGTATTTTTATTAGTTTCTAAATGTGCAGGGCTCAATGCCAATTTTAAAGATTTTAAAAAAATACTAAAGGATATTTATAATTTTGAAAATAAGATTGATATTGATATAAAAATAAATAATAGATTATTTAATACTGCAAATATATTGATTTTGAATAAACATTTTTATTTGGCTAGTTTATATTTAAATATGATAAGAATTTCACGTAAAAGTTCAAATTTAAGAAAGTTTGTTGGACGGATAACATAGTATATTGGCAATTTTGAATGATATATTCTAAATTAATAGATATGTGAATAACATATTTAATATAGTATTTATATTTAAGGTGAATAGGATGGTTGTTGTTTCAAAATATGTAGATGACAAGGAATATGATCCTGAAGATTTAAAACATTTACAAGAACTTCTATTAATGATTTTAAATGATTTCATTACTTTTTGTGATGATCATGAAATTACTTATTTTATTGATGGAGGTTCTACTTTAGGCTGCGTTCGCCATCAGGGATTTATTCCATGGGATGATGATATTGATGTAACTTTATTTAGGGATCAATATGATAAATTTTTAGAATATAGGGATGAATTTGATGATAAATATGAGATTTTAAATATGGAAGATTATGACAAATATTGTAGAATATATTCTAAAATTTCTCTTAAAGGAACAAAAACTGGTGAAATTTTTGACAGAAATACGAATTTCACTTATGGTATTAGTATTGATGTTTTTGTTTTTGACAATATTCCAAATCCTGGACTTAAAAGAGAATTATTTGTATTTCAATTCAGAATCTTTAGAAGATTTCTAGGTTTGTATGAAATCACTAATGCCGACATTTATTTGTCTAGAACTAAAGAAATAATTGGCCATTTTGTCATATTTCTTTTTAAAATCCTTCATATTGATAATAATACCGTTAAAAAATATGGGAAAAAAATTATTGAAAAATCAAAAGAATTAGATTCGGATTATGTATGTTCTTTAGGCACCCCCTATGGTTTATATGCATTTGATAAATCGATTTTTGAATCAAGCATCAAATCCAAATTCGAATCAATTGAGGTAAATCTTGCACAGGATTATGAAAGATACTTAAATATTAATTTTGGTGAAGATTGGAGAGAATTACCTCCTGTTGAAGAAAGACATAATCACAAATATGTAGGATTTGATTTTGGAAAATATTAGTAAATTTTGTCAAATGGTCAATGGCGTTAATAAATCCAGTATTTTTTTAATTTATATAATGTATTTTATTCTAAAGCCGAAATAATATTTATTCAAAAAACTATTTAGAAAATGATAATTTTAAAAATTATGATAAATAAATATTTTATTGTGTTGGTGAGATGATAAAATGAATATAGTATTAGCTTCTGATGACAATTATGTGCCTTTATTAACTATATCGATAGTGTCTGTTTTAGAAAATAATATCAATGATTTTGATGAAATAAATGTATTTATTTTAAATGATGGCATCACTGATCAAAATATAAAAAAGATTAAAGATCGTTTGACCAGTTATAATTGTAATGTATCTTTTATAAAAACTAAAAATATTGAAAATTTAAATTCCAAAATAGTATCTCTTGAAAGAGACAATATCCCTTCGTTCACTACTTATTCAAGATTATTTATTTCAAGTTTAATTCCAGATAATATTGATAAAATAATATACATTGACTGCGATATTCTCAATGTTGATTCATTAAAACAATTGTGGGAAGAAGATATTTCCGATTATTATTGTGCCGCAGTACTGGACTGTTGTAACACTACAATTCAACAGATGCTGGGTATTTCTGAAGAAGATAACTATATCAACGCAGGCATGCTATGTATTAATTTGAAAAAATGGCGTGAGGACAATGTTGAGGAAAAATTCATAGAATTTATAATGAATAATCAGAATAGATTCTATCAACATGATCAGGGAATAATTAATAACACATTTAAAAATAAAATTAAAATTATTTCACCAAGATACAATCTTCAAGGATATTTCCAGTATATGTCTTATAAGGTGTCCAAAAAGTTTTCTGGTATTGATAATGAATATTACTCTAAAGAAATTATGGATGATGCCAGAAAAAATCCGATATTTTTACATTTTTGTGCAGCGGACTTTTTCAGGCCATGGCAAAATGAAAAACATCCTTATGCAGAAGTATACAAGCATTATGCCAAATTAGCAAATTTCGAATCGGTTATTGATTATACTTCAAACTTTAATGGCAAACAAAGATTATTCCAGAAATTATCTGAAAATAAACTGGGAGATTTTATTTTAGGTTTAACACCATATTCTTTAGTTAAAAACGTGATAAATAAAAATGCAGTTAAAGAAATGGAGATGGAATTTGAAAAAGCTAAACAAAATTGATTAAACTTCTAAAAACATGTTAATTAATTTTGTAGGCATTAATAGTTCAAATTTATCTTTATACAAAGATATAAATATTTACATGATTATATAAAATTATTATTAGATATCATTTGGAGATAAGATATGTATTATTTAACAATGATAATACCTGCTTTTAATGTTGATGACTGCTTAGATACTGCAATGGATTCCATAATTAATCAAACTATTGGATTTGAAAACATTGAAGTAATAATAGTTGATGATTGTTCTACAGATAATACCAGGCAACTAATTAGTGAATATGTAAATAAATATGATAATTGCAAAGGAATCTTTTTAGATAAAAATAACGGTGGCGCTGGGATTCCAAGAAATGTAGGGATAAAACAGGCATCCTCGAAATATTTAATGTTTATTGATCCTGATGATGAATGGGAATTAGATGCATGTGAAGTGTATTATAATAAAATTGTTGAAACCGGTGCAGATTTAGTTTATTCTCATTGGACATTTGTTGCGGGAGATAAATTATCTAAAACATCTCATCCTTATTTAAAAGAGGAACAAGAGTATATTTTTACAGATAATGACAATATAATTAATTATCATAAATATTATAGGCCGGGAATGTGTGCCGGGATATATGATAAGCAATTTGTTTTGGACCATAATCTCGAGTGTCCTAATGAATTGGGAGAAGATGGATATTTTACTTTAGAAACAATTTTTAACGCTAAAAAAATCGTATTTATCGAATATTACGGGTATTATAATAAATTAAGAGATAATGATGAAAAAACTTCCATTACAAATATTCGTGATGAAAAAAAATTCAAATCCAGAATAAATGCAATTTATTTAATGTATAATTTGTTAAAAAAGTATGGTGCTGAAAAAAATTTATCTGTTGTAAATGATGAACTTAGGGTTTTAATTTATCAGGCATATACTTTAATGCCGGGGATTTCCTGGAAAAAAAGGAAATCATTTTTTAAGCAAATTCATGATTTGGAAGATGAATTAAATATTAAAGAATTTGAAGTCATTCATTTTAAAGTTCTAAATTATTTTATTTCACATGAGCATTACTCTATTTCAACCTTTATTTCAGAAATATTGGGACGTGTTTATGATAATACAACATTACGTAAAACAATGCGTAAAGTTTCATTTTTAATATCCACGCAATATTAGTGGATTAAGGTAGTACATGCATTAAAATTCTAATTTAATAAAATAGCAGGAATGGAAAATAATTATTTCAAAGTAAATGGTGATATGATGAAAATAATGAGTATTATAGGTACAAGGCCGGAAATTATTAAAATGGCTCCCATTATTGCCGAAATCAATGAAAGAGAAATTAATCAAGTTGTTTTGCATACTGGTCAGCATTATGATGAGGAGATGTCTGATAATTTTTTTAGAGATTTAGAGATTCCCACTCCTGATTATAATATTCATGTTGGTTCTGGTAGTCACGGTAAACAAACTGGTCGTATGATGGAAGGTATTGAAGAAATAATAATGAAAGAAAAGCCAGATATTGTTCTAGTTCAAGGTGATACTAATGCAGTACTTGCTGGGGCTCTTGTTGCCGCTAAATTACATATTGCGGTTGGGCATGTTGAGGCGGGTCTTAGATCGTTTGATTTAACAATGCCTGAAGAAATTAATAGGAAAGCTGCAGATATATGTTCAACAATGTATTTTATACCAACTGAAGAATCAGCAATTAATCTTCTAGCTGAAGGATTTTCTAGAAAAAATTTAGTCATAACAGGAAATACAGTAGTTGATGCATGCTTTAGACATTTGAAAATAGCTGAAAAAAGAGGATTTAGTGAAAAATCTTTAAAAGATTTAGATATAGATAATATGGACAATATTTTAACATTAACAATGCATAGGGCAGAAAATGTTGATATAAAAAGTAGGGTGGAAGATATTATAGGTGCTTTAAGAGAATTGACCGAAATGAATATTATTTTCCCGATTCATCCGCGCACTAAAAATACTCTTGAGAAGTTTGGCTTATTTGATGAATTAAATAATTTAGAACATGTTCATATTATAAAACCTATAGGTTATTTAGATTTCTTGTTTTTAACTTCAAAATCAACTTTAATTTTAACAGACTCTGGCGGACTTCAAGAGGAAGCAATAACACTTAATATCCCTGCATTGACATTAAGATACAATACTGAAAGGCCTGAAACTGTAACTGCTGGCGGAAACATTTTAGTTGGTTCAAATAAAGAAGCGATTTTATATAATGTCCGTAAAATTTTAAATGATGATGATTTTGCAGAGAAAATGATAAATGCTCCAAACCCTTATGGTCAAGGGGATGCGGCTAAAAAAACTGTTGATGCCATTAAAAAATATTATGATGAAGGTTTATTAAATATTGCTGCTCCTGAAGAGATTATGAGTTCATTTACTAGAAAAATAGATAAAATTTCTAAAAATATCACAGTGGGTGATTTTGAAGCTGAAGAAAATGCATTAGTTCGCATGGTGTTTGATGGTAAAAAAATGGTATTCCCAAGCAATCAATTGGATTTAAATGGAATGATGATTACATATGACAAATACTAATGATAGCTCAGTTATAAATTCGGATAACTCTAAACTTTCTAATAATATTTCTATTTATGTTTTAACCCATAAAAAATTTGATTGTCCGAGCTATGAGATTTATGTTCCTATTTTAAATGGTTCTAGTTCACACAATGATGATTTTGGCTATTTAAGGGATGATTCTGGAGACAACATCTCTGATTTGAACAATTATTATGCTGAAATGACAGGGGAGTACTGGGCATGGAAAAACTCCGATGCAGACATCATAGGATTTTGCCACTACAGGAGATACTTTGCCAAAGGAATTTCACTTAAAATACTTGAAAGAAAAGACATTGAAGAGATTTTAAAGGATTATGACATTATCATGCCGAATAAGGCCCATATGGGCATGACCAATATCGAAGATGTTAAAAGAACCCGTGAATACCTAGATTATGGCCCATACATCGAAGAGTACTGTATTTTAAGGGATGTTCTTGAAAAGCACTATCCTGAATACCTGAAATATTACGATGAGCTATTAAACTCAAAGGAATGCCACTGGTTTAACATGTTCATATGCAGAAGGGAATTGGCCGATGATTATTTTGAATGGGTATTTGATATTTTAAGCAAGGTGAAATCCGAAATTGATTTTGAAAAGTATCCTGAAAATCAAAGAAGGATTCTAGGTTTTTTATCCGAAAGGTTAATCAACATTTATGTCAGAAAAAATAATTTGAAAGTCAAGGAAAGGCCGATTTTAATCAATGACCGTGCATTTCCACTGATGTATGTTATTGGTTTTAGGTTTTCATTTATCATTGTAATGTTCAAGTGGTTTACCAAGCTTCGCCACCTATTGACAAAATAGTATAAAACAGTAACCTTTTTATATTAAAGATTTCTTTAAACTATATTTATAAAAATTTTAGATAGGGTAAGAGTAGAATGCATGAAGTAATTATTTGCGAAAAACCGAGTTCGGCTGAAAAAATAGCAAAAGCGCTTTCACCAAGTGCTAAAAAGAAAGTATACAACAAGAAAGTCAAATATTGGGAACTTAAAAGGGATGAAAAGGACATCACAGTTGTTTCAGGTGTCGGACACCTTTACTCACTGATTCCCAAAAAACAGAAATACAGAGTTTCATTTGATCTTCACTGGGTGCCTGCCCATGAGGCAAGCAAGGCAAGCGGATTTACCAAAAACTACCTGAATGCCATCAAAAAATTCGGTAAAAACGCTGATTCATATATCCATGCATGCGATTACGATGTTGAAGGAACACTCATAGGATATAATGCCCTAAAGTATGCATGCGGTGAGGACTCACTAAACAAAGCATCAAGGATGAAATTCTCCACCTTGACCAAAAAGGACATTCTGGACGCCTATGAGAACAGAATAAACATTGATATGCACCAGGTAGACAACGGTATCGCAAGACATATTCTCGACTATTATTTTGGAATGAACATCTCAATCGCCCTATCAGATTCAGTCAAGAAAACCAAGCACAGATTCCTGAAATTGTCTGTCGGACGTGTACAGACTCCTACATTATCAATTCTGGTTGACAGGGAAAAGGAAATCAGGGAATTCGTACCGGAACCTTTCTGGAACATCAAGGCAATTCTTGACTTTGAAGACATTGAAATCAAGCATGTTGACGGTAATATCTTTGATAAGGCAAGGGCAGAAGAGATATTTGCCAAATGTGACGGCAAGGATGCAACCGTCGACAAAATCACATTCACCAAATCAAAAACAAAGCCTCCAGTGCCTTTCAACTTAAGCGGTCTTCAGGCCGAGGCTTACAATGTATTTGGATTTTCACCAAAAAGGACTCAGGTTGCAGCACAAAACCTATACAGTGCAGGTTACACTTCCTATCCGAGAACATCCTCACAGGTGCTTCCTGAAAGCCTAGGTTTTAAGGACATATTCAAGCAATTGGCAAAAAGCCATGAGTTCAGACCGCACATCGACAAACTGCCGTCAAAGCTGGTTCCTCACAACGGTAAGAAAACCGATGCCGCTCACCCTCCGATTCACCCGACTGGAATCCTTCCGACAAAATTAAGCAAGGACGAGCAGAAAATCTATAACTTAATCGTTTACAGATTCATTGCAGTGTTTTTCGAATCAGCAGAGTTTGAGGCAATGAGAACAACCTTAGACATTGAAGGCGAGAAGTTCAAGTTCAACAGAAGACGAGTGACTCACAAGGGCTGGATGGAACACTATCCGTTCAAGAAAATAGACAATGAAAAATTCCCTGACGTAAAAGAAGGTGACATAATGAGCGTCAAGGAACTCATAAGCGAGGAAAAGGAAACCAAGCCTCCAGCAAGGTATAACCAGGCCTCATTAATCAAGGAACTTGAGAAAAAGAACCTCGGTACCAAGGCAACCCGTGCAGACATTGTTGACAAGCTGTACGATAGAAAGTACATAAATGGTACTAAGATAGAAGTAAATGAGCTTGGCGAAAACCTCATCGACACCCTCAACACCTACTGTAAGAACCTCACTTCAGAAAAGCTCACAAGGGATCTTGAAGTCCAGCTTGAAGGAATCAACCAGGATGAGACCACAAAGGAGAGTGTCGTTCAGGAAGGCGAAAAAGACGTCAAGGAAATCCTTACAGACATCGACAAGAACCAGGAAGGAATAGGAAATAAACTGTACGAAGCCTATCAGGCATCAAACATCGTCGGAACATGTCCGACATGCGGAGGAAACCTTGTCAAAAGGTATTCTGCCAAAACCAAGGGTTCATTTGTGGGATGCTCCAACTATCCTGACTGCACAACAATTTACTCCATTCCAAAAGGAACCAATTTCCTTAAAAAGACCTGCGAGAAATGCGGTCTGCCGATAATCTCATTCGGTAAGCCTAGACAAAGGGCATGCCTTGATCCTAACTGTGGCAAGGAAAACACCAAACCACACGAACCGACCGAAGTCGGTGAATGTCCAGAGTGCGGAAAGCAATTGCTTAAGCGTTCAGGCCGTTTCGGCGAATTCATCGGATGCAGCGGATTTCCGAAATGTCGCTTCACATGTTCCGTTGAAGAACTCGAACACAAATTAAAAAAATAATTTTTTCATTATTTTTTCCTATTTTTTATACATTCCATAATATTTTAATAATAGTAAAATCAGATATATATACCAATAAAAATATTTTTCATATTGCAAAATTATTTTTATTCACATCTTATAATTTTAACTAAAAAATTAGACAGAGGATTTTAATGAATAGACAAACTTTATTTACAATAGGCAAAGGGATTATCATTGTTTTAATCATTATGGCTATTGTATTTGCATTAAAAGCTCCTGCAGCTGATTTAAATAGTTTAGATGCTGACGGTAAGGCATTATATACCGACGCATCAGGTCTTCCTTATTTCAGTGAAATGGATTCATACTATAACTACAGGTTGACCAACGATTATGTAGATCACGGCTTTGTGGGAGATGAAAAGATAAACGGCAGCGAATGGGATATGCACAGGTATGCTCCAGACGGTAATAAGATTCAATACGAGCTGGGTATCGTATACCTGACATCATGGATGCATGACATGGCAAACAACTTCCTTGGATGGCACATGTCAGTTAAAGAAGTTGCATTCTGGACCGGTGCATTAATATCCATATTATGTGTAATTCCGGCATTTATCTTTTCGAGAAGACTGACCAACGATTATGGGGCGATAGTTGCAACGATGATTATTGCACTTGCTCCGAACTACTTTGCGCACACATTCCCAGGATTTTTCGATACAGATATGTTCTATTATATAGCGCCGATTTTCTTCATATTCTTCTTTGTCGAATCGATTCGAAGCGACAACTGGATATGGAAAATCCTATTTGCAGTACTGTCTGTAGCATCAATCGGAATATTTTCCATCCAATGGACAGGATGGATCTTTTACGTTGCACTGATGGGATTCTTTGCTGTAGTGTATCTGATTGTATCCTTGGTATTCAATGTTGATGGAGACAGGGAGGAATATCCTAATGTCCTGCAATGGCTGATTCACAACAAGGAATTCCTTTCAATTGTTGCAATTGCTGTAATCGCATTTGTGGGCCTTGCAGTATTCAGAGGCGTTGACGGAGTACTTGGAATATTTAGTCAAGTATTCGGACTGCTCAACTTGCAATCAGCATCCGTTGTTGTAGGAGGATTCCCGAATGTACTTATTTCCGTTGCAGAGATGCAAATGCCAAGCATGCTTGGTGCAGGAATGACATCCATGTTTTTAGCAAGCACTGACGGTTTCATCAACGGTATCGGTGGTATCGCAGTATTCTTTGCAGCATTGGTTGTATTATACATCCTTGTTTCAAGGGCATGGAAATTCAGAAAAGTAAGGCAAAAACCTGTTGTTGAAAAAGGCAAAGCCCAAAAAGGTAAAAGGATTTCCGCAGCTGAAAAGCTTGACGACAGCCGCAAATTCAAATTCTCACTGGCAGATTTGAAATTCGGCGGGGATAATGAAGTGCTTTCAAGCAAAAAACTTACAGTGCTTTATGCAACACTGTTCGTTGTATGGGTATTAGTGACCGCTCTTGCAGTATCCAGAGGTTCAAGGTTCATTACCACAATCGTACTTCCTTTCGCATTCCTTGCAGGAATATTTGTGGGATATGCATGCGATTACATCAAAAACAGACTCAACAACGACAACTGGCTTACCGTTGCAGTGCTTCTATGCGCATTTTTAGCAGCTGTGCCTCTTGCAACAATAAACACCATTTATGGTATTGCATTATTCGCTGTAATAGCAGCAATAGGACTTGCAAGCATCTATGCACTCAAGGACAATTCAGCAGACAAGAAACATGTTCCAATCAAGAAATATGTTCTAATCGTAGCGATGGTCATTGCGCTTGTAACTCCGAGTGTATGCGGAGCATTCCAGACCTCAAACGGTGTTATTCCGGGTACACAGGACTACATGTGGAACGCAATGGAATGGATTGGAGACACCCAGGACAACGATACAGTAATCACATCCTGGTGGGACTTCGGTTACCTCTTCGAAGTTGCAGCCGACAGGCAGGTAACATTCGACGGAGGTTCTCAGTCAGGGGATCGTGCCTTCTGGCTGGGTAAGGCGATGACGACGGATGACCTGGAGCTTTCCGCAGGAATATTCAGAATGCTGGATTCAACAGGTAACCGTGCGGTCAACAAGTTAATCGAAATCACAGACTCTCCTGGAAAATCAGTTGACATACTGCTTGACATCCTTCCAAGAACATCAAGTGACGCTGAAAAGCAGCTGACAACCAAATACAACCTGAATGCAGACCAGGCAAAAGAGATAGTTGGATACACTCACCCTGACAATCCACGGCCTGTAACGTTTGTCGCATCAAGCGATATGATCGTCAAGGCGGGATGGTGGAGCTACTTCGGTGCATGGAACTTCGATAACCAGACATCCGAAAACTACAACTACGTAATGCCTTATGAGTCAGTAAAAGTCGGTCCTAACCAAAACGGCACACTCACACTGCAGGAACAGGGCGGAATGACAGTAAACGCTGTAATCGAGAAAGGTTCCGGAAACAATACCACTAACGCTCATGTGGATTCAGTATACACTGAAACCGGCGAACCGCTCAAGATCAACGATACCGAGTACAATCCGTACAAGATTTCCAGATTAATCGTAATCGAAGACGGATACCTCATGAAAAACGAGTCCATCAAAGGCGCTGATGACGGAAACTTCACAATGCTTTTAATGGGCCAAAACAATGAGTACACTCCGATACTTATGGACAAGCACCTTGAAAACTCAATGTTTACCAAGCTGTACTTCTACGGCGGTGCCAACCAGAACATATTCGAGCCTGTGCACTCAGAAAACGGTGTGATGCTGTTTAACGTAAACTTTAACAATACAAAAGCAGGTAAGTAAAATTACCTACTTTCCATTTCTTTTTTTATACTACTTTTAAATACAATCAATGCCATAAATATCACATAACCACTTATAAGTGAGGTGTGATATGAACAGAAAACTGACATTAATTTTAGCGCTAATCATTCTGGTCGCAGTTTCCATTTCCATCGCAACGGCGGTCAACGACACTCAGGATGAATTAACAGCTGACGATTCATCAGATGACACCATTGCCGTTGAAGACACAGGAGACGTTCAGTCCAGCCAGGATACGGGAAAGCTGGGTGACGGAGGACTCACCATCGAGAAGGTATGGAATGACAGCAACGACAAGGCGGGAAAGAGGCCTTCATCAATCAAGTTTGCAATCCTTGTTGACGGCAAGGAAGCCGAAACCGGTGAGATAAGACAAAACATGAGCTGGAAAGCCACCATTGATCTGGCGATTTTACAGGATTCCACCTATGAGGTTGTCGAAAAGGACGTTCCCGACGGCTATGAGGCCAATGTCACAGGAAGCGTCAGGGAAGGATTTGTCATTACAAACACATTAAAGGACACTCCCAAAAACGACACTCCTAAAAATGACACCAGCAAAAACGCTACAGACAAAAAGGACCTCGACAGCGAGAAGCCTTCATACAACGGTTCCAAACAGGTAACCAAAATCTCAACAAAGACAACAACAAAGGAAACTCCGGTTGAAAAAGCGAAAAACGATACCAACGACACCAACGCAACCGAAGAGCCTTATTATCTCTACGGCACCGGCAATCCGATACTGATAGGCGTCATTGCAGTTGTGCTTGCGGGAATCGCTTATGCACTCTACAGAAGAGGTAAATAACTAATCAGCTTTTGTCCACGGCATGTCCGTGGCAACTATTTTTTTTACTAATTAAATATTCATTATCCTGAAAAAATTATATACAGTATTATATATATGATGGGATATAACATAAATTGTAAATAATTTTTTGAGGCATGATATGAAAATCTATAAAATAATTTTGGCATGCCTGCTTCTGCTGGCCCTTTCAATCAGCATGGTAAGCGCAGGAGATGTCAACGAAACTCAAAGCACTCTATCTGTTCCGGATGAGGGAAATTTCTCAGACCTTGACAGTGACATTCCCGAATCAGGCAGCATAGAGTTTAAAAAAGACTACAAATTCTCTCCGGAAACGGAAGGAATGTATGTAGAGGGAATCTACATAACGACTCCCAAGGACAGTGAACTGATAATAAACGGAAACGGAAGGACAATAGACGGGGCAGGCAAGGCCACCATTTTCAGATTTGAAAACGCCACCGCAACAATCAGCAATCTGATTTTAAAGAACAGCGGAAGGTCTGCAATAATGCTCTACAACACCACACTGAAAACGGTCAACGTCACATTCATCAACAATTTTGACGATGAGGGGGGCAGCTCAATCTATGCCTATTGGGGCAGCAATTATAAAAGCGTCAATGACCGCTTCATAAACTGTTATTCCCCTAAAGGATCTGCAATATTTGCCCTGAAATCCACTGCAGTCATAGAAAACGCAACATTCAAAAACGACAGGCGGGTCGACTGGGGCCTTATCTATGGAAGTGATTCCAGAATCTTCATCAACTCCACAACAATAGCCAACATCACATCAAGGTATGCCACTGCCGTATACAACACAGGCTATCTCAATGTAACCCGGTCAAAATTCATCAATCTCTCGGCCAATTTCACCGCAGGCGCAATCGCAGCCAAAGAAGCGGGAGAAGTGATAATCGATAACTGCGAATTCATCAACGTGACCTCCAGTAGAAACGGTGGGGCAATATTTATCGACTTAAACGGAGACAAGCAAAGCTCAGATGCGAATTGCATCATCTACAGGTGCTCATTTGCCAACTGCTCTTCTGAGTTTGGAGGGGCAATACTTCATCTGGGAGGGGCGCTGAATGTGAGCCTTTCAAACTTCACTGGAAACACCGCATGGATTGACGGCGGAGCGGTGTATACCTCCAATGCAACCCTTGAAGCTTCAGGAAACATATTCGATTCAAACGCAGCATATTACGGAAGCGGAGGAGCAATATTTTTCGATTACGGATCACTTGAAATCGAAGATTCAAAATTCATTAACAACACCGCCGGTGAAGGTGCAAGCCTATATGCATACGACGCAGGATATGAAATAACGGCGTCCAACTTCACAGGAGATTCGAACGATACTATACACACCTATTTTGATGTTAAAGGCTCCATTATCGATGAGGATGTCATAATCAATGGAAACGTGACACTCAACGATACCTACTACGGCTCATATGTTAATTTTACAGGAAAGCAGATTGTTCTCAACAGAAAGACAGTGCCTGGAAATATCACAGGTCCATATTTCAACCTCAATGACCATGGGCTTGTGACTCCGGTCAGGGACCAGGGTTCACTGGGGTCCTGCTGGGCATTCGGTGCTGCAGGGGCATTTGAATCAGCCTTCCTGATTGCAACAAACATCACATTGGACATTTCAGAAAACAACATGCACAGTGCGGAATTAAGATATTCAAAATATGGGAAATCCTCTTTGACCGAAGCCGGAACCGCCTTAATGGGAATGGCCTATTTCGCAAGCTGGCTGGGTGCCCTTCCTGCGAAATATGATGAATATGACGAGCTGGGAAAAATCTCGTATGTAATGTTTTCAAAGGATTCATACCATGTTGTGGATATTGAGATGGTGGATTCTAATGACAGAAACGCCATTAAGGATGCCCTTCTCAAATACGGGGCCCTGACCGTTTATGTGGAAGGTGCAAACCCGAACAACGATTTCTTCAATAAGGATACCTCTGCGTCCTACTGTGATAACTCAACATATGGAAACCACTTCGTCACACTGGTGGGATGGAACGACACATTCTCCAGGGATAATTTCAAGATAACACCTCCGGGAGACGGTGCATGGATATGCAAAAACAGCTGGGGTACAGGCTGGGGAGATAAAGGATATTTCTACCTTTCATATTACGACCTGCCGCTTAGGAAGGTTCCTGCGGTGGCTTATGTCATAAACAACACCCTTGCCTACAGCAATCTTTATCAGCTGGATGTCGGGGCAATTGACCTGATTTACAGCACTGATAACAAATCCACTCTGGATTATGCTAACGTCTACACCGCAATCTCTGACGACTGGATTGCGGCTGTGGGAACATACTTCGAAGAGCCGAATGAGGCCTATGAAATCATAATCTCAATCAATGACTGTGAGGTCTATAACCAAAGTGGAAAGTCATCATTTGCGGGATATGAGACAATAAGGCTGAACAAATATGTCGCAGTCAATGCCGGAGACAAATTCTTTATTGAAATGCGCAGGCAATCCATACCTCTTCTTGCGGTGACAAGACAGCACTTCGAAGCGGAAACATCCCTGCAGTACACTCCTGAGGGTACAGTGGACCTGACCAAATACGGAAGGGTTGCCGCAGTCAAGGCATATGCCCTTCCAGCAAACTTCACAGCACCCAACGTCAATGTCTACTACTCCCCTTCAATAACAGTCCCATCCAATCTCACAGGAGCTCAGGTAATCATTGAAAAGGGCGGAAAGACCATAGCTTCAGGCGTTGTGGAAGACGGCAAGGTGACATTCACAGGAATCGCACCAGGAAACTATGTGATGCGCACCATCTACAACGGAACTGAAATCCTCAATTCATTTCTGGTGAACAATACCATAATTGCGCCCGATGACGTCAAGATATCATTCAACACCGACCTGACAGTTGAGGCAAAGTTTTTAAGGGGTGACGGAACTCCGCTCAACGATACCGCTGTTTCAGTGGTGCTGGACGGCAAGACATACACAATGACCACCGGGAAAAACGGCGAATTGACTCCTGTACTTGAAGATTTAAGCGTCGGAGAGCACAAGTTTGTCCTTAAAAACCCGGCAACTGCAGAAGAGTGGACAGTCACAGTCAATGTGGTTTCAAGATTTGCCGAATCAAAGAATATCAACATGTACTACTATGACGGATCCTCATTTAAAATCCGTGTGATGAACAACGGTGGAAATCCTGCAGGCGCAAATGAGATTGTCACAATCAAGCTCAACAAGAAGACCTACAGGGTTAAAACCAATGCTCAGGGATATGCAATCCTGAAGATTCCAAATACAGTCAAGCCGGGCAAATACGTCCTTGTGGCATCTTATGCAGGTGTTGAAATCAAGCATAATGTCAATGTGAAACAGGTCCTCAAGCTTTCAAAGGTCAAGGTCAAAAGATCCGCCAAAAAGCTAGTCATCAAGGCAACCCTCAAGCAGGGCAAGAAGGCCTTGAAGGGCAAAAAGATCGTGTTCAAGTTCAAGGGCAAGAAATACACTGCAAAGACAAACAAGAAGGGTATCGCAAAGATAACCGTCAAAAAATCGGTGTTAAAGAAACTTAAGGCAGGCAAGAAGGTGAAATATAGTGCAACCTACCTCAAGGACACCGTAAAAAGAACCGTAAAAGTCAAAAAATAGGGAAATCTTTCCTTATTTTTCTTTTTTTTGAGTCTGTAAAATTTTACAGGTTTTTCAGATGTTTTTCGGTCCAATTTTTGATTTGGCAGTCTAAAAATGTTAAAATTCCATTTTTTTTATCCGGTATAATTTCTTTAGGATTATACATTTTTGCATTAACTTTTAACATTTTTCTTTTTTCAGCAACAATTATATGCAATCGTTTAACATAGTATATATTAAAGACATTATGGTGAATATATTATGATAAACAAGAAACTGTTATTGCTTGCGGTATTTCTGATGAGCATGGTTGCAATATCAGCGGCAAGCGCAGCCGAAAATACGACCGACGAAATTTCGGAAGTGTCAAAGGACACGGATAATCTGGAAATCGTTCAGGAGGATGAACTTGGCACACATCCGGACGATTCATTCTGGGCACTGCAAACACGGATAGATGAGGCAAGGCCAAACTCCACACTGACCCTGGATAAGGACTACAAATTCTATTCTGGAAATTTTTGGGAAAAAGATGAATCAGGTATCGGAATTCATAAGAATTTGATAATTGACGGTAATGGCCACACTGTGGATGCCGATGGCCGGAACTCTGTTTTCACAGTCGATGGAGGCAATGTGACACTTAAGGACATCCACATCATAAACGGATATTATGGAGCGCATGGTGGAGGTGTCAACGTTAAGGGCGGATTATGCACAGCCATAGGATGCACATTCGAGAACAATAACGCAACTAGGGGCGGTGCCATGCATAACGGCACCGCCATTAACTGTACATTCAAATCCAACTATGCCGATGGTGAGGTCTCTGAGGGTGGTGCAATGTATAAAGGCACTGCCATAAATTGTGTATTTATAGGAAACAAGGTGATAAACTCAAGACATGCAGGATATGGTGGTGCACTGGCTTATTCCACTGCCATAAATTGCGTTTTCATAAACAACACGGCGGACCGCTCCGGAGATGCAATGTTTTTGGGAACTGCCGATTCCTGCATTTTCGAAAACAATGGCTGGGATAGAACAGACGTCCGCCAGCCTTCCTTTGAGGTTTCCGATTACTCATCTTCCTGCTGGTCAGGGGATAGGCTGCAGTTTAACCTTAAGGCAAACACAACCGATTATCTGATAGTAAACAGAAACATCAACGTCACAATATATGGCGAGAACAGGGAAAGGATGTTTGGCTTTACCTGTCCGAGCGGATCATGGTTTGTGGATTTGC
>Ga0256407_10003967_pt1 | contig 25417 bp, 16 predicted proteins | sample RumenRJG_04DNA_FD_193489 | JGI IMG/M metagenome (GOLD analysis project Ga0256407, IMG submission 193489) | Bovine rumen microbial communities from Lethbridge, Alberta, Canada - RJG_04 | ecosystem: Host-associated > Mammals > Digestive system > Stomach > Rumen | place: Canada: Alberta... | reverse complement strand
CGCCTTGTTGTCGTTTCCGATTTTTGCAGTAGTGTCGGATTCGATTCCGCTTTCAGCGAAAACTTTTCGCCAGCCCGAGGCCGACAAAATCATATTGTGTTCCATCTTAGTAACCTGATATTGTGTAGTTTGCCGTTGTGGCGTTCTCAAAAATGTCAGAGGCTGTGATTGTTATCGTGTTGACTCCGTGCGGCAAAAGAATATGGCCAAGCAATTCTGACTCTTGCGAGGGATAGAACTGGGAGCTTGTGTAGTTTTCGTTTCCGACTATCAGAATTTTTCCGTCTTGCCATTTAAGAATTTCTTTGCTGATCTTTTCAAGCTCGGTTCCGTTGACGTAAACTTTTGACTTGTGCGGCGAAGCGTTGGCTTGTCTTTTTTTGTACAGCGTGTACTGGCCGGCAGGAATTGAGCGCAATGTCGCCAAATTGTAGGAACGGCCAAACTGGTTTTCGATTGTAACTCCGTCTAAGTAAATGCGGTTGTGCTTTAGCGAGCGAGGCATCAAGATAAGCGGATTGATGAAAGTCTTTGCCTTTGTGTCCGCGATTTGGAATTCCATCAAGCCGCCTTCAGGGTTTTCGTTCCAAGAGGAAGAGGCGATGTCGCCCAATTCTTGTCCGTCAGTGACCTTGAATTTTTGCTGCAAGAAGAGGGCGCTTTGAGCGTCAAGGTTTGCGTAAACGGAAATCAAGTCGTCGTTGTGGCTTATGATGGCGGCGTTTCCAAGCGTTGACTCAAACCAGTCTCCGTCGTTTTGGTGCTCGGTTATTACGGCGATGATTTTTCCGTTGTCGGCGGCAACCGCTTTTTGCGCGTTTGGAAAAATAAGCGAGGTGTTGAATTTGTTCCTTCTATTCTGAGCGAATGTCGGAACGAGTTTGTCGGTGTCCAAATTTTTTACCGGCCAGCCAAAAGAAAAAAGGCTTAGCGATAAAGCCGCAAAAGCGGCGGCCGCGCATACAATGTTTTTTTTCATCAACGTGCTCCTGGTCAGCTTTTTGAAATCGACAGCCTGGAAATTTTGTTGTCCTTTCCCACGTAGAGGGTGTTGCCGTCAGCCAAGATAAAGGCCGCGTCGGCTTCAAAGGAGAACTGGCCGATTTTCTTTGTCCAGTCTTCCAAAATTGTGACTGTATAATATTTGTTTGAATAGCGGCTTAGGACAAAGACGCTTTTGTCAACCGGCGATTCCTGAATGTCCAAAATCGTTCCTGTAAGCGGGATGTGGAAGGCCTTTGCGCTTTCCGTGTCCACGATTCCCAAAGCGTCGATTGAATCAAAGTAAACGTGCTTGTCGTTTTTGCTAAAGTAAACTTTCGTTTGTCTTGTAAGGTTTACTTTTAGGAATTCGTGGTAGATGATTTTTGTGTAGCTTCCTTCGTCGCGGTAAAGGACAAAACGTTGCGGGTCAAGGCCGGAGACGCAGGCAAACAGGTTTCCGTCCTGGCTGATGTCCGCTCCAAGAATGACGGGGTAGTCGCTTCCGCCCGGAAAGAGTTCTGTTCTTTTTCTGCCGTTTTGGTCAAAAACCGCGAGCTGGCCGTCGCCGTAGCCAGCGACGCTTCCTTTTGGCGAAGAGTTGAACGCGGTTATCGGAGCCGAGTATTCCCATTCGGATTCGACGCTTCCTGTGGAGTTGTTGACAAAGGCCAGCGTTGAGCCTCCGGGCGCGAACAAAAACACTCTGTCTTCCTGAATGAAAGGAAAGCCCGCTCTGTTAATTGTGAAAGATCCGTTTCCGCTAGGCTTGGAAACCAAGATGTTTTCCGCGTTTTCTGGATAGAGGGCGTAAAAGTCTTTTGAAAAAGTCGCTTTGTATGGAATGTCGGCCACCGAAACTATTTTCCCGGAATGGGTAAAATAGCCGCCCTTGTTCCCCAAGCGGAAGGGCAAAAGAGCTTCTTGCATGGCGGCTTCGGGCGTTTTTGATATGTCGCAAGTCCATTCCGGACGCAAATGCAATTCAGTTTGCAGGGGGGTGTAGCTTAAGAAAAAGTATGCCAAGGCGATCGCAACGCAGGCCAGGCATTGAAGCAAGTGTTTTTTTCGAGCGTTCATATTTCTTCATTATAAAGAAAAAACTGAATGGGCGCAAGTGTTGATTATAATCGCAATCTCTGCTATACTTTTTTGACCAAATTTAGGGATTTATAAATGAATTTTAAGAAACTTTTTTCGATTTTTGTCCTGTCCGCGCTGCTTTTGCCGGCCTCTTTCGCCGGAACAAGGCGAGGCTCCGACTTGGTTCCCAGCGGACATTGGGTGTACGACGCTCTCTTTCAAATAGAATTGGATTTTGGAAGGTGGAATTTCATCGACCAAACTCCTCTTACAATTATGGAGTTGAGGGGCATCCTTGAAGAAATCCCTTACGAAAAGTTGTCAAAGCCCGCGCAAGACCAATACCTTCGCGTTCAGGAATATTTTAGCCAGTTTGATCTTTCTTTGGATGCGGGAATTTTCTCCCTTGGAATCGAACCCAAGCTTAACGTCGACGTTTTTGCAAAATCCAACTCGGACTTAAAGTGGCTTTACGACTACCACGACCGCCAGCGCTTGGCCGAGATTCCGATTCGCATAACTTTGAGCGATTACTTGACCGTATACATGGGCCTTGCGGTAGGGCAGAGACGTTCCTACATGCTAAAGAACGACAACTACGTCAACCATGTTTTTATCGAAGACGCCTTTGACCCCAACCTTACGCATATGACATACCTTTCGTCGGGCTATAGGTGGGACAACGGCGTTGGAATAAACCTAAATTTTGGAATGGGCCGCCACAACTACGGCCGCGCCTCTTTGGGCAGCGCGATTCAAAGCGATTGGCTTACCGACCTTCCTTACGGAACTCTTAGAGTCTACTCGCCGATTTTTACCTACGCCTTCAACATCCAGCAGCTTAACCAAAAAGAGACGATGTACGCGCACGAGATTGACTTTAGGCTTTGGAAGCGCTTTACATTCGGCTTCTTGGAAGGCGGCGCGGCCTACGACGTCTTTGACATGAAGTTCTTGAATCCCTTTGGCATTTTCCACGCCTACGAGTTGAACAACCAGTACGACTGGATTTCATACATGGGCGTAAAATTCAATTTCGTTCCTTGCAAAAACTTGCGCCTTTACGCTTTGATTTCAAAGACCGAGCACCAAATGTTCACCGAGCAAACTTCGGGAGCGGGAGCCTTGCCGGAAGGCCGCGGCTTGCAGGGCGGCGTCGACTTGCAGTTCCCTGTGGCGGGCGGCTTCTTAAAATTCAATCTTGAAGGCTACTACGCCTCTCCGTACTTGTGGATCAAGCAAAGCCCCAACTGGTCTTTGGTTTCGGCCAAGGGCGACAAAAACGGCCCCGACTATGAATGGATCGGAAGCCCCGTCGGCCCCGACTCGATCGCCGGAAAAATTTCGGCCGGCTACGAAAAGCCCGGAAAGTGGTCTGTCGACTTGAACTACATTTTTGCCGCCCGCGGCGAGTTCTCTTCAAACGACATCTTCACTAATTACGGTTGGATCAACGGCAGCACAACCAACAAGCGCTACGAGACAAAATGGATATACGTTGACAATGACGAGTACAAGTACGGCCGCGAATTTTCAAGCCCGCATGGAATCGCTGAATACGACAACATCATATACATAAAGGCCTCGTGGTCGCCGTTAAAGTGGCTTACTTTGGTTGGACAGCCGGCCTACATCTTTGTCTTTAACCACAACCACAAGACCGGAAATTTCCAGCAAGGCTTTGAGATGGCGCTTTCTTGCAGAATCGATTTTTGCCGAATGCTTAAAAAGCCCGTCAACTTTGACTTTTTGTTAAAGGACAAGCATGACAAAGAAGCGGCGCAAGCGGCGGAGGCTCAATGAAAACGCGCTCGACTTTCTTTGCTTTCGCCTTTCTTTTTGCGTCCGCGGCCTTTGCCCAAAAGCCGGGCAGGAGCGGCCAAACGCTTTTGAGCAGCCGCCATTGGATTTACGATTCCCTTCAAATCTTGGAGCAAGAAAACGGCATCGTTCAGTTTTCCGACCAATCTCCGATAAGCTTGCAGCAAGTCAAGGCGATGCTTGGCGAAATCGACTATGATTCGTTGAGCGAGGCCGGAAAAGTTCACTACGACAACATCATCGACTATATCAAGGACAGCTCTTGCTCTGTCAACGCGTCCATCGTTCAGGTTAGGGCCGAGCCGGCGCTCAACTTGGAAGGCTATGTAAAGACAAACAAAAACGTTCCTTGGTTTTACGACCGCTTTGAAAAGAAACATTTCCTTGAAGCGCCGGTGACGATTAGCGTCGGCGACTACGCCGCTTTTTACGCCGACATCTTTGCGGGCATCAACAAGAGCGCGGCCAACGACAACGATGTCTTTATAAACATTCCGTACAGCCCAAAAACTTTTGACGTAAATTTTCCCCACGAGGCTTACGGCTCTATCGGATACGCTTTTACCGACACCGTTGGCTTTAACCTTCGCGTGACAAACATGAGCCAGTCCTTTGGCCGCGCGGAGACTGGTTCCGTCATACAGTCCGAGTATTTGACCGACGCCACAAGCGCGGCGATTACGGTTTATTCGCCGATCGTTCAATACACAGGCTCGCTCACTCAGTACAACAGCCGCCGCTACCTTTACGCGCACAAGGTTGACGCAAGGATTGGAAAAAAGTTCCAGATTTCATTTATGGAAGCGGCGCTTCCTTACGGCGAGATGGACTTGCGCTTTTTTAATCCTATGATGTTTTTGCACAACTACGCTTCTTGGCTTGACTACGAGGCGGAGGGCAGGGACGTCGGAAGCTACTTTGGAATAAAGGCCAACGTCGCGCCGACAAAATATTTGCGCGTTTTTGCCTTGTGGTCGATGACCCAGTTCCAGCTTCCAGTTGAGCTTAGCGAAGACAACACTGACAAGGACAACTACGTTCCCAACGCGATGGGCGTCCAATTGGGACTTGAGTCTTACATTCCCTTGGACAAGGGCCACCTTCACCTTAATTTGGAGTCCTATTACGCTCAGCCGTACTTGTACATTAACTCCAGCCCCAATTGGTCTTTTGTAAAAACGTCGTCCGAAAGCAATTCCGGCTCAAAAGATTTTTACGATTGGATCGGAACGCGTTACGGACCTGACACTTTGGCCGCAAGCTTCCACGCTTCCTACGAAGTTCCCAAAAAATGGTCGGCGGGCTTTAAGTATCTTTTCTTGGCGCGCGGCGAATTGTCCGAGCCTGGAATCTTTTCTAAAATCGGTTGGGGTCCGCGAATCCTAAACGTAAGCGACGACAGCTTAAAAGGATGGGTTTACCCTTTTACAGTCGACTCCAACGGAAACACTCAGTTCAGCTCTAAATACAAGAAAGGACGCAATCTTGCCGCTCCTACAGGAACGCCGGAATATGTGAACGTCATTACTCTTTACGGAAAATACAGCCTAAACGCATGGCTTGACTTTATGGCCCAGCCGTCGTTGGCGATAATTTTGAATTCAGGACACCAAAGCGGAAATACCGAAGTTTCCTTTGAGTTTGTCTTGGGCGCAAGAATAAAATTTACAAAAATTAAGGAGAATAAGCATTATGAATAAAAAAGTGTTCGCGCTTGTGGCGTCGCTTTTTATCGGAGCGGCGGCTTTCTCGCAAGTGACGATCGACCCCAACCTTGACTTTTACGAAAGCGCCCGCCAGTGGCAAATAAAGGGCTATGTGGATTTTCTTCCGCAAATCAGTCCGTATCCCGCCAGCGTCGTTAAGGGAATTCTTGACGCGGTAATTGAAAACGGAACCGAGTCCGACGTCGAAACCGCCAAGTATTATTACGAAAAATATTTTTCAAAGCAGTGGCATGTCGGCTTTGAACTTGGCGCCAGCTTAAAGGCTTCGGACAAGGGCTCTGAAAAGCTTACAAAATTTGTCTTTGCCGAGCCTTCGTTTTTTGGCGACGTCTTGTTCAAGGATTGGATTTCCTTGGGCTACAATCTTGGCCTTAACCTTCACAACAAGTCCACGGAATCTTCCGAAATCTTGACCACGTTCCAAAACGAGCGCTTGAACACTTGGGGCGACGCCGCCACTTTTGGCCCCCTTGACGGAAACTGGGACATGGAGGCCGGCCTTAACCTTGGAAACGCGACAATCAGCGGAATCGTCGGCGCCAACAGAATCGGCTTTTCAAACATCTTTGGCCACGACAACATTATCCTAAATCCGTATTCCTGCCACATGAACAATCTTTTGGTCAACTACGCCGCCGAAAAGTGGCAGTACAGCCAAACGATTTCGGCCATCGCCGCGTCAAACGCAAAGGGCGAGAACACCGCCAATAAGTTTTTGGCTTTCCATTCGTTGCGCTTTACGCCGATCAAGCAGCTTTCTATCACTTACTTTGAGTCTGGAATTGTCGGCGGCCGCTTTGACCCCAGCTACTTGATTCCGGCGCCTTACATTCTTTTGCAGGGAATGTTTGACGCGGGCGACAACGACATTTACGGCTTGCAGTTTGAGTACAGGCCCTTTGACCGCTTTGAGGCGGCGCTTGCGTTTGCGATTGACGACATAAGCATTGACGATTGGGCCAAGGGAAACTTTGACTCAAAGTTCAAGGCAGCCTTGCAGACCGGCGTTATGTATACGCCCAGCGTTGATTTTTGCGACAAGCTGGCCTTTGACTACACTTTGGTTTTGCCTTACATGTATTCGCATTGGATCAACTCTCCGGATCATGACCACGATCCTGTTCCCGCAAAGACATTCAACTATTCAAATTACACAAACCACGGCGTTTCAATCGGCTCCAACTTGTGGCCCAACTCAGACCGCTTGCATTTTGAAGTTTTGTTCCAGCCGGTCAAACGCCTTAAGCTTAATGTCGCCACGGATTTTATCCGCCACGCCAACGAGACCGAAAGCTGGAAAAACGACGAGGTTGTCACCCACTGCGTAAAGTTTGCCGAGCATGACAATACCGGCGGAGCGGGAACCGACCCCTATCCAAAGACCGTTCAAGAAAGAATGAACTTTTTGGACCAAGACCACAAAATGTACGTCTTCCAGCTTGGCCTAAAGGCTTCTTGGGAAGCTTTTAGAAAGAAGTATGGTACTTTGACATTGAACTTTGGCTACACCTTTGAGTTCATTTACAACAAGGGCGTTGACTCGCCGATTTACACGGCGGAAGCTGCCAACGCGATTATCAGCGCCACTGACAAGGCCGCCGCGATCGACAGCGCGAAAAACGCTTGGATTAACAAATTGCATAACGAGATCAACAACTACATTACGATTTCGGCAAAATACAGCTATTAGGATTTTAGGAGAATCTCATGGCAAAACGCAAATTTTTATTCTTGTACTTGACTACCGGCGCCGGCCACATCTCTACTGCGCGCGTTTTAAAAGAACAGATTCTCAAACAAAACCCTGACGCGGAAGTCGTAATGGTGAACGGCTTTGACAAGGCCAACATCATGGGAAAGGTGGGCTTTGAGCTTCTTTACTTTTGGGCAACCAACTTTTTCCACGGCCTCTTTCCGTTGATCTACGACATCAGCCAGCACAGAATTTTCGCAACGACTGTCAGCAAGCTGATGCGCTTTCACACTGTTCATTACTTAAAGAAAGTTTTTAAGCGCGAACAGCCCACCGACATCGTTTCGTTCCACTTCGCTCTTTCGTCATACGCAAAATCGGCCGTCATCCGCTTGCACAAAAAGATAAACGTCACTGTAATGGTCACAGATCCCTTTACGCTGCCTAACGCTTGGTTCTGGGACAGAAGCTTGGACTACCTTGTCTATTCGGAGGAGGCCAAGCAAACGGGAATCGCGCAAAAGGTTCCGGCGGAACAAATCACTGTCGTTCCTTTTGTGATGAACCCAAAATTCCAAGAGCCCTTTGACTCAAACGACATTTTGGCGCTGAGAAAAAAACACGGCTTTGATCCGAACAAAAAGACTGTCCTTTTGGTCGGCGGAGGCGACGGACTTCCGGGCGCGGTTGACATCGTGAACAAGTGCGTCTTGCGAAAAGCCAAATTCGCGGTGGCCGTTGTTTGCGGAAAAGACATGGGAAAGTACGCTTATTTGGAAAGCCTTAAGCGCCTATACCCAAAATTGGACCTTCATGTTTACGGCTTTGTAAATTACCTTGATGAATTGATAAAACTTTCGGACTGCGTTGTAATGAAGGCCGGCCCCGCGACTTTGCTGGAGGCGCTTTCTTGCAGAAAGCCGATAATCATTTCGCGCTACATTCACAATCAGGAATTGGGCAACATGCGCTTTGCCGTTAAAAACAAGGTTGGCTGGTTCATACAAAAGCCGTCAAAAATCTACGACAAAATCGAAGAGATCTTTGGCGACGACGATTTTGACAGCCGCATGGCCAAGAATTTTGACGCGCTCAAGATTGACACCGACTCCAGCAAGATCGCAAAGCTTTTGCTGGACAAGCCGGTCCACTAGTCCTGCGCGGGCGCGCGATCAAGATTGTAGCGCGCCGTTAGGAACGGTCAAGGCACGCTGCGCTTAAAGCCTTGACTCGTTCCTTATGGGATGCGATCAAGATTGTCGCATCCCATTCCAAAAATGTTTTATCGCTCTTTCCTCAAAGGCTTTTTCCAAAAGAGGTTCGATTTGCATTGCGTCGTAAATCTTTTTTGCCTCTTCCTTGTCGGCCTTTAAGACTGGATGCTTGGGGCTGAAGAGCACGCAGCAATCTTCGTAGGGCAAAATCGAAGTGTCGTAGGTTCCGATTGTGAGCGCGTCTGCGATTATTTCTTCCTTGTCCATTCCAACTAGCGGGCGGATAAGGGGGTAGGCGGCCATGCTTTCGGTAACCGCCATGTTTTCTACCGTTTGGCTGGCAACTTGTCCCAAGGATTCGCCTGTAATGATGCACTGAGCGCCAATTCGTTCCGCGATTTTATTGGCCACGCTCATCATGCACATTCTTAACAACAAGGTGCTCCACGCTTCCGGCGAAGATTTCTTGATTTGCATTTGCGCTTCGGTAAAGCTTACAATGTGCAAGTGGACGCTGACTCCGTAGGCGGAGATTCGCGCGGCCAAGTCTTCGACTTTTTTTTGCGCTTCGTCGCTGGTGTAGGGGTAGGAATGGTAGTAAACCGCGTCCACTTTCATTCCGCGCCGCATCATGCGCCAGCCTGCGACTGGGCTGTCAATGCCGCCGCTAAGCAAAAGCAAGCCGCTTCCGCTAACGCCCACCGGAAGGCCCCTTATTCCTTTTTTGTCGTCTGTGTATACGTAAACGACATCGCGGACTTCGATAAAGACTTTTATGTCGGGCTTGTGAACGTCGACTAACAAAACTTTTTGGTCAAATACGCGGGCGGCGGCTTCTTTGTTGATCTGATACGAGTCGTAAGGAAAGCTTTTGTCCGCGCGGCGCGCCTCGCACTTGAAGGTCTTGGAGCCGTTTTGGGCGGCCTCAACGCAAAGTTTGTAAACGATATCCTTTATGGCGTCGATGTTTTTTTCGACAACTTGAGTCTTTGCCCAGCCTGTAATGCCCACCAAATGTTCCAGACAGTACTCGATTTTTTGTGAATATGATTCGTCGGCGGTAAAATACATTCTGCCGGCTCGCAAAGAAATTTTAACTTGTTCGTCGCCGCCAAAGTATGAGCGGGCGTTTTGCAAAAGTTTTTTTTCAAATTGCTTGATGTTGGCGCCTTTTAACGTAAGTTCGCCAAGTTTTGCCAAATATGTAACCATTCCGCCATTATACAACGCATTCGCTGTTGATTGCAATACGATAATCGTATTGACAAATGCGCGATTTTAATAGATATTTATATCATTATGAAAAAAGACCATCGTTTGACGCGAGCAAAATTAGAGACATTGTCATCGGCGGAATTGTTGGATATTGCCGATGAATATGGAATTGACGCGCCAGATGACTTGAACAGGCAATTTATAATCGGAGATTTGTTAGAGCTTGCAAGCGAATTGGAAGAGGACGAAAAAGTAAAGGAAACGATCGCGCTTTCTGACGACGAAGAGCAAACTATAAACGTAAACACGCTGCCTTCAAGTTACAACGAAACAAAAATCAATGTAATATTAAGAAATCCGATTTCGCTTTTTGTATGGTGGGATTTAAGCGAATGGACATTAAAGAAAATAAAAAGCGAACGCAGCCAGTTGCGTTTGTTCGTGTATTTTTTTGACAGTCTTGACGACGAAAAACCCGCCGACGCTTTTGACATCCAGCTTTCTTACGCCGACCGCGAGAATTATGTAATCATTCCTGGCGGAAAAAAGATAGTTCGCGTTGACTTGGTTTCTGATTGCGCCGGCAAAAGCGACACACTGGCCTTTTCGGAAAAAATCGTCATACCAAAAGGTTCGCCGATAATGGCTTCAAAGCCCGGCGAAAAATTGGCTGTGTCAAGAATTGTTGAGCATTCAGGAGTCGCTGAATTGCTAAGGCGGCATTACAACACTTACCGTCAATCATTTAATTAACAAAAATAAGGTAAAAACAATGGCTTCTAAAAATTTGATATATGTACTCAATCTTCATTGCCCTTACATAAAAGTTGACGCCGGAGACAATTTCCGTTGCGAAGAAGAAGCGACGTTGGTCTTTCAGCGCTTTTCCAATTTGTTTTTGCCGACGCTAAACTTGCTTTCGTTTTTTAAAAGCCAAAAACTTGACGCAAAGTTGGCGCTTGTTTTTTCCGCCTCAACTTGCGAAATCCTTTCCGACCCTGACGTAAAGAAAAAATACAACAAGTGGTTGGACAATCTTATTGACCTTGCCAAAAAAGAGGTTGAGCGCGTTAAAAGAAATTCCTGCCTCAAGAAAATCGCCAACAACAATCTTGAGCGCGCGATGGAAAACAAGCGCATGTACAACGAGGTTTGGAACTGCGACTTGCTCGCCGCTTTTTCTTCGTTCGCGCAAGAAGGCTATGCCGAAATTTTGGCCACTTGCGGAACGTATTTGTTTATGCCGCATTTTTCCGACATGAAGGAAATTTTGAACGCCCAAGTCGAAAGCGGACTTTTTGCGATCAAGCAATACTTTGGCCGTGTAAGCGACGGCTTTTTCTTGCCCGAGATGGGCTACGCTCCCGGAATCGAAGAAGTAATCAAATCGTACGGAATTTCATACATTCTTTTGCCGTCCACGAGCTTTTTGTTCTCGGAAACGCCTCCGCAAAACGGAACATTTATGCCGGCGCGTTGTCCAAACGGCCTTTCGATTTTGGCCGCGGAAGACTTTATGGCCGACAGGGAGTTCAGTCCACTGTATTTGGACGCCTCAAAGGATTTGGCTTGGGATTTGACCGCAAAAGAATTGTCTCCTTTTATTAAGGAAGGAAAGCCGCGTTCCGCCACATCTTGGAGCTATAGCAACCGGGAGGGCGGAGAGTACAATATTGACCTTGTCTCGGAACAGATAAAGACGGACGCCAAAGACTTTGTCGACAAAAAGGCCCAAGCCTTAAAAAAGGCCGCGATAATTCTTGGCGACGACGCGGATGTTTCCGTGACAGTCGTTTTTGACGCCCTTTATCTTAGCCGCTCTTGGCTTGAATTCTTTGATTGGCTAAAGGAATCCATCGTCCTTGCCTTGCAGGAAGGATTGAGCGTCGCCAACCCAAATTCAGTTTTGGAAGGAAAGTACGGCGCGCAAAAAATTTCTCCGTATCCGGCCGCCTTCTCGGAATTCGCTTACGGCGAAAACTTTATTTCAAACAAAAATTCTTGGATGATCCGATATCTTAGAAAGGCCAGCGAAAGAATCGTTGACTTGGTTTCGCGCTTTCCTGGCGACGGCGGCCTTAAGACCCGCTTGCTCAACCTCGGCGCGCGCGAGCTTCTTTTGGTTCAAGACTGCTCGTTGGCAAAGATGGTCGGACAAAATGATTTTGCCGATTGCGCCGCCGAATTCTTTAAGCGCGGCATCGTTTCGTTCTCCAACATTTACGACGCGCTAGGCAGCAACACTGTAAGCACTGAATGGTTCTGCAACCTTGAAAAACTGCATCCGGTAATGCCCTGGCTCAACTACCGCATCTTCTTAAAAAAGCAGTGAACTAAAAAAAACGCGAACCCTAATGGCGGGTCCCAGCGACGAAAAAAAGAGACGGAGCCTCCCGTCGTCCGCTTGCGGCTTGATGCCTTTCGGCCAAGCCGCTTCGCTGACGGGTCCTTCCGTCTCTTTTTTTCTGCGTCCCGCCTTTTTGGTTCGCTATTTCTTATTTCTTTGTTTAGAAACTACGTCGAAGATAACGGCGAGCAAGAGAACCAAGCCCTTGACGGCTTGCTGCCAGTTGGAGTCAACGCCCATCAAAGACATGCCGTTGTTCAAAACGCCCATGAAGATGGCGCCGACAACCGCTCCGCCGATAGTGCCTGATCCGCCGTACGCTGACGCGCCGCCGATAAAGCAAGAACCGATGGCGTCCATTTCGTAGCTCATGCCGGCTGTAGGAGCGGCTGAGTTAAAGCGCGCTACGCAGACCAAGGCGGCGACGGCCGAAAGGAAGCCCATGTTGGTGTAGGCGAACATCATTACGTTGTCGGTGTTTACGCCAGAAAGCTTTGCCGCTTTGGCGTTGCCGCCGATGGCGTACAAGTAGCGGCCGGGAACTGTGTTCTGAGTGTAGTATGTATAGAAGGCTACGACAATCGCGATCAAGATCAAGATTGTCGGAATTCCGTGGTGGTGTCCCAACTTCCAAGCTACAGCCAAAACAACGAATGTGATGATCACAAGGCGGGCGATAAAAGGAACGCGTCCTTCTACTGTATATCCCTTGCTTTCCTTTGTCTTTCTGCTTACAAAGCTTGATACGATCATAATCGCGCAGATGATAATGGCGACAATCATCGTTACTTTAAGTGTCAAGGCGGCCAATTCAAGCGTGGCCGGTCCGTCGATTCCTTCAAGGGCTTCGGCGGCCGCTTTTTCAGTCAAGCCGGGAACGACAACTTCCGGAAGATAGCTTGCGAACAAGTTGAGGTATCTTTGCGGGAAGGGCGAGATTGTCAAGCCGTCAAGGACGATCAATGCAACGCCGCGCCACAAGAGCATGCCCGAAAGGGTTGTGATGAATGGCGGAATGTGAAGGTAAGCGATAAAAGCTCCGTGCCAGGCGCCGATCAAGGTTCCGGCAAACAAACAAACTACAATCGCCAAACCAATCGGCATGTGCGCGTCTACAATCAACTTTCCGGCGATGGCGCCAACCAAGCAGACTACAGAACCTACTGAAAGGTCGATGTTTCCTCCGGTAAGGATGCAGAGAAGCATACCTGCCGCCAAAATCAGAACGTATGAGTTCTGAGCTATGATGTTGTTGACGTTTGAAGGAGCGAAAAGCGCTCCAGTCAAAATATGGAACAAAACCATTACCGCAACAAGAATCAACAGCATGGTGTTGTCCTTGAGCAGCTTCTTTACGTCAAAAGAATCTCTCTTTACTGTATCAGCCATACAATACTCCTTTTATTTTCCTGAATTGATGATGCAGGCCATAATTTTTTCCTGCGTCGCGTCTTTGGCGTTCATCTCGCCAACCATCTTGCCTTCGTTCATGATGTAGATTCTGTCGCTCATTCCAAGAACTTCAGGCATTTCCGAAGAAATCATAAGAACAGACTTTCCTTCGGCGACCATTTTGTTTATAAGACAGTAAATCTCATACTTGGCGCCAACGTCGATTCCTCGCGTGGGTTCGTCAAGAATCAAAATGTCAGGCTCGGTAAAAAGCCATTTTCCGATAAGAACTTTCTGCATGTTTCCGCCAGAAAGATGTCCGACGTCTTCTTGCACGGTGGCGCACTTTGTGTGCATGTCCTTTGCCATTTCAACTGAGTACTTGTTCTCCAAGTCAAAGTCGATGGCGCCGTACTTGTTGACGATCTTCTTTAGGTTGGCGCTTACTGTGTTCTTTGCGATTGACTCGCTAAGAATCAAGCCGTTGCCCTTGCGGTCTTCGGTTACATAAGCCAAGCCGGCGTCGATCGCGGCCTTAGGAGTGGGGAAGTGAACTTCCTTTCCATTCATGTAGATGTGTCCGTGAATGTTGGCTCCGTAGCTGTGGCCAAAGATGCTCATCGCAAGCTCTGTTCGTCCCGCGCCCATAAGGCCCGAGATTCCAACAACTTCGCCCTTGCGAATGTTGAAGTTTACGTGGTCGCAAACTGTTATGCCGTCAAAGACCGGATGGTCTACGCACCAATCTTTTACTTCAAAGCAAACGTCGCCGATTTTTGGCTCGCGCTTGGGGAAGCGGTTTTCCAAAGAGCGGCCGACCATAGCTTTGATGATCTCGTCTTCGTTGATGGCCTCCGATCCTTTTTTCATGGAAGTGATTGTCGTTCCGTCGCGGATTACAGTGATTGAGTCCGCTACGTAAGAAACTTCGTTCAGTTTGTGCGATATGATAATAGAAGTGATTCCCTTTTCCGCCTTTAGTTTAAGAAGGAGGTCAAGGAGTTTTTTCGCTTCTGTGTCGTTCAATGAGGCTGTAGGCTCGTCAAGAATCAAAAGGCGCACGTCTTTTGCCAGCGCCTTGGCGATTTCGACAAGCTGCTGTTTTCCTACGCCGATGTCCTTGATTAGCGTGTGGGGATTTTCGTTCAATCCTACAAGCGCCAAAGATTCGGCGCATTTTTTATATGTTTCGTCCCAGTCGATGCGGGCCTTTGTTCCGCGCTCGTTGCCCAAGAACATATTCTCGGCGATTGACAAAAGCGGAACCAGGGCAAGCTCCTGGTGGATGATTACAATTCCTTTTTTTTCGCTATCTTTAATTGTTTGGAACTGGCAGACCTTTCCGTCAAAGACTATGTCGCCTTCGTAAGTTCCGTACGGGTAAATTCCCGAAAGAACATTCATCAACGTGGATTTTCCGGCTCCGTTTTCGCCTACAATGGCGTGGATTTCTCCGTTGGCCACCTTTAGGTTTACTTTGTTAAGAGCGGTTACGTTGATAAATCTCTTAGTTATGTCTTTCATTTCCAATAACATGTCTGCCATGGAATTCCTCCTAAAACTGGTAAAAAAAGGCCGCCCGCCGGATGGGTGGGCGGCCTGACTGCAGATTTCTCCGCTAAAGCCTATTGAAGGTCAGCAGCTGTGTAGTAGCCTGAATCAAGCAAAAGGGCCTTGTAGTTGCTCTTGTCGCCGTAAACCGGTTCGCAGAGGAACGACGGAATGATTCCAGTTCCGTTGTCATAGGTCTTTTTGTCGTTGATCGGGGGCTGTGTTCCCTTGGCGATAGCGTCAACCATCTTTACAACCTGAGAAGCCAATGTGCGAGTATCCTTGAATACTGACATGGCCTGTGTTCCGGCGATCATATTCTTAACAGACGGCTTGTCGCAGTCCTGTCCAGTTACGAGCGGGAAGTTGGCGGCTGTGTAGCCGGCGCCGAGAAGGGCGTTTGTGATTCCCTGGGCGCAAGAGTCGTTTGAAGAGTAAACGGCGTCAAGCTTTGTTCCGCGGGGGCCATACTTCTGGGCTGTGATGAGGTTCTCCATGCGCTTCTGGGCGGCTTCTGTAGACCAGTTCAATGTGGCGCACTGGGCTTTTGAAGTCTGTCCTGAGCGGCAAACCAAAACGCCTGACTTGAGGTAAGGTGTCAAAACGTCCATGGCTCCGCCAAAGAAGAAGTTGATGTTGTTGTCATCGGGAGATCCTGTGAAGAATTCGATGTAAGCGGGGTCTTTGGCTGAGCGGCTCTTGAGGTTGAGCTTTTCTACCAAGTAGTTGCCCTGGATTGTTCCTACTTTCCAGTTGTCGAATGTGGCGTAGTAAGAAACAGCGTTTGAGTTCATGATCAAGCGGTCGTAAGCGATAACTTTTACGCCCTGCTTTTTGGCTGTGTCAAGAACGCCCTTCAAGGCGCTTCCGTCGATGGCGGCGATTACCAAAATCTTGTCGCCCTTTGTGAGCATGTTCTCAATCTGCTGAGTCTGCAAGGCGATGTCGTTGTTGGCATACTGCAAGTCAACCTGATATCCGGACTTCTTGAGTTCCTTCATCATGTTGGCTCCATCCTGGTTCCAGCGCTGCAAGCTCTTAGTGGGCATTGAAACGCCAACCTTTACTTTCGGAGCGGCGAAAACCGCGCCAGCGAGCATTGCCGCTACGGCAAAAGAAATGATTTTTTTCATAAAATCCTCCATTTGATTTTATTTGGCCGCTTTCTACGGCTCGACTATAACTATAAAGCATAAAATGCCTTTAAAAACGCGGATTTTCTTGATTTTTTTGGTGAAATGGGGATTTTTTTGGGGTTTTGTAGCAAAATTTTGCTGTTTGGATTAGTAATTTTTTGTTGTCAAAAAATTGCTATTGCGGCGCGAAAATTCCGTTCGCGCCGTAAAAGGAACGAGTCAAGACTTTAAGCGAAGCGTGTCTTGACCGTTCCCTACTTGTAAACCTCTTGGCGGGTGTGGAAGCCGCTTTTTATAACGATTTCATCTATATTGTCAGCGGTTACGGCGATCGGATGCAGCCACAAGACCGGGATTTCGCCCGAGCCGTTGTCGATGCTTCCGTTGACGCCGGCGCATTCCTTTACGGTCTTTCCTTGGGCCAAGGACACGGCTATCTGCGCGGTCTTTTGGGCCAACTCGGCGATGGGCTTGTAAATAGTAACGGCTTGCTTTCCGCTGACCACGTTTTGGCAGCCGGCGATGTCCGCGTCCTGGCCGCCAACGGCGATGCTCGCTCCGGGAGCGTATTCGCCGATAGCGCGGATTATCGAATCGGCCACGGCGTCGTTTCCTGCTACGACGGCGTCAGGCCTTTTTCCGGCCCGCAACAACTCGCACATTTTTCTATATGACAAATCGTAGTTCCAGCCGTCGGTCCAGTAATTGTAGACGACGCGGGCCCGCGTGTCCTGCAATTCCGTTTCGACGCCGCGCTGGATAAGGGTCATGTTAAAGTCTTCTTTTGGGCCGTAAAAGCAGAACCATTCTCCGCGCGGCTTTTTGCGCAAAAGCTCCTTGGCCATCAAGGCTCCGACGGCTTGGCTGTCAATGGTCACGTAAAGGTCAACTGGAGTGTTTCGCAAAAGACGGTCGTAGGATATTACCGGAATGCCCTTGCTTCTTGCAAGGCGGACGCTTTCGCCCAAAGAGCTGGCGTCTTTTGGAACGACTACGACAGCCTTTGCTCCGCGCTTTACAAGGTATTCTATTTGTTGGTTTTGAACTTCTACGCTGTTGCCGGAGTTTTGAACGATGACGTCGGCGCCCAAGTCTTTGGCAGTGTTAAGGAAAACGTCGCAGTCGCGCCTCCAGCGCTCAATGGCCAGAGTGTCGATGGAAAAGCCGATCGTTATGCGCGCGGGCTTTTTTTCTTGCTCGCTTGGCTTTGAGAATTCCTTGCCTTGCTTTTGGCAAGACGCAAAGCTCGCCAAGCAAATCGCGATCAAGGTCAAAAAGGCCGCCGTCATTTTTTGTTTTGCCGCAGTCATCGTCGCTAATCCTCCTTTCCCAACATTCTGCTTCTGAATTCGCTGGGAGTCTCTCCGTATTTTTGTCTGAACAATTTGCTAAAATAGTTTTGGTCGTTGTAGCCGACGCCGGCCGAGATTTCCTTGATGATCAAGGCGCCGTCCGCCAAAAGTTTTTTTGCCTTTTCAAGCCTTGCGGACGTCACGTAGTTGATGTAAGTCTCTCCTGTTTGCTCCTTAAAGAGTTTGCTCAAGTAGAAGGGGCTTACACCCATAATGTCCGCAAGGCCTTCCAAGCTGGGCAAGTCCTTTAAGTGGCCGTCGATGTATTGGCGCGCCTTTTGCACGATCGGGTTTTCCTCGCCGTTTTTGGACAGCGAAGCGGCGGAGGCGCATTCCACCGACCGTTCCGAAAAATATTTTTCCAGCTCGTCAAGATTGTTGGTCTGCGCAAAGAAGCTGAACTCGCCGGCGGCCGAGTCGTCCTTAAAGTTTGGATTGGCCTGGCTTGCGGCGCCGCGGATTTTTACAAGCGTTTCAAAAAGACCGCCCTTGATTTTGTCCATCTGTCCTTGGCGCGCGCCTTTTAGCGCCTCAAAGTAATCCTTTGCCGCCTGCCTTGCGGCGATCGCGTTTCCGACTTTTACAGAAGTGATTAACTTTGCGGAATTCTTTTCCAACAGCGTTTCACCGGCGCCGCCGCTTTCCTTAAGGCCGCCGTCGCTTGCGCTTAAGAAGTAGCCGCTTTCTTCTGGAATCTTTGAAAGCGATGACGCCGCTTCGTTGTAGGCGCTTTGAGCGTTCTTAATGTCCTGTTCGATTTTGCTTGCGGCTATTTTTACCTTGCCGGTGATTTTTGTCGCAAGCATTGTGTAAATTTCTTTTATAAGCTCGTCTGGATTTTCGCTTTGCGCCAGCGGAAAGAATACGCCAATTCTGTCTCCCATGAACGAGCCGGTGACGCAGCGGCATTTGGAAGAAAGAACGTCACGCGTCTTTACGTAAACGTCGTAGCGCTTGTCGTTGGCAAAGCCTGTGATTTCTATGCAGGCAAAAAAGTAGGGAAGTCCCTGTATTCCAAAATAGTTGAGGTACTCGGAAAAATCCGTTGCGTTGTTGTTAAAGACGCAGGAGTAGATAAAGTCGCTTTCGACCATCGTTGAGACGACGCTTAGCTTTTGGCGCAACTCAATGCTGTCGGTCAATTTTCCGCGCTCGCTGTCAACCAAGTTCATCGCGTCGCGCGCGGTTTGGACGATCAAGTTGCGGTTGACCGGCTTTGTCAAATACTTAAAGGCGCCAAGGTTTAAGGCCTCTTGCGCGTATTGGAACTGGTCGTATGCCGAAAGAATTATTATCGCGATGTTTGGATTGATTTGCTTTATAAGGCTTATCGTTTCCAAGCCGTTCATGCCGGGCATATGGATGTCCATAAAAATTATGTCGATGCCGCCGGACCTTGCTATTTCCAAGGCCTTGGCTCCGCTGGAGGCGGAAAAAAGCGAAATCTGTCCCTCAAAATTTTTGTTAAGGATCATTGTAAGCGAGTCAATTACGATTTGTTCGTCGTCAGTCAAAAGAATGTTATACATCGTTTTCCGCCTTTATTGTTATGCGGAATATTGTTCCGCCTTGTTCTCCGTTTTGTATGTCAAAGACTTCATTGTCCTTAAAATAAATTTGCAGGCGCGAGATTACGTTTATCAAGCCGCTAGAAACGTGGCCCTTGTCGCTTACCAAAACGCCTTCGCTGCCGGCAGCCGCTTGGTTCAGGACGGTTTTCTTTACGCTCTCGTCAAAGCCTTTTCCGTTGTCGGAAATTTCTATGACAATCGCGCTCTGTTCGCGGCCAACCTTTATCGTTATCCTTCCGTTCTCGGTGATGTCCTTAAGGCCGTGCTTGATGCAGTTCTCCACAAGCGGCTGCAAAATCGTGTTGGGAATTTTTACGTTAAGGCAGCTTTGGTCAACGTCCTTTACAAATTGGTAGCGCTCGCCAAAGCGCGTCTTCATAATGTAAATGTAGTTGTCCAACATTCCAAGCTCTTCGCCGATCGTGGCGTCGCTTCCGGGATGCTGGATGTTGTAGCGCAAAAAGTCCGCGACTTGCTCCAAAAAGTAGCAAGTCTTGTCCGCGCCTTCTATCATCGCAAGCTGCGCTCCTGTGTTCAGCGTGTTGAACAAAAAGTGCGGGTGGATTTGGTCTTGCAAGGCCTTTAGGCGCGCGTCGGTGTAGAGCGCGCGCATTTCGATTTCCTTTTCGCGCAGCTCGTTTTCCTTTAAGGCCTTTTCCCAAATCGCGCCGATGTATTCCCGGATGGAAATTATCATCGAGTCAAAGGCGCGGCAAATGTTTCCAATCTCGTTTTTTTCTTGGCTTTTAAAAAGCGGAACGTCAAAGTCTCGGCCCGCGATTTTTAGCGCGACGTTTGAAATGTCAGAAAGCGGCTTTGTGATTCCGACGATGTTGATGTAAATCAAAAGCGCCGAGCAGACAAAGATTACGATAAGCGCCACAATCGATTTTGAAATGATCGACTCGGTCTTTGCCTTGCTTTGCGTGTAGTTGGACGCGTTCATCGTAAAGAAAAGCATGTTGAGGTTTACGATCTCGTCGCGCAAAAAAGAGTAGCAGTCCAAGGTTTTGTAGTAGTACAAGTCTGAGTCGCGGGAATTGTTGGCTCGGCGCGCGGCGATGGCCTTTCCGCTAAGGTCAAAGAAAGATTGCGAAAGCATTCTGATTACGTATTCCTTTTGCTCCACTTCCAAATCGGAAGGCTTGTCCCTAAAGCGTTCGGCCTTGCTTTCGGCGGCGGCTTCGTGGTGGTAGTACTTGTCGATGCTTTCAAAAGTCCTGTAGCGCATGTAGGATTCCATCGCGCTTTCAGTGCTTTCTATGTCCGTCAAATATGAGTCGATGTCCGCGTTGGTTTGGAAAGAGTTTCCTGTTTGGCGCATGACGCGCGAAAGCAAAGTCGTAAGGCAAACGATAATCGTAAGCGAAAGCAAAAAGCTGGCCAAGACGCCGACCATCAACTGCGCGCGGATGCCGAAATTTTTTAACGGATTTTTCATTCGCCGCCGCCTTTAAGGATTTCGACTTCCGCCGAAACAAAAGAGTTTGCGTAGCCGTTTTCCAAATACTCAAACAGCTCGGTCATCGCGCGCCTGCCGATGTCTTGAGTCTTTACCGAAATCAATTCCGTCACGATTTTCTTTTCAAAGTCGGAACGGCAGTCGTCGCTGTCTCCAAAGCCGATGATCTTTACTTTGCCCGCAAGGTTAAGGTCGCGGATGCTTTGCGCGGCAAGGATTGTGTTCTGTTCCGTCAAAGAAACGATAAGCTCCAAGCCTTCTTCGCTGGCCAGCTGCTGTCGCAAGTTGTCTTCCTTGGAAAAGCTGGAGGCCTTTTCAAACTGCAAAGTCTTTACGGAAATTTCCGGATGCGAGGCAAGCGTTCCCAAAAGGCCCGCCATCAAGTTGGAGTTGTTGGCGTCGTTCTGTCCGCTGGACTCAAGCAAAATCGCCTTTCCGCTTTGGCCGATTTGCTCGATGATTTCTTTTCCTGTGATTTTTCCAAGCTCGGAGTAGTTGGCTCCGATGTACGAAAGCTGGGGCAGGTTGGGGTGGTAGGTTCCAATCGTCACCATCGGAATCGGCTTTGCCTGCTTGTTTAGCGGAATCTCCAAGTTGGAGTCCAAGCCTTCCAAGTAGACGATGATTCCGTCGGCCTGCAAGTAGGAGGCGTAATTTAAAAGCGCTTGGGTCGAAATGTCCTGGGTGTCGCTTGTTCCGGTGTAAAGGCTGACCGCCGCGTCGTTGGCTTTTGCAAGGCTTTTGGCGCCCAAAAAAACTTGCTCCAAGTAAGCCTTTCGGTCGCTTTTTCCAAGGACAAGAATGTTTCGGCTTCTTTGCCGCAGGGCGCTTTGGGCGTTTGAGTCTTCGTTTTGGAACGTGGCGAACTGGGCGGCCAAAAAGACGGCCATAATCGCGATCGCCGCCAGCAAGAGAAATTCGATTGTCCGCCTGACCAAGTCAGCCCCGACTTTTTTCATCTTTTCCATATTAGCGCGTTTTTTGCCGCTTGTAAATTGAAAAAAAACTTGAACAATTGGCGCTTGCGCTATATAATATAATTAGGGGAAATATGGGGAAAAAAAGTTTAATGAAAAAGACGATACAAATTATTAGTAATTTATTCGCTCTGGCGCTTTTTGCGGCGACGCTCTTTTCTTGTTCAAACGCGTCCGGCGGCTACGACTCTTCCTCCAATAGAAACTCATACTCGGTCGTGCGCTTTGTGGCCAACATGCAGGCCGACTTTGCGGCCGCTCCCCAAGAGATATCCGGCCTTGTCTCCGCCAGCGCCGGAACGGAATCGTTCTGCGACGACGGCATTTCCCGCTCGGCTATGCCGGACGTTGAAATCACCTTTGGATCAGACATCGGCGTAAAATACTATGTGGAGGCCGTCACTGGAACAAAGGGAACGGACTCTTACAAAAGGCATTTTGTCTCTGGAACTTCTTCCACGCTGGAACTGCCCCTTGAGTCAGGAAGAACTTGGAGCGTGACTTGCGGAATAGGAGCTGTTAGGGCCATTTCTGCCCCAAGCGACGGCGGAATAGAATACCGCGCCCAAACCGTATACATGTCCGACAACGACCCCAGCGTCACAATCAGCCCCGACAACCCTGTCTACACAAAGACATTCGGCCTAAAGCCGTCGACAGAAGGAAGCGGAAGCTTTAGCTTGTCTTTTTACGTGGAGCCTTCGTCTGGCATAGAGAACGTCGCTAAAGCCAAGCTTATCGCTGTTTGCGACGACCCTAAATTGGCTGGCAGCTCCTATAACACAGCCTATCAAACTGAGTCTGGAAAAATTGTTTTTTCTACGGCTTCCAATATTCCAAGCGGAAGCTACGAGTTTTTCATAAGGATTTTTAATGATGACAGCGGCGTGTTGCTTTACGCGACAAGCCAAACCATAAACGTCTTTGACAACATGACCACAAGCGTTTGGCGCGACGACGGAAGCGGCGCTTTTAAGCCTAAGACTGTTGGCGGAAAAGAAATCACCGCCTTTGTCCTTGACGGAGACCTTGTGACAAAATTCGTCGACAACACGATTTACGTCGGCGACATGGGCTTAGGCCTAGGGCCGGACGATAAAAACGTCGGAACGGCGTTCGCTCCGCTGGCCAGCGTTTCCGAGGCGTTCAAAAGAATCGCGGCAAACGGAAACGGAAAAGACTACCGCATTTACATAAGCGGAACGATTCAAGGCTGCTCCACGCTGGATACGGACATAACGACAAGCAAAGCCAAGACGATTACGATCATGGGCTACAACGATTCCGGCGACAAGCTAAAGGGCTACGCGTCAAAGCTTGGAACCACCGTTGACTTTAAAAACGTTACTGTTGATTCGATATTCGCGTCGGGAGAATTTAACCCGGTTCTTACTGTAAAGACTGAGGTTCCCGTCACGATTCAAAACGTGTCCCTTGTCGAGGGAGCGTCAAGGGGCGGAAGCGGCTTGTACATCGAAGGCGCGCGTTGTTCCGTTACGATAAAAGACGTCACGATTAGCGACAACAAGGCAAGCTTGAACGGCGGCGGCGTTTTGGTCGTTAACGGAAGCTTTTACATGAAGGGCGGCAAGATTACAAATAACAGCGCCTTTAACAGCGACAGCAATCCTGCTGGCGGCGGCGTATGCCTAAGAGGCGGCGCGTATTTTGAAATGGCCGGCGGCGAGATTAGCCAAAACCGCGCTTGCATGGGAGGCGGCGTCGGCTTTGGCTATGTTGCCGGCGACACTGGAAGCGGCGAGTTTTTGTTCAAGCGCGGAATGATCAGCCAAAACGTCGCCGACGGCGCCGCCACTAGCGGAGCGTTTGGCTCTGGCGGCGGCATCATGATAATGAGCGGCGCCGTCGGCCATCCAAGCGTGACCATGACAGGCGGCGAGATTAGCGGCAATAAGGTTAATCTCAACGCAAGCGCCGTAGAAGTGTCTTCCAGCTCGTCGTTTACAATGACAGGCGGCGTCATAAAGGAAAATGGTTTGGTTGAAGGCTCGTCGGGCGGCGCAAATTTCAGCGCAATTTACGTTCAATCAAACGCCAATTATTTTTACCTTGGAGGCTCGGCCTACATTCCCGCGGGAACCGACAAAAAGCATTGCGTTCATTTGAACAGCTATAAAAACGGCAGCGATCCTTTGCAAATGGCAAAGATTGACTTGTCGTCAAACCTTAGCCGCCACAGCCAAAGCGATCCCCTTGTAATTCAATTTAACACAAGCGGAGACCACGCCGCAAGGCGCGGATCGACAGTAGCAAGCGCGTCGTTTGACTTGACCGACGCCAAAGAATATATTGTTCCCGCCAGCGACGACTGGAAGCTAAAGCTTTCTTCCGACAAAAAGTCGCTTGTCCTTGACTCTCCGATTTGGGTTGCGGGAGAAGGCGCCAAGCAATGCGCTGGAACGCCAAGCGAGGCCGGCCCGGGAACAAAGTCCGAGCCTTACAAATCTATTTATTACGCTTGCGCCGCTATGACAGACCCAAGCGTTGACTACACGATTTACATTGACGGAAAACTGACCGGCCTGCAGGAAACTCCCTATATGTCTACGCCACTGGCAGCGTCTATCACAATCCAAGGCGCCAACGGCGACAATACTGTTGACATTTTGGACGGCGACGGTTACGACGACCACGTCCTTGCCCTTTACGCGCAGGCCGACACGACGATAAAAGACCTTAAGATTACCGGCGCCAAAATTACCGACGCTTCCGATTCAGATCGCGGCGGCGGCGTTTACAGCGCCACTAACAAGACTGTCACTCTTTCTAGCGGAACGTTGGTAACGGGCAATCAAACAAAGGCTGGCGGCGGCGGCGTTTACAAAAAATTAGGCAAGCTTGTCATAGAATCTGGCGCCGAAATCAGCGGCAACAAGGTCACAGGGAGCGAAAAAAATGGCGGCGGCGTTTATTTGGAAAGCGCCAACTTTGAAATGACCGGCGGAAAAATTTGCGAAAACTACGCGTTGTATAACCAGACCGGCAAAGGCGGCGGAATCTACTTTGACGCTGATACCGCTTCCGTTACCGCAAAAATAAGCGGCGGCGAGATTGGCTCTAACACCGCTTGTTTTGGCGGCGGCCTCTATATATATAAGGGAACGCTTGAGATGACAGGCGGAACTATAACAAAAAATTCCGCCATGCCAAAAGATAGTGACAGCTCTGGCGGAAACGGCGGCGGCCTTATGAATGCCGGCGCGGCTTGCTATATAAGCGGTTCGGCCAAAATCGGAGGCGTGTCTGAAACTTCTCCGGCTTGCCCGCAAAACGCTGACCAAGCTATTACTGCTGGCGGAAACGCCGCTAAAGGCCAGTTCGGCGGCGGAATTCATTCTTCTGGCGGAAGTCTTTGGATTGGCTACAAACTTGTAAATGGAAGCCCCGTAGCGGCAGGCTTTGACCAAGGCTGCGGCGTAATCGGAAATTATTCCGCTAAGAAGGGCGCTGGCATCTACCTCTACGGCCCTGCCAATATGAACGCGGGCCTCGTCCAATACAACTATGCAGACACAGCCGGCGGCGGCGTGTATGTCGACGAGGAAAAATCGTTCGACATGACCGGCGGAAGTGTCGTCAACAATACTGCTGGCAAAGGCGGCGCCTTGTACGCTTTTAGCGGATCGGTATGTTCGCTTGGCGGCGACGCTTATGTACCATGCGGCGATGACGGCTCAAACGACGTGTACTTGTCTGATAAGACTTGCAATTTAAAGCTGGCAAGCCCGCTTGCCAAGCACAAGGCCGCGGACGCTCAGCATGTCGCCTTGTCGTTGCTAACCGGCGGCTCTAATTGCTTCTCTCACGGCGACACAGTCGTCGCCACTGACCCGGAGCGCGTTCTTAGCGACGCCGACTATAAATGCTTTAAGCT
>Ga0256407_10003966_pt1 | contig 25420 bp, 23 predicted proteins | sample RumenRJG_04DNA_FD_193489 | JGI IMG/M metagenome (GOLD analysis project Ga0256407, IMG submission 193489) | Bovine rumen microbial communities from Lethbridge, Alberta, Canada - RJG_04 | ecosystem: Host-associated > Mammals > Digestive system > Stomach > Rumen | place: Canada: Alberta... | reverse complement strand
GAATAGATATGCCGTGCAATAAATAAAGGTAGGTTCATTTTCGGGGACAAAGATAGTGCAAGTTGAGAGAAAAAGCAAATATATTTGCATTTTTCCGAGACGCCGCCTATCTTGGACGATAGTCAAAGATACGATTAAGTGAGAACAACTCAAAATAAATCCTTTTTTTTTTCTTCCGTCAGGCGTTCCCTCCCCATTTGGGGGAGGGTTAGGGAGGGGCTCCTCTCCGAATTATTAAAATGTAAAGATTTCACCCGAAATATATTTACAAACTGGGCGGAAGTTTTTGTATAAACATACGGCAGTTTCCGAATAATTATGCGAAACATGCATATTTTTCCTCGAAAAACGCTGAAAATTGCTTCCAAAAGTGCCACTTTTGGCGTTCAAAAGGGCAACTATTGGAGTGCGAAAGTAGCACTTTCGCAACGTGAAAGTTCAACTTTCACAAACCGACAGCGCAAATATTCCGTATAAACCCCGCTTTTTCGCTTTCCAACTCACTGATTTTCAGAAAACTTTTCGCAGGAGCGCTTAAAATGCTTCCGCCCTTCTGATAGCCCACCGACTGAAATATACAGCCTTCTGGCGCGTTAATTTTTGTAAAGAAACCTAAAACGCCTCTCGGAAAATGTCTAAGAGAAGATTGTTTTTCTGCAATAATTAATCTTCCTCAGATTCTTAATCAGAAATTTAAATTGGAATTTACTGTTCTCCTTTATCCTCTAAAACATACGCATCTACTATTTCTCCAAAGTAGATGATATGATTGTCCTTGTCGGTATCCATACACTTTTGGAGTTCCGTATTCATAACTGTAGTTTTCTATTGTTTCCTCTTTGCACTATGTTGTACCAAGGAACGGAGCTTCTCGAATACGCGGCGGACGTCTGCCGTGCCTTCGGATTCTTTTTCCTTCACCCATCGTTCCTGCACTTCGCTCTGACGGACGTTGGTGACGAAATCGGACACTTCCTCGTGCGTGAGGCGGCGTACGGTGCAGCCTTCATTGCTCAGTTGCTGAAGCATCTGCTCGTAACTCTCATCCATCGTCTTGCCCATCGCCTTGTAGGTCTTGCTTGCCGCACGCTCGATGGCTCGCTTGTCCTTCGGGGGCAGGGCATTCCATCGGTCGAGGTTCATCGCCACTAAATAGATGTGCCCTAACCAAAGTTCCTGCGACACCAACAGGTGAGGGGCGGCACGGTGGGCACCGATGTCCCATCCGCTGTCGATGTTCACCATGATGCCGTCGATGGCTCCGGAGCGCAGCGAATCGGAAACTTGCTCTCCCCAGGGGATGCGTTTGTTCGTTGCTCCTGCATTCTCCAGATAACTGTGTGCCAGAAACTGGCAGTTCGCCACGTCTGCTCTTTCAGCGCACTGAGGTCTGCCATCGGCTCTCGGCTATAGAAGCCCACGGGATAGCCCGTAGCTACCAGCACGGGGTGGATGCCCGCGTGGTGCAGCTCCTCTGTCAGTTCGGGAATCGTCTTGTAGGCTTTGCGGATAAGTGCGACCTGTGCCTCGCCCGAGGGTCCTGCCAGGAAACTCTTGAACAACTGGTGGAGTGGCATCCGCTGGCTATCGTATTCGGGTACTACCGTAGCCATGTCGGCTTTAGTGCCTTCGCGCACCGTCTCGTAGGCATCATAGCTCGATGAAAGTTCGCCGTTCCAATGGTGGTCAATGCGGATGCGCCCCTTGCTTTCCTGCTCTACAAGGCGGAAGAACTGCCGAGTTACCTGCGTCCGCATGTTGCCCATCGGCTCGTGGTCTGTGAAAGTCAGCGTCTGCGCTCCCACGAACATCGGGACGCAAAGCATCATCAGAAATATAATTTTATTCAAATCCATCTTTATAAATAGGAATTTACTTCAATAAACCATATATGAGTATATCGTAAAAGATACCTTCTTTAATCACAGCTTTGCGCATGACACCTTCTTGTTTAAAACCATTCTTTTGTAAAATACGCTGAGATGCCAAATTGGGATTAAAGACATTTGCAGTAATTCGATTGAGACCAAGTTCCTTAATTGCAATCTCACACACTTTTCCCACAGCCTGACTCATCAGACCACGATTCCAATAGTCTCTCAACAGCATGTAGCCCAATTCGCCGTCAAGCCTGTAAATGTCTGCTTTTCGTTCAATGGAAACACTACCAACAATCTTCCCATCCACGACCATTGCGCGGAAAGTTCCGTCAATGCCTTCGCTTCTGGTAACCATATTCAGCCACCAATTAGCATCATCTTCTGTATAAGGATTCGGCAATCTGTCAGACAAGTATGACCTATCAACGGCATTGCATAAATCCTTCAGTTCTTTTTTGTCAACCAATGACCATTTCCGCAATTCTACTTTCATACTGCTAAATTCCGATTTATCTATTAGCATTTTATAAATGCCTGTTCAGCACTTCGCTGACTTCTGATATTTCTGGCTGTTGCTGCCATCTGCTCATAAGTTCACAGACCACTATGCCCTCCGCATTCGTAAGCGTATGGAGGTAACTACCATCATCTATGTGAGACATGTGGCAAGTTAGAGTTTCATCAAGATAGGTCTCATGCAGCCAGTGGACGATGACGGATGCCAACGTCTGCGAAGCCAGCACTTCGTCGGGCATGGTCAGCAGGGCAATAGTGACATAGCTGCGGTTGCTGACATGGAAATTAAAATCAAGGTCAAGACGTGTTGCCCGATGCTCCATCAGCATGTCGAACGACTGCGGTTTGGGGAACCGTACTTTCTTATGACTGGCAGTCATCAGTTCAGGCACCACTATCAGCTTATCGGCAAGAAAATCGGTTGTTTCCAATCGCTTAGTGTCGAGATTGAGGATGTTCCACTGACTTGTGCCGGAGGCTATTAACTGCTCGTTATCCTTACGGACAATGCGGAAATCACAGTAGATGCGGAGTGAAGTCAGTTCGCTAACCCATAGCTCAACCGTGAAGTCCTCCGACCAGTATGTAACCATTGGCTGAATGTCAATCTGAACCTCCGTGATGACCCACATGCGGTGCTGCTTTACGATGTCAAAAGCTGCAACATCGTGGATGGTCATCAGCCGTGCGAAACTGTCCTGGAAGTACATCAGCATGGCATTCGGCGTAAGCTTATACAATGGTGTAATGTCCGATGCCGTAGCTGTGTAGGTGTGTCTGTATTTACCTTCTGTAATCATTTTCTTGGCATTCTGCTTTATTTTCTTTGTTTGAACAACCAGTCGCACACGGCGACCATCTTGTAGCATTAATTGGAATTTGCTTCTTTCGCTTCTTAGTAATCGGAACGCTAAATTCAGATTTATCTTGCTGCAAAGGTACTACAATTTTTGAAATGAGCGGTGCAATTCCCCTCAAAAAGCAAAAGAAAAGCCTTTCCCCGTCAAGAGCAGACGACAGGAAAAGGCTTCAGATGTAGTGATAAGCAGAAGGGTTACTTCCCATCTGCAATCACTAATTTATGATGTTCTTTGTCATAAGCGACCTTATGCAAGAAGGAAACCATGTTTCCCTTCTTAATTTCAGACACGTCCACACCCAGATAAATAAGGGTGTCAACGAGCATCATGTCATGTGCGGCACGTGCTGAAGTCCATCCGGGGTTACCCATGGAGTAATTCAGTTTATCTACGATGTCTTGGATAGAAGCAAACTCAATAGGAGTTGCAAAATAGGGATTGGAAAGATGTTCTTTCATAATTAGGATAATTTTGAAGTTAATACTATTCTTCCGCATCGTACCTTGACCACCGTGGCATCCTAATGCTCGGTTGGTGAGTGAGCCTAAGGCTCCTACTCTTGATGCTGGTGCAAAGGTACGACAAAATAATGAAACCGCAAAGCCAAGCACAAAAAAAATCACGCGAGCCGAATTCAGTTCGACGACATTAGAAATAAATTCCATAGCTAAAAGTTTTCTGCAAAGGTACGGATAGGAAATGAACAATGAAAAGACAGAATATCGTGTAAGATTTGAAGACTTCGGGAAAAAGCAGTACCTTTGCAGAAAAAACGAAAGCGTTATGAAGACAGAGTTTGCTATGGAAACAGAACGTCTGTTACTCCGTCCGTGGCGTGAAAGCGACGCAAAGGCTTTGTATAAATACGCCAGCGACCCCGAGGTGGGCCCTCGTGCCGGCTGGCCTCCGCACAAAAGCGCTGAAGAAAGCAGGGAGATAATCCGTACTATCTTCAACAACGACCACACCTGGGCCATCGAATTGAAAGCCACAAACGAGGTAATAGGCTGCATCGGCTATTACATTTGCGGCGAAAGTAACATCAGCATAGGCGAGAACGATGTGGAAGCAGGCTATTGGGTAGCTCGACCTTTTTGGAATCGTGGCATCTGTACCGAGGCTTTGCGTCTGTTGATAGATTATTGTTTCAGGGAAAAGGGTTATAGTGCCATTTGGAGTGACTTCTTCGTGAATAATCCTGCATCCGGTCGTGTGATGGAGAAGTGCGACTTTCGCGATACTGGAAAAATCAACTGGTGCAGCCACCTCTATCATGGCGATGATAGCCCTGTTAGAATAATGATATTAGAAAGCACTAAGGTTGTATAATGTTCATCTGCACGTTATCTGTTTCGATAATAAACGACTCAGGCAGGGCAGATGAGAAAGTATAATTGTCAAGCGTTAGCATTGCAGAAGAATTTTCTGCAAAGGTACGGAAAGGAAATGACCCACGAAACGACAGAAAAATACATGCAAAAAGCGGGAAGATAGGAAAAAATCCTCGTTGCAGATGCTACGTCCTAAATCTTTTTCTTATCTTTGTACTGCATTTACACCCAAACAACCAATAATATGGACAGAAGAGAATTCATGCAAGTCGGAATTGCTACGATAGCACTATCCGGAATGAGCGGTGCGGAGGCTTATGCAAAGCCGTTTAGCGCTATTGCAAACGAAGAAAAAGGCTTTGCGCCTGTCACCTGCGAGAACGCCGCGGCCTCCGATGCCGACCTTCGGGTGCGATTCCTCGGCACGGGAGCAGCGGGATGGAAAGCGGGCACAACAACCGAAAGGCGTAACAGCAGCGTGCTGCTCGACGGTAAGGTGCTCATCGACCTCACTGTAAGCGTGCGCGACATGCTGCCAGAGGACTGCCACCCCGAACACATCTTCTATACGCATTCTCACGGCGACCACTATCAGCCCCTCGAAGCACTGAAGCTGGGAGTGAAGAAGGTCTATATTTCCGATACGTGGATTGACCGTGCAAAGTCCGACTTCCGCCGACTCGCATCAGAGAACAAACTGCCTGCCCCTCAGTTCGTTCCGCTGAAGATTGGCGTGCCCGTCACGGTGGAAGGTCTCATCTTCACACCCCTTCCTGCCAACCACACAACAAACTTCTACGAAGAGCAGGCTCAGATATACCTTGTCGAGAAGGGTACAACGGCAGACCGACTAGGCGTGCGCATGCTCTATGCCACCGACACAAGCGGCATCATGGGCAAGGCAGCACGGCTGGCTGGCATCGACTCGCACAAGAGCGACATCCCGGACTGTCCGATAACAGCTTTCGTCATGGAAGCTACGATGGGACTTGGGCACGAGGAGGACTTCCGTCTCTTCAACCATTCCACCCCAGAAGTTGTTGCTCGAATCGCCAGCGTGCTCGCCCGCACAAAACGCTACACCCCTCCAGCAGGCCAGCCTGTCTACCTCACCCACATCTCTAATCCTCTTCACGGCAGCCTCCAGCAGGACGAACTCAATAAATCCCTCCCCATTCCCCTCCGTGCCGCCTCCGACGGCCTTGAAGTAGTCTTCCGTGCTGTGGAGTAGCCATGTTTGCACGAAATGTATCACTATTTGAAGAAAGAGCGATATGTCAGAGATTCATAAAATAATAATTATCTATCTCACCAGTATCAATGTGGCTACGTTCATCACGTATGGTATTGATAAATCGAAGGCGAAACGCTCCAAGTGGCGCATCCGTGAGGCTTCACTTCTGCTACTGGCTGTGCTTGGTGGAAGTATTGGAGCTTTGTTAGGCATGAAAGTTTGGCATCACAAGACGATGCACAAGAAATTCAAATATGGTGTGCCAGCAATCTTGATTGTTCAAATGGCTATAATAGGATATCTTCTAATGAAGCTTTGAGAACCGCTTTTGTGACAGTGCATCAGAAATGATGCTCTGGAACTGCCTGCCGAGTGAATCTGCCATGAACTCCTTGATGTTCATCACCGAAGATGATATTTTCTACTAAACTAGTGGCGAGCCTTGCGCACTTTGGGTTTCCCCAATTCGCCACTGTTGGCCTTCGGCCTTCCTTCTTCTTACAAGGCAAAGCTCAAACCAGTTTGGCTTTGCGCTTGCTTCGTGCTTCGGTTCCCACGCGGCATCTCTTTTCCTGTGCCGTAATCCTGCCACAAGACATATTCGAGGAAAGCCTGTGACAGATGTACCTCCGACACCTTGCCGTCTGCCGTAGTGCGAACCTCTACAGGAGAGCGCAGCAGCTGGCAGTGTCAATCACCCCAAGGAGCGTAATCTGTTCCTGCCAGATTTTAATCATCGTGTCATTGAACGCAGCCACGTACTTGGCACGCTCCTCGATGGCGGCTTGTTCCAGTTCATAGTCCATAGTTCATAGTTATGGGAATAACGAGAGATTATCCCATTCCTCGGTATTGAAGTGCAAGTCCGTATAGACATCCGTAGCCACTTGGAAGTAGGCGCAGGCACATCCTGAGAAGAAGTATTGCGGAATCTCATTGAAAGAGATACGCGGGTCAAGGTAGATATATTCACGTTCAACACGTACTTTCTATTGGATGAGCACCGACATGAACTGCCGGAAAAGCTCCGGCATAGTGTCCATGCATTTCTGACGAGTTGTCATGTTATCAAGAGCATGACAAATACAGATGAAGATAGTTTTCATCCTTCGGGTATGCGGCGTATTATTCAGCTCCGTATATCTTTGGGTAATATCCGACATAGCCACGAAAGTACCCGCCATCATCTCGATATAGTGTCAGCGATTTTATCGACGTTCATGCTTCGGGCACTAGCGTCGAAGATGTCTTTGTGGAGTCCGCCTTGCTTGTAAATGTCGTCAGGGGTGCCTGATTGCACTATAGGGCCATGCTCGAGAACGTAGATTTGGTCGGCGTCAATGATTTGTCCGATGTTGTGGAAAATGATAATGACGGTTCTTCCCTGCTTGATGGCGTCGATGCTGGTTTTTTATCCGTTCTGTGACAATTGCATCGAGGCTTGCTATTGGCTCATCTTTGTAGCATCGTTGGGAGTATTCTCTGTTGTTGCCATATTGTCTTGTTCAATTAGGCACGTGATGTTAACGAATTTGGCACGTTGTGTTTGTCAACTCACCACGTCATGTTTGTCAACTCACCACGTTGTGTTTGTGTTTACTCCTTGTTGTATCTAATGGCGAGCATTGTGAGGTCGTCACTTTGTTCTGCGTCGCCCACATGTTTGTGCAGGGCTTCCGTCTGTATAGCAATGATGGTTTCTGGGTCTTTTCCGTTGTTGTCGTGCAATATTTGCTGTGCCGTCTTTATCATACGTTCCTTTCCGTATCCGACATGGGCATTGTTCTCAGCCTCCGTTAGTCCGTCTGTATAGAGGAAGATAGTTGTACCCGGGTAGATAAGTGTTGCATTACCTTCGTAGTTCCAATTCGCCATCAGCCCGACAGGAATGTTATTGTTGGTAGGTAGAAGTCCGGTGCCTTTACCGATAAGCAGCGGTTCTTCGTGTCCGGCATTGCAAAAGTGGAGCTCTCCAGTTTTCAAGTCGAGCACTCCAACAAAGAGTGTGACAAACATATCCGATTCGTTCATCTCTGTCATTGCTTCGTTCATTGTAGAGACGATTGCTTCGGGTAAGTCTTCATGAGCAGAAACAGAGCGGAAGAGGCTCCTTGTAACAGCCATCACGAGCGAAGCTGGAACGCCTTTGCCTGAAACGTCGCCAATACAGAAGAAGAGTTTTTCGCCGCGAATATGGTAGTCATATAGGTCGCCTCCCACCTCTTTTGCAGGAACGAGTGTGGCGAAGATATCTACGTCATTACGTTCGGGATAGGGTGGGAAAGTCTTTGGCAACATGCTCTCCTGAATGTCTCGAGCTATGCGTAGTTCACTTCCTATGCGCTCTTTCTCTGCATTTGCTCTTTGCAAAGAGCGGTCACTTCGAGCTGTACGGTAAATGATGTAACCCAGTAGGGCAAGTCCTGCCAACATGAGCAGCGTCAGATACAAGCCTCTTTTCCATAGGTCCGCGTAAACCTCTTCTCTATTGCAAACGACGGACATTGACCACCCCGCCTCGCCATCAATAGGAGCATAAAAGACGCTGACTTTTTCTCCATCAATGCCGGTGATGTCTTGGTGTCCACTTTGCCCGCTCATCTGTTGCTGGTTGATGTATCGTGTGGTTGTGTCAACAGCATCTTCAGTAACTTCTTGAATCGTGCTACGCATGATAAGGTTTTCGTCTGGACAAACCATCACCAAACCTGTACGCGAGATGACTACATTGTAGCTCGACGGATAAATGTGGCTGGCGTTGATGACACTTGAAAGCCAATTCAGCGAGACGTCAGCTCCAAACAGAGCCACTGTTTCTCCCTTACTGTTGCAGACGGGAATTGTGTATGTGCAGAGCATCATCTTCGCTCCTGCATTGTCGTAATATGGCTCGCTCCACACGCCTCGACCCGCTTTGAGACCGCTTAGATAGAATTCTGCTTCAAGATAGTTATGCGATTTACTACCTATCTGTGCCTCCTCGATGGAACCGTCTTGGCGTTGTGCCACGTATGGCTCGAACCAATGTCCTTTCTGCGGATAGTAGTCGGCCTTGAACATCAGTCCTGCTCCCACTATAGTCGGGTTTTGCTCCACCATCCTGCGAAGTACGGAATAGAGCGAGTCGGGCTCATCAATGTTTCGTTCTGCAGCCCAAACAGTGTTGCTGATAGCTGTCTCTACAGCTACCATTACCTTTTGAATTTCAAGGTTCTTTACGCGCAACTCTGTCTCAGCTTTATGCTCAACCTCTTCGCGAATGCCCTTGTGGGCAAAGATGTATTCCACGAGGAAGATGATCTCCAGCAGAACCGCAACAGTTACAATAATGACAACGCCCGATTTGTTCTTCATTTTCTCATCGTTTTACATACTTCCATGATGTAGTCGTAACGCTTCGCCACGCGCTCTTCGAAAACGGCTTTACACTCTTCTATTATCGCTTCAGGGAAGGAATCGGAAAGCGATAACCAGCTGAAGTTTCTGATGCATGATATGACATCAATCTGTGCCATAACTTCTTTCTTGTTCCATTCTCCGTTTCCCTCTTCAAAATAATACGTCATTGCTTTATGGAAGAGCTGTTGCCCCAGTTCTCGTGGCATACCGATAGTTTTCTCGTAATCACCAATGAGACTTACCATAGCGGAGTAGGCGTGCCCCAAATCGAGCATTGGATGTCCGTAACTTATTTCGCCCATATCGATGAGCATCAATTCGCCATCTTGCACCATGATGTTCTTCGATTGCATATCAAGATGAAGCAGTCGGTTTCCTTCGGGAATGTGGTTCAATATGCCAAGCATCATGTCAATATTTTTCTCTGGGAAATAGTGGCGAATCTGTTCAATCTGCTGGCGTTCGTGTTCCAGCGCAGACGGCACATTACCTCCTTCTGGCACCTCAATCTCGTGCATTTGCTTAAAGAGGTCAGCATATTTCCTTGCATATTTGTCAAGTTTGTCGGGGTGCTGCTTCAAGTAAGTGCTCAGCGTATTGGTTTTCAGCAACTCGTAAACCAAGCCGAAGCACTCTGTCTCGCCTTCTGTTTGTGGCTCTACCTTTACTACGTCAAATGATATTGCAGTCGGCATTCCCAATACGAATGCTTCCTTCGAGAGTGTTATTTCACGACGCACCTCTTCCATTGTCGTGCCTTTGCGAAATACCTTTATTATCGTGTCGCCATCCAACCTGTAAACCTTTCCCACGCCACCAATGCCGATGAGCCTACAGCCATCAATACTTAAGATACGCATGGCTCGTTCAACCTTCATAATCTTGGTGAAGCCAGTGGTTTCGAGCACTTCATAGACTTGTGGCTGGACGTCAGTCACACAGAAGTTCTTGTGACGCTTCGCCAAAGAAAGCAGGATGCGCAGGCCAGAACTTGAGATGTACTCAAGCCGGGAAGCATCGATCGTCAGTACGTCGATAACTCCTGCCTTGTCCAGTTCACGGTTAATCTTGGCATTTGCCTCAGCCGAAGTTGCTGTATCCAAGTGTCCTGCAAAGGAGATAATCACCTCGCTTCCGTTGATATGAATGCTTGTAGTCATCTTATTTTATTTTCTTCTTTACGATAACAATGAGTCGGTCAAGGTTTTCTTGACTGTTGGCTGCAAGTATTCCCGATGGCTTTGTGTGGTCGAGCGGATTGCCTTCAAGGTCGCATAGAACGCCTCCTGCTTCCTCTAGGATAAGAGAAGCTGCGGCAAAGTCCCATGGCGAAAGAATGTACTCAAAAAAGAGTTCGCACACGCCTTTTGCCAGATAACATAGCTCCGAAGCAGCTGAACCGAAGCGGCGAATGTCGTTACATTGCATAAAGACGTCGTAAATCACTTCTGAGCTGATACGAGCATACTCTTTATGATAGAGTGAAAGCGCCGTAAACATGATGCATTCCGAGAAAGGTCGTTCCGAAACATGAAGCTGCTTGGATGTGCCTCCCCTTGCCTCCTTTACGGGGAGATGAGGATGATGCAGGAAAGCACCCTTGCCACGTTCAGCCGTAAAAAGCTCGTCGGTTCGAGGCAGATATATTACAGCCAATTCCATATTGGTATAATGTCTCAGTCCAACACAGATGCCGCATTCACGAATGCCTCGAGCATAATTGGCAGTACCATCGATTGGGTCGATAATCCAAACATATTCGTGGGAAAGGTCATGAGCATCCTCTTCCTCGCAGAGAAAGCCCGAGTCGGGTAGGAGTGTGCTGAGACGATTCCGTAGGAACTCCTGGACTGCAATATCAGAGGAAGTGACGATGTTGCTGATGCCGTCTTTCTCCGTAATCTTAAAATCGTCTGTAAGCATCAGGCTCGATGCCTCGATAACGATGTCGATAAGAGTTTTAAGCATTATCAATTATTTTATAATTCATTGCTTATTTCTTATGCAAAAATAAGAATAATAACACCAAATACAAAGAAAAAGTAAGTAAAATTAAGTAATTTGCAACAAAATCGTACCTGAACGTACCAGTTGTTAGTTTTTTTTATATATCTTTGCTGCATGAAAGGAACGATATTCAGCATTGAAGAGTTTGCTATTAACGACGGGCCTGGCATTAGAACAACTTTCTTCTTGAAAGGTTGTCCGTTGCGATGCGAATGGTGTCATAATCCAGAAGGGCTAAGCCCAAAACCGCAACTCATGAAAAAGAAAGATGAGACGGTAATAAGCGGTACAGAGATTGAGGCGAAGGAATTGGCAGACAAACTCTTAAGATATGAAAGAATCTTCAAACTTAACAAGGGTGGTGTGACGTTTACTGGAGGCGAGCCATTGATGCAAGCAGACTTTCTCTTAGAAGTGCTTGGGTTGATACGTCCACAAATTCATTGTGCCATAGAAACAAGTGGCTATGCAAGCAAGTTGTATTTAGGAAAGTGCTTGTGATCAAATAGAAGAGCGAATGTTCAGGCGCCACGGATTGCGAATGGCTTCGATGCCAGGCATCCCCAATAAAGAAGCCATTGTCTTGCCCATCTGGCGGAAGTCGGTAGAGAGCGTTGTGATGCCTCCACAAAGTACTTCCTTAAGTGGCGTTTCGTTGTATGAAATAATACCAAAGTCCTTGCCTGGTGTGAGGTCTTGCTTGGCAGCCTGTTTGATGATGGTAACGAGGTCGCGGTCGTTTACTAGGATAAACACATCGCCTTCGTGAATGCGTCGGTTCTCAATGCTGTTCAGGTACTTGCACTCGAAATCGAACTCCTGACAGAAACGTTTCAATCCATAAAAGCGCTCGTAGGGTTCCTTTGCTTCGTTCTGAACCATAATGAAACGTTTGTATTGCTTTAAATGCTCGATCCCAGATTTTAGGCCGTCGTATGTGTCTTGTTCAAAGTCTTGAGCCACAGCCGAGTACTTTCCGTAAAGCTCCTTATCATAATGGTCGAGAAGATAGACGCGACCGCCAAGAGAATTGAGCAGGTCTTCGGTTCCGAGAAACTTGCCGGTCATGACGATATAAGTCGTGTATTTCCCTTTCGCTTCTGTAAGCAGCTGGTCGAAGACGTCGCGATTGTAATTGTGAAACTGCAGGTTGACAGAATTACGGTTGTCAATGCTTTCTATGAAGGCGTTGAAGAGCTCCTCCTTAAACTCGTTAAGTTCGTTGAAGAGCAGGAAGATATTGTATTCCGACTGGAAGTTCGTGCTGTCCACGAAGTATCCTTTTCCTTGTTTCGACTCGATGATGCCCCTCGATTTCAGTTCCGTGATGCCCGCAAAGACTGTGTCGCGCGACAGGTTAAACATGTGACGGAATTCGTTGATGGACGGAATCCAGTCGCCTTTTTGTAATCGACCAGACATGATGCCCTCCTGCACGTATTTAACGATGAGTTTGTATTTGGAATCGTTGTTTAGCATTCCTTGTTTATGTTTTGTGCCAGCAAAGGTACAAAATAACTATGAACTATAAACTATGAACTGTGAATTTTCTCGGCATGTTGTATAACATGTGAAAAAAGCCCCAGCTGGTACGTTCTGGTATGGTAAAAAGTTGTATATTTGTAGCGGAAAATATTGTTTCTTGTGCTAAAACTATGAATGTTCGGATAAATCGTTCAAGGGAATTTATCTTTGACAAGCATCATCACGCACTTCGTCGCACGGCTGAGGAAGCGGGTTTGAACGGCATTGCCGATGAAATGATGGCTGCTGGTTTGAGCTATCAGATGCTAGAAGTAGCATTACTTCGAAGAGAAGAGCATCATGGCCAACGAGATAATCGATGTCCTTGAGCAGATACAAACAGAATTGATTTGTGAATAAAAACATAAACTGTTATGAAGAGGAATATTATTAGTTGTGTGCTGATTCTTGCCAGCATGATGGCAATTAGTACTCCTGTCGAGGCTCAGACTTTGACGGTTGATGCTTCGAACGTTTTGTGCAAAATATCTCCGCTGATATATGGTGCAGGAGCAGAGGATGTTAATCACGAAATCTACGGAGGACTTTATGACCAGAAGATTTTTGGTGAAGGCTTTGAAGAACCTGCGTTGGCAAACATCAAAGGCTTCAGGTCTTATGACGAGAAGTGGAGCGTCGTGGACGGAATGGCGCAGTTGCAGACTTCCCGACATGGTAAGCTCATATATCAGGGTAAAACCATTTCGTCAGGAACCGTCGAGGTGGAAGTTCGCATGGACGATATCAATGCCATAGCCGGCTTCATCGTTAACGTCAGCAATGCAGGCACTGGAGCCGATGCCTTCAATGGTTACGAAGTGGCACTGAATGCAAGCAAGATGTCCTTTGTTCTCGGCAAGCATCAGCAGAACTGGCAGCCCATCTCGGACGAAACGATGAACTTCAATCCGCTTGGCGAATGGAATAAACTGCGCGTTAAAATCAACGGCGCAAAACTTCAGGTATTCCTCAACGATACGAAGATAAAGGATTACGAGGACACGAGCAGCCCCTTGCAGTCAGGCTATGTTGGCCTGCGCTCTTATGGCGGCTCGGCAACATTCCGTAATCTGAAGATAGACTCTACGCCCATCATTTTCGAAACAGACGGTCCAAGCATTTCGGGTATGTGGACAGCATTAGGTGAAGGCGAGTTCCTGCACGACACCACACAGCCCTTCACTGGCAAGGCTTCGCAGAAAATAAGTGGCCCCGAAGGCACAGGCATCTACAATATGGGTCTCAATCGCTGGGGCATCGGCATTGAAAAGGATGAGACGCTCAGGGCTTCTCTGTGTTTGAAAGGCATGGGTAAAGTGCAAATAGCCCTGCAATCCGCTAATGGAAGCAAGGAATATGCACGCACCGAAATAGAAGGTCTTACGGACGAATGGCAACGTTTCGACACAGAACTGACGCCAAACGAGAGCGATGTGAAAGCCCGATTCGTGCTTGAATTGGCAGAAGAGGGCACCATCTGGGCCGACCAGGTGTTGCTTTGCACCGAATCTTATCCTTTCCGTTCCGACCTGACAGAAGCCTTCCGACATGAGCACCTCACCTTCCTTCGTTATGGCGGCACTATGGTCAACGCTACTCAATACATGACGCACGACATGATAGGCAGTCGCCTTGAACGCCAGCCCTATTATGGGCATTGGTACAGGTTCTCGACGAACGGCTTCGCTATACCCGAATTCGTGGAGTTTGCAAGGCTAATCGGCGCGGAACCTACCTTCGCCATCAACATTGAGGACAACCCGGCCGACGTTCTTGCTTTGCTTCAATACATTGAGCCCTACAATCTGAGATACATAGAGATTGGTAACGAGGAATGCATCGGCTCTTCGGCTCGAAGCGCTTACGAACACTATGTCGAGCGTTACCTTGTTCTCTACGATGCAATACACGAGGCCTATCCCGAATTGCAGTTCATTAATGCGGCTTGGTGGCGGCCGAATAATACGGAACTCATGCAATACGTCTTCCAGTCTCTCGATGGCAAATGCGACTTCTGGGACTATCATCCATGGACTGAAACGCCGCAGCAAGCAGTGGAAATAGAAGCAGTTATCAGTCAGATGCACGACCTCTTCCTCTCTTGGAATCCGCAGACTACCATGCGTTGCGCTATTTTCGAAGAGAACGGTAACACACATGATATGGCTCGCGCTCTGGCTCATGCTGTCATGCTAAACGTCGTTCGTCGTACAGGAGGCTTTGTGCCGATGGACAGCCCGGCAAATGCATTGCAGCCATACAAGCAGAACGACAACGGTTGGGACCAGGGACAAATCTTTTTCTCTCCTTCGCAGGTATGGATGCAACCGCCTTTCTACGCTCAGCAGATGGCTGCCACGAACCATCAGCCTTTGCTCATTGAAAGCAGCTGTACGCAAAGCAGTAATCTCGACTATACCGCTACTCGTAACGAAGCAGGCGACACCATCGTTCTCCACATTATTAATTATGGCACCTCTGCCCGTCGGCTGACACTCGACATCACAAACTTCGGGGCAATAAGCAGCATCCGTTCCTATACTCTCACCGGAGCCTTGAGCGGCGAGAATACGCCAACTCAACCTACTCGCTTTGTTCCAACTGAGACTTCCGTTGAACCTAACTCGCGCCTTACAGTAAGGTCCAATAGCTACACTGTCTTTGTCATAGTGGCAGAGGAAGGGACAGGAATGGACGACCTTAATGGTGTTCGTAATGTTAACGGAAGCATCTACGACCTTCAAGGCCGTAAATTGTCAAATCGTGAGATTGTCAAATCGACCAATCATAATGTTTATATTCAAAACGGCAACAAATGGTTGAAGTAGCTGCTTTTTCTCATGCCACGTATGGCGTTAAAAAACGCCGCGTACGGCGATGCCAATCCCCGCACGCGGAAATTGCAATCCCCGCGTGCGGCGTTTGAAATCCCCCCGTGGGGTGTTAAAATCAGAGCAAGTATTTATTTTCAACGCATTTCTCAGAAAAGGACTTTTTTCGTGAATTTACAGACAGAAACAAATAAGCACAAAAGTTGATATGAAAAGTAAGTTGTATTTATTCTCGTTTATCATTTTTGGTTTAACATTTTGCATTGACGCTTTTGCAAATGGTGAGATAAAGCAGGTTCCGTTTACTGACGTGCAGGTGAAGGACCAGTTTTGGAAGCAGCGACTCGACGTGATGCGGAACACAACTATTCGTTATGCTTTCCAGAAAGTGACGGATGCGGGTCAGGTGCGTAACTTCGAATATGCCGGAAAGATAGTGAGTGGTGAGGCTCAGGTAGGCGACTTGACGTTCCAGTCGGGGCAGCCCTATGACGATGCAGAGGTCTATAAGGTGCTTGAGGGCGCGGCCTACGTCCTGACCACCCAAAAGAATTCGAGCCTCGAAAGTCTTTGCGACGGCATTATTGACAAAATCTGCTCTGCTCAGGAACCTGATGGATACCTGCAGACAAATTTCACGATCCATAACCCTCTTCATCCTTGGTATAACGGACAGAAGTGGACGAGCGATTGGAACCTCTCGCACGAGACGTTTAACGTTGCAGAGCTGATAGAGGCGGGAATTGCTTACTATATGGCAACGGGCAAGGACAAGTTGCTTAATTGTGCTATACGGGCAGCAGACAATATGCTCGATGTTTTCAACGACGAGGGTATCAGGATGGCTCCTGGTCATGCTGTTGTCGAGATGGCTTTGGTGCGCCTCTATGAACTGACGCGAGAGGAGCGATATCTGCAGGGCTGCAAGTTCTTCCTTGATTGCAGGGGTATTCGTCAGTTCGACCCTACGAGCAACGACCAGCGCGTGAACGGCAAGTATTGGCAAGACCATCTGCCTGCTACGGAGCAGCGAACCGCTGAGGGGCATGCTGTCCGCGCAATGTACTTCTACAGCGGCATGGCGGATTGGGTGAGGTATAGTGGCGACGAAGCATACGAAACTGCAGTCACTGCGATATGGGACAACATCGCAAGCAAAAAGTTCTACATAACGGGAGGCTTCGGAGCTCGCGACAACAACGAAGCCTTCGGTGAGGATTACGAACTGCCAAACGCATCGGCTTATTGCGAAACGTGTGCCTCCGTTTCGGGCTGCATGTTCAACCTCCGCATGTTCCGTCTGCATGGCGAAAGCAAATACATCGACATGATGGAGCGTGCCCTCTACAATACCACCCTCGATGGCTATGGCATTCAGGGCAAGACGTTCTACTATCCGAATCGCTTGGCATCGAGCGAAAGAGGCGACCCACGCTCGGAATGGTTTGGCACGAGTTGCTGCCCCACAAACCTCTGCCGCCTCATTCCTTCCGTACCTGGATACATCTATGCAGTCGATGATGATGCCCTCTATTGGAACCTCTTCGTGGCAAGCACGGCAACGGCAACTGTGGGTGATGCTACGTTCGGTTTAACCGTCACGGGCTCATATCCTTATAAGGGTGAGATGAAGCTGACGTTCAACAGCGTTGAGGGCAATGCAAACGGTAAGACGCTGAAGGTTCGCATCCCCGGCTGGGCGGTGAACAAGCCTGTGGAGAGCGACCTCTATTCCTATGTTAATCCCACCACAACGCCTGTCGTCATCAAACTCAATGGCGAAGAGATTAACTATACCGTTCAGGATGGTTATGCCCTTTTGCAGAAAGATTGGCAGGCTGACGACTATGTGGAAATCTCGCTTCCAATGGACATACATCAAGTCGTGTCGAATCCGAACTTGAAGAGTAACGAGGGACTTTGTGCCTATGAGCGTGGTCCTATTGTCTATTGCGCTGAAGGCATCGACAATGGTGGCAAGCTCGATAATCTCATTATCGAAGAGGGCGCAACAGGTACGGTAAGCACAGCTCCTTCAACAATGACGACGCTCTTCAAGGGCGGCATTCAGAGGATTCGCATGAATGGTAAACAGGCAACGTTGAATGACGATGAGGTGGAAACCACCGACAAACTGATTTCCCTATATCCGTATTTCTCAAGGGCTCACCGCGATGCTTGTGCCATGAAGGTTTGGATTCCCATCGATGACAGCAAGATAGAACGCCCGATTGATTATATTGATGAGGTGAAGATATGCAATAATGCAAGCGAACAGGCTCATAACTTGCAGGGACAGAATATGAATACGGGACCAGACCTTGGTTGGCGCGATGCATATGGAGGCTGGATCAGCTACGAGTTGAAGGTTGATTCGTGCCGTCCCACAGACTTCATCACAAAGCAATGGGGTAGTGATGGCGGCAATCGTCGGTACAATATTCTTTGCGACGGAACGGTCTTCTCCTACGATGAGCTTAATAACTTCATGCCAGGCGAGTACTACTACATGAGGCACCCGATTCCCTTCGAGCTCACGAAAGGCAAGGAGAAGGTGACAATTAAAATGCAAGCGATTGATGCTCAAAACAATGTGGGCGGAGTCTTCGGCATTTATACTGCGCTCTCGGAAAACGTTCCAGACGGAACTGTACCTGTCGATTACTTCTGGACGACGCGGGCTGCTTCACGTACTCAGCACAGCTATACGAGCAATGGCAGCCTAGGCTCTTTCAGGAACAGGACTTGGCTCGACGGTTCGGGAACAACAGGGCAAACGTGGACGATGAAGGTAAACAAGACGAACCGCAACTACCTGATGCTCCTCTATTGGGGCGACGAGGGCGATATCCGCAACTTCGACATCCTCTGCGACGGCGTCTTGGTCGGGTCGGAAAGCCTTTTTCACAACGACCCGGGGCGTTTCATTCTACGATGCTACCCAATTCCCGAAGAGGCAACGAGTGGCAAGGAAACCGTTCAGATACACCTCACCTCACCGACGGGAACAAAGACAGGTGGCTTCTACTATGCATATATGATGTCTGCCCAAGACAATGGGACTGGCATTAACGAGATTAAAAAGGAAGATATAAAAGTTGGCAGTGACATCTTCGATCTTCAGGGACGGCAGTTGTCTGTGCTTCCAAAAGGCATCTCTATCGTTGGCGGTAAGAAGATAGCATATTAAGTCCTTCAACACACCACGTTAAATCCTTCAACACACCACGTTGTTTTTGTCATTTTAACGTGTTAAGTTTGCCAACACGCCACGTTAAGTTTGGTGTTTAAGCACGTTATAAAGAAAAGGCCTTCTTTCCAAAATTGGTAAGAAGGCCTTTGAATTTAATTAAAACGTTTACCAGAAGTAGATGTAGAAGGCTATCGTGATGCCGAGTATAATGACCGTGTGGATGACATCCCAAGCATTCCAACTGGCTCGTGTGGCAGCAATCTGTTCAGGTGTAGAAGTGCCGAAGACAAGGCCTTGTATCTTCTCCTTGTTGGGAGCCTCTGTTAAGAGCGATACGATAATGATTATGAGAGAGCAGACAACAAGCATTGCTCCGCAGAAGTACAGCCAGTTGAAGTCGTAGAACACAGCCTTGAACCAATTGTCGGAAGCCTCGGTGACATTGCTGTAGTAGACCTTGGCGCTCAAACGCGTTAGACCGATGATGATGCCTGAAAGCAAGCCCCACATACCGCCTTTGGCTGAGGCACGCTTCCACGTGACACCTAAAAGGAAAGCTGCGGCTATACCTGGAGCCAACACGGACTGAACGTCCTGCAAGTAGTTATAGAGCACATTGCCCACACTACGCATGATTGGGATCCAAAGGATGCCAAGCACGACGATGACTACTGTTGCCACCTGTCCGATGCGTACCAGACTCTTTTCTGACGTCTGAGGCTTCAAGCGCTTCCAAAAGTCGATGGTAAAGAGCATGGCAGAGCTATTGAACAGCGAGGCGAGCGATGACATCAGAGCTGCAAGGATACCACAGACAACTAAACCTTTCACACCGGCTGGAAGTATTTTAGCCACGAGGGTAGGGAAGGCAGCATCGGCATTCGGTGTGCCGTCGGGAAGCAATGGCAAGAACGTTGCACCTGCACCCAAGCTCTTTTGATGCAATGCCAAGGCCACCATGCCGGGGATGAGGAACAGGAACACGGGCAGCAGCTTCAGGTATGCTCCGAAGATGGTGCCACGACGGCTCTCCCTCTCGTTCTTGCCCGACAGCACACGTTGCACGATGTACTGGTCGGTACACCAATACCAGAAGCCGATGACGGAAGAACCTATCAGAACGCCCAGCCAGGGATACTGCGGGTCGTTGATGTCGCGCATCAGGTCGTTCATGTCGTCGCCGTAAGCGTTGACGGGCTTCAGGTCAGTAACAGCCATCATGTCGTCCCAGCCGCCAAGGGCCTTCAAGCCAAGCACCAGGATGATGAGCGAGCCAAGCAACAGGATAGGTGTCTGCAGCACAGATGTGTAGAGCACAGACTTCATGCCACCAAGGATGGTGTAGAGAGCCGTGATGAGCACAAGGCCAATAGCGGCAATCCAGAAGAAGTCGATGCCCCAAAGTTCCTTGATGCCGAACACTTGCTGGAAGACAAGTCCGCCTGCATATACCGTTACGGCAACCTTCGTCAGCACATACGAGATAAGCGAGATGATGCTGAGGATGGTGCGACTCTGCGAGTTGTAGCGACGTTCGAGGAACTCGGGCATGGTATAAACCATTGAACGAGAATAGAACGGCACGAACACCCAACCCAAGATTAGTATCATCCAGCCTTGTATCTCCCAATGTGCCATCGCCATTCCTGAGGAAGCACCTGCTCCTGCAAGACCGATGAGATGCTCGGAACCGATGTTCGAGGCGAAGATTGATGCACCAATGGCAATCCATGTCGCGTCCTTGCCACCAAGGAAATAGTCTGCCGAGTTGTCGTTCTTTTGAGAAACGACCCATATCACTATGCCAATCAGCGCACAGCAGAACACGCCAATGACAATCCAGTCTAATAATGCCATGTTAGTTTTAGTAAAGAGTTAAAGGAAAAGAGAATAGGGAAAAGAGCAAAACTCTAATCCCTAATCTCTAATCTTTAATTCGGTTTAGCAGAGTTTGCGAGATCCATCGCCAATGACAACATCAATGATGATTGGCTTCTTGCCGTACTTCTTCTCGAACTTCTCTACAACAACTTTCTTGAAGTTGGCTGCCAGCTCGTCTGCAACGAGATTGATGGTGCAGCCACCAAAGCCGCCACCCATGATGCGGCTGCCAGTCACGCCTTCTTCCTTGGCAACATCATTGAGGAAGTCGAGTTCTTCGCAACTTACCTCATACTCCTTAGAAAGGCCGTAGTGAGTCTCGTACATCATCTTGCCGACTGTCTCGTAGTCGTCCTTTTGCAGGGCATCGCAGACGGTCAGGACGCGAACAACTTCGCCAATGACATAGCGAGCACGCTTGTATTCGTCCTCTGTGATTTGGTTCTTCACCTCCTCCAGCATGTCGTAGTTGGCATCGCGAAGGCTCTTCACTTCAGGATGAATCTTGCCGATGACTTCTGCAACGTGTTCGCACTGCAAGCGGCGCTCGTTGTAGGGAGAACCTTTCAGCTCGTGCTTAACACAGCTGTTGACAAGAATGAGCTGGTAACCCTTCGGATTCCAGGGGAAGTATTCGTACTCACCACTACGGCAGTCGAGACGAAGCAAAGCACCCTTCTTACCAAGGACACTGATAGCCTGGTCCATGATGCCGCAGTTCACGCCAACATACTTGTGCTCTGTGCGCTGACCAACTTTGGCGAGTTCCATCTTCTCAATCTTGTTGTTGCCAAAGAGGTCGTTAAGAGCGAAAGCGTAAGTGCTCTCGAGGGCTGCACTTGAACTCATGCCAGCACCAAGAGGTACATCACCTGCGAAGGCGGTGTTGAAGCCTTCTACGGGAACACCAAGAGCCATCATTTCGCGGCAAACGCCGAAGATGTAGCGAGCCCATGTTGCATTAGGACCCTTTTCGTCGTCGAGCGAGAACTGTACGCGGTCCTTGAGGTCGATGCTGTAGGCATCAACGTTGCGTGTACCGTTGGGCTTGATTTCAGCAATAATGCCTTGTTCCACGGCTCCGGGAAATACGAAGCCGTTGTTATAGTCTGTGTGTTCGCCAATGAGGTTGATGCGGCCAGGAGAGGCATAAACAGATCCTGTTTTGCCGTCGAAGTGCTTGATGAAACGACTTCTTACGTCGTCGATAGTAAGTTTCATAATGTTATCAGCCCCTCTCCCTAACCCTCCTCGGATGGGGAGGGAACTGCATGCAGGGGTTTGGCAGTTAAATTTAAAATAATGTATGAGTTAATCTACTTTGATGTCCTTGTTGACGTTCTTGCAGCCAATCAAGCTATAGTAAAGCATGTAAACGAGCATGGCGATAACCAGCCAGTAGCTGTTCATGTAGCCAGCACCTTCTGCAATCTTTTCCTGAATCCAAGGCATCACACCGCCGCCGACAACGAGCATCATGAAGATACCAGAAGCCTGCTCTGTGTACTTGCCAAGTCCTTCTACTGCCATGTTGAAGATGCAACCCCACATAATGCTGGTGCACATACCACAGAGCACGAGGAACAGACAGCTCAGGGGAACCTGGAACATAGCGAAACCGTCGGCTGCGCTGTAGCCGGGCATGCTGATAGTGGTTGTCTTTGGAATAGAGATGGCGATGAGAATCAAGATGATTGCAATACTGCTCATGGTAATCATCTGTGCACGGCTGCTGATCTTGCCTGAAACCAATGTGCTGCTGAAACGGCCTACCATCATCAATAACCAGTAGATGGCTGCAATGGCACCACCGATGGCTGCTCCATTGACTGCAATGCCTGCACCCTTCTCACTTGCATCAGAAAGATAGAAAATCACCTGTGCAGGAATACCAATCTCGATACCTACATAGAAGAAGATGGCAATGGCGCCAAGCACGAAGTGACGGAAGTTCCAAGCGCTGTGTTCATAAACCTTCGTGTTGCGTTCCTGAGCTGGTTCAGGAATTGTGAGGCTGGCAATGATGATGAATGCAAGGCCGAATACACCCATTGCGATGAAGAGCAGGGGAGATACGTCGGACATGGCAGTCTTGTCGGTAACTGTACCAACGAGGGCACCTACCAGCAGGGGAGTCAATGTGCCGGTCAATGAGTTCAGCGTACCACCGGTCTGGATGAGCTGGTTACCCTTGTTGCCACCACCGCCAAGCATGTTCAGCATGGGGTTTACAACGGTGTTGAGCATACATACGCAGAAACCGCAAACGAATGCGCCCAGCAGATAAACGTAAATGGCAGAACCCTGCAGGAACTCGAAGCTGGAGAGGTACTGGATGCAGATGCCAATGAAACCGACTGCAAGGGCAGCGAGAGTGGTCTTCTTGTAACCAATCTTAAGGAGCATCTTGCCTGCAGGAATACCCATGAACAGATAGGCAAGGAAGTTCATTAAGTTACCGGTCATACCTGCCCATTCGTACTGATTCTTCCAGATGGTTCCGAACGGTGCAGCCATGTTGGTTACGAATGAAATCATCGCGAAGATGAAACACATTGTGATAATAGCAACAAGATTGCTATTCGATTTTGTTTGTGACATAATGTTTAGTTTTGAATTTATTAATTTGTTTAGTTATTCTATTCCGAATTTGTAGATTGTCTTCTGCCTGTATATCTCGCCAGCCTTGAGAATGGTGCTGGGGAAGTAGGGACGGTTTGGTGAGTCGGGGAAGTGCTGAGCTTCGAAGCAGAGGGCAGAGTACTTGGGATAGGTTGCCCCGCCGTTGCCTGTGAAGCCGCTGTGCCAGTTGCTTGAGTAGAACTGCACACCAGGCTCTGTTGTCCACATCTCCATCTTGCGGCCACTGACGGGTTCAACGCCCTTCACAGCATACGACAGTTCACCTGGCTCTCTCTTGTTGAGCACGAAGCAGTGGTCATAGCCTGTGCCGTTGACAATCTGCTGACAGCTTGTGTCGCCGATGCGTTCACCAACAGCATGAGGAGTGCGGAAGTCGAATGGTGTGCCTTCCACCTTCAAGATTTCACCTGTCGGGATGGATGTCTCATCGATGGGGATGAAGAAGTCCGCGTTGATGGTGAGGATGTTGTTGAGTGCCTCAGGTGTCGGGTTAGCAATACCAGCGAGTGAGAAGAAGCCGTGGCTTGTCATGTTGACGGGCGTCTTCTTGTTCGTCGTGCCACGATAGTCGATGATGAGTTCGTCGTCTTCCGTCAAACTGTACTTCACGTTCATGTGCAGTTCGCCTGGGAAACCTTCCTCATAATAAGCAGAGATGTAACGGAGTACAAGCTCGTGCTCGTTGATTTGTTCAGCATCCCAAACACGTGCATGGAAGCCAGTCGGTCCGCCATGCAGGTGGTTTGGCCCGTTGTTGATGGCAAGGCTGTAGTCTTTGCCGTTCATGACGAAATGTCCCTTAGCGATACGGTTGCCGTAGCGTCCTATGAGTGTGCTGAGGAAGGGTTCGGGACTGTTTATCATGTTTTGGATAGAGTCATGTCCCTGAATGACATTGGCCATCTTGCCTTCCTTGTCGGGAACCATGATGGCCATGATAGCACCTCCGTAATTGGTGATGCAGACTTCCATGCCGTTGCTGTTTGTGAGAACAAAGAGGTCGGTTTCCTTGCCTTGTACGACAGCTTGGAAGTTTTCTCTCTTGAGACCGGAAATAAGTACGTTGTCCATAGGCGTTAAATATATTTGCAATTTGACGATTTGCTATTTGAAATTTCGCATTCTGCCTTGCAAATATAGCAAAAAAAGTAATAGCTTCAAAGGAAAAACGTGAAAAACTGACATTTGTGTCGTTAAAAGATGTTTAACAGCATAGCGTTTCCATTTGCACGCGTATAATAAAGGATGTATAGTATTCATGCTTTCATGCCAAACGGTCCATTATAGGTCGTTAATCCTCGCGTGCGACGTTTACAATCCTCGCGTGCGGCGTTTACAATCCCCGCGTGCGGCGTTTACAATCCTCGCGTGCGGCGTTTACAATCCCCGCATGCGGCGTTTACAATCCTCGCGTGCGGCGTTTTTGATCTCTCAGTTGGACAAAAATAATAATTCCTTTTTTTGATAATATATATAATTATTCGTAACTTTGCATTCGAAAGACCAATATAGATGCGTATTCTCCTTTTGTTTGCCTTTTCTTTTTTCCTGCCTCTTTTTGCTTTTTGCGAGGAGTTGACGTTGCATGGCCGTGTGGTTGACGCCGAGACGGGGGAACCTTTGCCATACGTGAATATCCGTGTGGGTAAAAGCATTGGTACACTGACGAACATTGAGGGAAGTTTCAAACTTTTGACTGACGAAAACGATGTTCTGTCTTTCAGCTTCGTTGGTTACGAAAGACTGAGCCTCAAAGCCGACCAGATGCCTGACGTCATCAGGCTCAAGCCCTACATGGTTAAGATGAAGGAAGTCACAGTTCTGCCACTCGACGAGGAAGACATCTTGAAGCGCGTCATTGAAAATCTCAGGTCGGATTATAAGACAGGAAGCAAGTGGACGAGAAAGTACTTCTTCCGTGCTTTGATGGAACAAGACTCGGTAAGCTACATCGCAGAGGCTTTCATGGAAGCTTTCTCCGTGATGAATGTCCGCTCGGCACAGATAATAAGCGGGCTGCAAGGCTACGATAAGGAGTCCGGCAAGAAACCGATGTTCATTCATGGTTCCAACATTCATCAGCTCATAGAGGTCGCTCCGAGAACCAACAATACCCCCTTC
>Ga0256407_10003964_pt1 | contig 25428 bp, 25 predicted proteins | sample RumenRJG_04DNA_FD_193489 | JGI IMG/M metagenome (GOLD analysis project Ga0256407, IMG submission 193489) | Bovine rumen microbial communities from Lethbridge, Alberta, Canada - RJG_04 | ecosystem: Host-associated > Mammals > Digestive system > Stomach > Rumen | place: Canada: Alberta... | reverse complement strand
ATTGAAAACGAGGACAGTTGAGGAATTGAAAATTGCTGTGGATACTGCTTTCAAAGAAATATCAATTTCTGATTGTAGAAGTTGGTTTAATTCTTGCAAGACGGGCTAATTATATGGATTGCTATAAGGTCGTGCTTTTTGACGAACCGTTTGTAGGACTTGATCCCCATGCTATAAAGGAACTTAAAGCACTTCTCAATGAGATGAAAAAAAGCGGTACTACAATAATCATAAGTACTCACATGCTTGACAGTGTTGAAGAATTCTGGGACAGGGTATTTATAATGATGAACGGCAGGATAGAAGCCGAAAGGGAACGTAAGGCAGTCGAGCGAAGCGGTGAAAATCTTGAAGAACTGTTTTTCTCGATAACCGAAAAGGAAAGAGTAACGGAAGACGACTGACAGCGGAGGTGGGAAATATGAACGCTGTATTTTATATGCTGAGGAAAAATGTAAAGAATGCAATAATAGATACACTGAAAAGTCCGCTGAAGCTTATAGTATATCTTTTTATAGGTGCGAGCATAGTTTTTGCTGTGATACGTGGATTCATGACGGAACGTGCGGTTGAAGATATGCTTGATGAAAGAATACTCTACGGTGCTTATCTTGCGATACTTTATTTTATAAGCATACCTATCATGCTGAAAGGTCTGAGTACAGGCTCAAACTTTTTTAAAATGAGTGATGTAAATAACATATTCGTTGCACCGATATCTGAAAAGAAAATACTTACATACGGTATCGGACGCCAGCTTGCAACATCACTTTTTCTTGTTGTATGTTTTTCGGCATACGGAAGTATGGCTGTAAAGATGTTTGAAATAACTGTCGGACAGGCGCTTATGCTTGTCGGCGGCATAGCGATAATGCTGTTTATAGTGCAGATGACTACACTTCTTATCTTTTGTCTTTGCAGTGCAAAACCAAGGCTTACTAATCCTTTGAAGTATTTCATATATTCTCTGCCGATATATGCACTCGTAACAACGGCTGTATATATGTTCAGCAATGGTATGACACTTGAGAATCTTTACTCGGCTATATCAAAGCCGTATCTTGAATATGTACCGTTTGTAGGCTGGGTACACGGTCTGACTTTTGGTATTATAGGCGGAGATATGCACAAGGTGATAATATACGGTTCACTTCTTCTTGCAGTCTGCATACTCAGCGTGATAATTTTTATAGTCACAAAGCTTGACTATTACGAGGATGTTCTTGACAGGGCGGAAAGCTATTATGAATTTATAAATAATATCCGTTCCGGAAAGGTAAGCGACACTGACTGGCTCGGCTCAAAGCCGATAAAGCTCAGAAAACAGGGCATAAACAGGGGAAAGGGTGCAGCTACAATATTTTTCAAGCATCTGCGTGAAGGTGCAAGACGTTCAAGGTTCATGTTCTTCAATATAAATACCATCGTACTTTTAAGTGTATCGGCTGTTATAGGTCTTGCAATGAAAAGCTTTTTCGGTGAGCCTGATAAGGTGACTGTTATATATATAGCCGTAACGGTGATATGCTCATATGTACAGTTTTTTTTCAGTGCGGCAGGCGACTGGGTAAAGGAGCTTAACAAGCCTTATATATTCCTTATCCCCGACAGTCCTGTAAAAAAACTTATAATGGCAGGTGCAACAAGTATTATAAAGCCGTTTATTGACGGTGCAATATCATATCTGTGTCTTTGGCTGCTTGTCGGCGGAAATCTGCTTGAAGTTTTTGTATGCATACTTGTCTACGGAAGCTTCGGCTGTATATACATAGCGTCAAACATACTTGCTCAGAGGATAGTCGGCATAAGCGGAAACAGAGGTGTATTCATAACCTTTTACATGGGTATAATGACAGCGTTTTTAATTCCCGGAGTTGTAATAGGTCTTGTACTTCTGTCATCTGTGCCGGGTGAAATGCTTTCGATGTCTGCGGCAATACTCGGCGCACCTGTTGTATTATGGAATTTCTTCATATCGTTTATGACGTTTTTGCTGTGTAAAAATTTACTCAATAACATAGAATGACAATTATTGCCTTGAAGAAACGGACGGAATATGGTAAAATCAGATTGTCATTAAAATAAAACGGAGTTTTGTAATGAGAATACTGGGTATAGATCCCGGCTATGCGATAGTCGGATATGGTGTGATAGAATTCAGCGGCGGCAGATATTATGCCGTTGATTACGGTGCAATAATAACTGATGCCGGTACGCCGTTTCCTGTGCGTTTACAGCAGATATACAACGGGCTTGTTTCCGTTATAATAAAAAACGATCCTGCCGAAATGGCAATAGAAAAGCTGTATTTTCAGAACAATCAGAAAACGGCTATTGCTGTTGCGGAGGCAAGGGGAGTTACCTTGCTTGCGGCTCAGAACAGCAATCTTCCGATAAGTGAATATACGCCGTTACAGGTAAAAACAGCCGTGACCGGATATGGTCAGGCTCATAAACAGCAGGTCATGGAAATGACGAGAAGGCTTTTAAAGCTTGAAAAAATACCTCGTCCCGATGATACAGCCGATGCGCTTGCGATAGCTATATGTCATGCGCAAAGCTCGGCTACAAGACTGCGAGATCTGCTCAACAGAAAAATGACTGAAAAAAGGTGATTTATTTATGATATACAGTCTTAATGGGACACTTGTACATTCCGGACAGGGTTTTGTCGTTATAGAATGCGGCGGAGTAGGCTATAAGTGTCTTGTTACTATGAATACATTGAGGACACTTCCGAAAACAGGCGAAAAGACAATGCTCTATACACATATGCTTGTTCGTGAAGATGCAGTTGAGCTTTGCGGATTTGCAACGACTGACGAAATGAACTGTTTCAGGCTTCTTATATCTATAAGCGGAGTAGGCGCAAAGGTGGCAATAGCCATTTTGTCGGAGCTTAAACCCGAACAGCTTGCACTTGCCGTATCTATGGGCGACAGTAAAATGCTGACAAAGGCAAGCGGTGTAGGAAACAAGCTTGCTCAGAGAATAATACTTGAAATGAAGGATAAGATAAAAAAGCTTGGAATAGCTTCGGAAGCTGCACCTTCGGGAGCACCGTCTGCGGCAGTTGTTTCTGCGACCGTAAATATTTCACAGGCTATCGGTGCACTTGCCGTACTCGGCTATACACCCGATGATGTTATGCCGTTTATGACCGACATTGATCCGGATATGTCTGTTGAACAGATTATAGCCCAGACTTTAAGAGCGATAGGAAAGAAAAATTAATAATTAATAATTATATATAACTATCGGGATAAAGTGCCGTATTTGAAAGGATATAAAAATGGAAGATCTTGATTTTGAAAACAGAATAGTTTCACCGACTGAAATAATGGGCGAAAATGACGGCGATAATCCGCTCAGACCGAGAACACTTGATGACTATATCGGACAGGAAAAAGTAAAAGAAAATCTTGCGGTATTCATGGCGGCAGCAAAACAGAGAAATGAAAGCCTTGACCATGTACTTCTGTACGGCCCTCCCGGACTTGGAAAAACAACTCTTTCGGGTATAATAGCAAACGAGATGAGAGTAAATCTTCGTATAACCTCAGGACCTGCAATAGAAAAACCCGGAGATCTTGCCGCCATACTGACAAATCTCAATGAGGGAGATGTACTTTTCATTGATGAGATACACCGTATATCAAGGGCGGTTGAAGAAATACTCTATCCTGCTATGGAGGATTTTGCAATAGACATAGTGACTGGTAAGGGGCAGATGGCTGCATCGTATCATCTTCCTTTGCCGCATTTTACTCTTGTAGGCGCAACGACAAGAGCCGGACAGCTCACAGCACCGCTGCGTGACAGATTCGGTGTATCACTGCGGCTTGAGCTTTACAGACCTGAGGAACTTGCAATGATAATAAAAAGAAGTGCATCTATACTCAATATAGAGATAGAGCCTGACGGCGCACTTGAAATAGCATCACGTTCAAGAGGAACACCGAGAATAGCAAACAGAATGCTTAAACGTGTAAGGGATTTTGCTCAGGTGCTTTCAAACGGTGTAATAACTCTTGAAACGGCAAGGATCGCACTTGAACGTCTTGAAATCGACGAGCTTGGACTTGACTCGAATGACAGAAGAATGCTTTCAGCAATAGTAAAGTTCTATCGTGGAGGACCTGTCGGACTTGAAACGCTTGCAGCAGCCATAGGAGAGGAAGCTGTAACAATCGAGGATGTTATAGAGCCGTATCTTATGCAGATAGGCTTTCTTAACCGTACACCGAGAGGCCGCTGTATAACAAGAGCCGCCTGTCTGCACATGGGCTTTGATATGCCCGATGCACAGGAGGGACAGATAAAATTTGAATGATATGAATAATATTAATGTACTTACAGTTTCACAACTGAATTTTTATGTAAAGTCGCTGCTTGATTCCGACAATAATTTACGTTCAGTATTTCTCAGGGGAGAGATATCAAATCTTACCGACCACTACAGATCGGGACATATCTATCTTACTTTGAAGGATGATAAATGTGCATTGAAAGCTGTGATGTTTGCGGGGAATGCACGTTATCTTAAATTCAGACCTGAAAACGGAATGAACGTGCTTGTAAGGGGACGTGTATCACTGTATGATGCGACAGGAACATATCAGCTTTATATAGATGATATGCAGCCTGACGGAATAGGTGCACTCAATCTTGCATTCGAGCAGCTAAAGAAAAAACTTTTGCAGGAGGGCATCTTTGATGAAGCACATAAAAAGCCGCTGCCTGCATTTCCGCAGCGTATAGGTGTTATAACCTCGCCTACAGGGGCTGCGGTACAGGATATTTTCCGCATACTCAAAAGACGTTATCCTGTTGGAGAAGTTATAATGTGTCCCGTACTTGTTCAGGGAGAGAATGCCGCCGCACAGCTTGCCGAAGCTGTACGAAAATTCAACCGTCTGAAATGTGCGGATGTAATAATAATCGGCAGAGGCGGAGGTTCGATAGAAGATTTGTGGGCATTTAATGATGAGGTTCTTGCAAGAGAGATATACAGGTCGGATATACCGATAGTTTCCGCTGTCGGACACGAAACGGATTTTACTATATGTGATTTTGCTGCAGATGTAAGAGCATCAACGCCATCGGCAGCGGCAGAGCTTGTTACACCCGAAAAGGAAGAACTGTTCGGAGCAATAGCATTTTATCGTGATCGTCTGAAAAAGCTCATGTCAAAAAGGCTTGATGAAGAAAAACATAGAGTTTCGGTTTTATCAAGGTCAAGAGTGCTGAGATCACCTGCCGAAATGATAAAATACCGTTCAATGAAGCTTGACATGCTTACGTCAGAACTGAAAAACGCTTATGCAAGAATTCTCTCAGAAAGCAGGAATAAGCTTGCAGCACTAAGCGCAGGACTTGATATACTCAGTCCCTTGAAGGTGCTTTCAAGAGGATATTCGGCGGCGGTCATGGACGGAAAAATAATAGTGTCGAAAAATGATGTTGAAGCAGGCGACAGGATAGAACTTATACTCTCAGACGGCAGGATAAGCTGTACTGTTGATGATATCTTGGAGGAAAAATGATGAAAAAGAAACTTAACTATGAGCAGTCTGTTTCAAGACTGGAGGAGATAGTTGAACTTCTTGAAAACGGAGAACTTCCGCTTGAGGAGTCAATGAAGATTTTCGAGGAGGGTACAAAGCTTTCGGCTGAATGTTACAGTATGTTAAGCAAAGCCGAACAGAAAATAACACAGATATCCGATATTGAAAATGAAACCATAAACGAGGAGGACAGTTATGAGTGATATATCAAGAATAGAAAAGGAGCTTGTATCGTATCTTCCACAGGAGAACGAATATATCAAGACTCTTGTTGATTCCATGAGATACAGTCTTACAGCAGGCGGAAAAAGGGTGCGTCCGATGCTTGCGATTGAGTTCTCAAAGCTTTGCGGAGGAAATGAAGAATGCGTAATGCCATTTGCATGTGCGCTTGAAATGATACATACATATTCCCTTATACATGATGATCTTCCGTGTATGGACAATGATGATCTCAGGAGAGGAAAGCCGACGAACCATAAAGTATTCGGAGAGGCAGCTGCACTTTTAGGCGGCAATGGACTTCTCACACTTGCTTTTGAAACTGTACTCAGTGAAAAGGCTGTAAAGCTCAACGGCTATGAAAAATGTGTGAGTGCAGGCAGACTTCTTGCAGAATGTGCAGGAGTAAACGGTATGCTCGGAGGACAGATAATCGACCTTGAAAGCGAAAACAAGCAGGTACCTGTTGAGCATCTCAGAGTTATGGATGACAAAAAAACAGGCGCACTCATAAAAGCGGCTTGTCTTTTGGGCTGTATTTCGGCAGGCGCAGACAAAGAGAAGATGAAGGCGGCGGAAGTATATGCCGAAAACATAGGCATAGCATTTCAGATAGTTGATGATATGCTTGATGTAATATCAGACACGGCAGTACTCGGAAAGCCGATAGGAAGTGACAAGGAAAACAATAAGTCAACGTATGTTTCACTTTTAGGACTTGACGAATGCCGCAGGATAAGCGCAGAACTGACTGACAAGGCTATAGACAGTCTTTCTGTATTTGACGGTGATACATCCGTACTTTCGGAATTTGCAGTATATCTTCGTGACAGGACAAAATAATAATATTATTTAATAATATTGTATCAGCATAACATAAACAATTCCACTTTCCACTTTCCAAATTCCACATTAAAATAAAGGCTTGAATTTTACAAAGTACAAAAAATGCTCCGTAAGTTTCTGATTTTTCGGAACGGAGCATTTATTTTTACGAAATGAGCATTTTACTTGCAATCAATGCTGAAATATTGTATAATTATACAGATAGTTTGTATGATGCAGCTTTTATTTGTAGGCAGCAGATCATTTTATTTATTACGAGGAATTTTATTATGGCTAATGACAGTATTCTCGATAATATACATTCGCCGTCGGAATTGAAAGATTTGACGGATAAACAACTGAATAAGCTGTCTGATGAGCTGAGAACGGTTATAGTCAATGCTGTTTCCGAGAACGGCGGACACCTTGCGTCCAATTTGGGAGTTGTAGAACTGACTGTTGCGATACACAGCGTTTTTGATACTCCGGATGACAAGATAGTATGGGATGTCGGACACCAGTGCTACGCACATAAGATACTGACAGGCAGACGTTCCGAGATATGTACCATACGTACAGAAAACGGTCTTTCGGGATTTCCGAAAAGGACTGAAAGTCCGTATGACTGCTTCAATACCGGACACAGCAGTACATCTGTATCGGCGGCATACGGCATAGCCTGTGCGGAGGATATGAAGAAGGACGGCGGCTATACTATAGCAGTAATAGGTGACGGCGCACTGACAGGCGGTCTTGCATATGAAGGTCTTAATAATGCCGGCCGTTCAGGTAAAAAGCTTATAGTCATACTGAATGACAATAAAATGTCAATATCCAATAATGTAGGCTCGGTTGCAAAGTATCTTTCAAAGATACGCATAAAGCGTTCATACCTTAATGCAAAGATAAAAGTCCACCGTTTTGAAAGAGTACCGCTTATCGGAAAACCGGTCACACGTTTTATCAAGCATGTAAAAGACTGGTTCAGGGATGAATTTTTTGGTCAGAAAAATAATTTGTTCAGACAGTTAGGATATTATTATTACGGGCCGTATGACGGCCATGATATAACTCAGCTTAAAGAGGCACTTACTGCCGCCAAAAGCAGACACGGACCTGTAATTATACATGTCTGGACAAAGAAGGGCAAGGGATATAACTTTGCCGAGAAGGATCCGAAAAGCTTTCACGGTATATCTGCATTCGATATAGAAACAGGAGAACCTAAATCATCTTCAAAGGGATATTCCGCTGTCTTCGGGGAATGTATGTGCAGATTTGCGGAAAATGATAAAAGAATATGTGCGATAACAGCGGCTATGTCTATCGGTACAGGTCTGAGCGGATTTTCAAAGAAATACAAGGACAGATTTTATGATGTCGGTATAGCCGAGGAACACGCAGTTACATTTGCATGCGGTCTTGCTTCGGACGGTGCTTTGCCTGTTTTTGCGGTCTATTCCACGTTTTTACAGAGAAGCTATGACCAGCTTCTGCATGATGCCGCACTTCAGAAACTTCACATAGTCGTTGCTGTTGACCGTGCGGGAATAGTCGGAGAGGACGGCGAAACACATCAGGGCATATATGACACGGCATTCATCAATACAATAAACGGAATAACCGTTTATGCACCGTCAAGCTTTGAAGAACTTGAATATTTTATGGATAAAGCCGTATATCATACCGATGCTGTAGCGGTTGTGAGATATCCGAGAGGCAGCGAGCTGTATCTTCCTAAGGATTATAAATTCAACAAACAACCTTATACGATTTACGGCGATAAAAACGCCGATGTACTTATAATAACCTATGGCAGAGAGTTTTCTCAGGCATGTCTTGCCCGTGAAAAACTTAAAGATAATGGTATATCCGTGTGCATACTTAAACTCAATACAATAAAGCCGTTTTCCACTGATGCGGTCAATACTGCACTCGGATTCGGCAGATGTTATTTTTTCGAGGAAGCTGTAAAAAGCGGAGGAATAGGCGAAAGCTTCGGATTTGAACTGTATCAGTCAGGCTTTAAAGGAAAGTATGTACTTACTGCGATAGATTCTGTCGTTTATCAGTCAAAGACAGAATCGGCTCTGCATAAATTCGGACTTGACAGTGAAATGATAGTATCAAAAATAAAGGATGATATAAGTAATAATGGAGGGAAAGAAAATGCCGTCAAAAAAAAGACTTGATGTGCTTGTATATGAAGCAGGCTTTGCAGACAGCAGGGAAAAGGCAAAGGCAATTATAATGTCTGGGATAATATATGTTGACGGTCAGAAGTCGGATAAGCCCGGAACATCTTACAATGAGGATGTAAAGCTTGAGATGCGCGGGGAAAAGCCGAAGTATGTAAGCAGGGGCGGTCTTAAACTTGAAAAGGCAGTTTCCGCATTTTCGCTTGACCTTAAAGATAAAATAACTATGGATATAGGAGCATCAACAGGCGGATTTACAGATTGTATGCTTCAGAACGGGGCCGCAAAGGTTTATTCTGTTGATGTCGGTCGTCAGCTTGACTGGAAACTCAGGACTGATGAGCGTGTCGTTAATCTTGAACGCACTAACATAAGATACATAACAAAAGAACAGGTTCCGGATATGCTGGACTTTTTCAGTGTTGATGTATGCTTTATCTCTCTTACACTTGTACTTCCGGCTGTGCGTCCGTTCCTTAAAGATAACGGAGAAGCAGTCTGCCTTATAAAACCGCAGTTTGAAGCAGGCAGGGGGAATGTCGGCAAAAACGGTGTTGTAAGGGATAAATCAATACATGCAATGGTAATCAGGAAAATATACGATTACTGTCTTGAAAATGGTTTTGATGTTCTTGATGCTGATTTCTCACCGATAAAAGGACCGGAGGGAAATATCGAGTATCTTATATATATACGAAAATCTGATGAACCAAAGGCATATAAAGAAATAGATATAGACGCTCTTGTAGAGCTTTCACATAAAACACTTGATAAATGAACGGAGTGCTGTCTATGAAAGGATTTAAAACGGCGGCAGTTATACCGAACCTTACAAAAAAGGGTGCTTATCAGACCTCGCTCGAGGTCATAAACAGGCTTATAAAACTTGGAATGAATGTTGTAATGTCCGAAAAGCTCAGTGACAGATATAATAGCGACAAAATAAAATTCTGCAAAAACAATGATGAGCTTTTCGGATTATGTGATATGGTGCTGACTATCGGCGGTGACGGTACTATAATCCATGCCGCACGAATTGCCGCACCGATAGACAAACCGCTTCTTGGTATAAACATGGGAAGGCTGGGCTTCGTTGCAGAGCTTGAACCTAATGAGCTTGATATGCTCTCACGCCTTACAGACGGCGATTACAGCATAGAAAAAAGAATGATGCTGAAAATAGTTCATAAAAGCGGAGATATGCTGACAGAATTACATGCAATGAATGATGCTGTAATATCGAGAGGTTCGCTTTCAAGACTTATAGATATAGATGTTTCTCTTGCAGGAGAAAGAGGATATATCTGCACATACAGGGCTGACGGGCTTATCTTTTCAACACCCACAGGCTCAAGCGCATATTCACTTGCGGCAGGAGGCCCTGTTGTCGAGCCTACGATGAAATGCATACTTATGACACCTGTATGCTCACATTCTCTGTTTGCAAGACCGGTTGTTTTCAGTCACCATTCTGAGATATCCGTAAGTGCGTCATGCGATGACGGTACACATGTATATGTAACGGTAGACGGTATAAAGACAGTGACGATAAAGAAAGAGGATACAATACTCATATCCTGCTCACAGACTGAAACCGAATTTATCAAGCTTAAAGATAAGACATTTTACAGAGTGCTTAAAGATAAATTCAACGAGAAAGGAAGGCAGTAATGAAAACAAGACGACAGGCAAGGATACTTGAGCTTATCAAGGAAAACGAGATAGAAACACAGTCCGAGCTTTTGCAGATGCTCAAGGATGACGGTTTTAACGTGACACAGGCAACGGTTTCGAGAGATATAAAAGAAATGCGGCTGATAAAGCTTCTTGATTCCAATGGCTCATACAAATATTCATCCGAAACAGCCGGAAATGAAGAACATCAGTCCCATTCCTATCTTTTTTCTACTGCCGTTATAAGCGTTGAACATGCACATTCACTCGTTGTAATAAAAACTCAGACAGGTATGGCTCAGGCTGTATGCGCCACACTCGATTCGACAGAACGTGCGGGAGTGCTCGGTTCTATTGCAGGAGATGATACAATCTTTGTTGCAACAAGGGCTGACGCTGTTTCTGCCGCACTCGTTGCTGATATCAAAAAAATGATGTCAAGAAAAAATAATGATTTTTTACCGTGAGGTATAGAAAATGCTAACAAATCTTTATATAGAAAATATTGCTGTCATAGAAAAAACAAGCATAGATTTTTCAAACGGACTCAATGTACTTACAGGTGAAACAGGCGCAGGTAAGTCTATAATAATAGACTCAATAAACGCCGTTTTAGGAAACAGGACTTCAAGGGAGCTTATAAGAAACGGCTGCGAGAATGCCTTTGTAAGTGCAGTCTTTTCGGAACCTTCCGAAAGATCACTTTCCGTTCTGAAAGAAAACGGCTTTGAGGATGAGGACGGCGAAATACTGATACAGCGTGAAATAAGCCTTTCGGGAAAGGGCAAATGCCGTATAAACGGCAGACCGGCTACAGTGTCCATGCTGAAAGCCATTGGAACAGGACTTATAAACATTCACGGTCAGCATGAAAGCTATGAGCTTATGTCGCCCGAACTTCATATAAATTATATCGACAAATTGGGAGAGCTTGAAGAAGAACTTGAAGCCTACCGCTCAGCATATAAAAATTATAAAAAGCTCAGTTCTGAACTCAGCAAGGCGCAGACAGATGAAGCCGAAAGAGCAAGGCGAATTGATCTTCTTAACTATCAGGTTCAGGAGATAGAGGATGCTGATATGTATATCGGCGAGGTCGAGGAGCTTACAGAACAGAAAAAGCTTATCGAAAACAAGGAAAAGATAGCCTCGGCACTCAATGAAGCAAAGGAGTATCTTAACGGAGCAGATGAAAATGACGGTGCAGTACAGATGCTTGATGCTGCGTGTGAAGCAATGAGCCGTATATCCGATGTACTGCCTGATGCCGAATCACTCACACAGCGTTTGCAGAATGCCGTTTATGAGTTAGAGGATTGCTGTAATGAAGTTATAAATATGTGGGACGCAGCAGATGCCGAAGTTGATAATATCGAGGAGATAGAGGACAGGCTTGATCTTATACATACTCTTGGCAGAAAATACGGTTCTACTATTGAAGAAATGCTTGACTATCTTGAAAAGGCAAGAAAAGAGCTTGAATATCTTGAAAGGTACGAGGAAAACAGGGAGGCTCTTGTACATGAGTGTGAAAAGGCTCATAAAAAAGCCGATGAGCTTGCGGCTGAACTTTCTGTAAAGAGAAGGAATGTTGCAGTGAAATTTTCCGAATCCGTCAAGGCTGAAATGACATTCCTCGATATGCCGAATGTAGAGCTTGTTGTTCGTCAGGATAAATGTGAGCTGAACAATTTCGGCTGTGACGATATAGAGATACTCATATCCACCAACCCCGGAGAACAGCCGAAGCCTGTTGCAAAGATAGCGTCGGGCGGTGAGCTTTCAAGAATGATGCTTGCGATAAAGAATGTACTTGCGGATAAGGACGATATAGATACACTTATCTTTGACGAGGTTGATACAGGAATAAGCGGAAGTGCGGCACAGAAAGTAGGTCTGAAACTAAAAGAGGTATCAAAGAGCAGACAGGTGCTTTGTGTAACGCATCAGGCGCAGATAGCGGCACTTGCCGACAGTCACTACAAGATAATGAAACAGGTGAATGACGGCAAGACATACACAGGTGTTACCGTGCTGGATCACGATGGCAGACGTGATGAGCTGGCACGTATCATAGGGGGAGTAGAAATAACCAGAGCAACGCTTGACTATGCCGAGGAAATGCTCGCCCAGAATAATTGATAAAAGGAGTTGTTTTTATGGATTGTATATTCTGTAAAATAATCAGCGGAGATATCCCTTCAAAGAAGGTGTATGAGGACGAAACGGTATATGCTTTTTATGACATTAATCCAATGGCACCCGTTCATGTTCTTATAATACCAAAGCAGCATATAAGCTCTATAAATGAAGTGGATGAAACAAACAGCGCAGTAATATCCCATATCTATGAGGTAGCAGCAAAGCTTGCAAAGGAGCTTGGAGTATCCGAAAGCGGCTACCGTTTAGTATCGAACTGCGGAGCAGACGCAGGACAGACAGTTTTCCATCTGCATTTCCACCTTTTGGGAGGACAGAAGCTTAAAGTAGAAATGTGTTAAAAGCACAGGAGGATGAACGATGAAGCGACCGCTTGCAGTAACAGGTTTTGCATATTTGGCTGCACTGGTGGTCGCTTTATATATCGGCAGAAACGGTCTTGATGTTCTTGCAGTGCTGTTTCTTGTGTCTGTTGTTGTTTCACTTATAGTAAAACCGCTTAGGAAAATGGTGTTTCCTGTATTTGTATCATTGTCTGCATTTGCGGCAGTTGTCATAATCGGCATATATACATATACAAGAGTACTTCCTGCCGCTGAATTCTATGGACAGAAAGCACAGATAAGTGCAAAACTTACTGACAAGCCTTACAGCAGCTTCGGGAAATATTATTATCCACTTAAAGCCGATGAAATACGCACCGAAGACGGTAAGTGTTTAAGTAACATAAAAATACTTGTTTCATCAGATAAGTGCTATGATATAGCTCTTTATGATACGATAAACACGGGCGTTGAATTCGGCAGTAATGATAATATCGGTTATATATCAAAAGGCATAATGCTGAGAGGGTATATTCCTTTCAAGTCGAAAACCGAGATAGTGCATGAGGATGAAAAACCCTTTCAATATTGGCTGACATCTTTAAAGTGCAGTGTTATAGATGAAACAGAATATTTATTTCCCGAAAAGCAGGCATCCGTACTTTCGGCACTTATGACGGGTGATAAAGCGGAGATACCCGATGATATATACGAAAATTTCAGAAAAGCAGGTATTTCACATATAATCGTTGTATCAGGTATGCATACAGCCGTTATGGTATCATTTGTGTTCACACTTATGATGCTTATTACAGGAAGGCGCAAACGCTTATCCGCTCTTTTGTCGGTCGTTTTTGTGTTTCTGTATATGATGACAGTCGGATTTACACCATCTGTTTCAAGGGCAGGGATAATGCAGATAATATTTCTTCTGGGCATAGTGGTTCTCAGAAGATACGATCCGATAAATTCACTCGGCCTTGCGGTACTGATAATAACTCTTATAAATCCTTATGCTGCCGCAGATGTGAGCCTTCTGCTTTCATTTTCGGCTACACTCGGCATACTTCTTTTATACGTCAGAATAAAGAATTATCTGTATGATAAGATACAGACAGGAAAAGCTGAACGTGTACTAAACAGGAAATGGATAAGGCTTACACCTATCCTTAAAGCAATATCGGTTGTTTTTGCGTTTTCAGTTTCGGCGTACATTTTCACACTGCCTGTATGCATCATTTATTTCAGACAGATAAATGTTTATTCTGTTTTTACGAATATGCTTATATCCTCGGCTGTGACAGCTTTGATAATATCAATGATGATAATGCTTATCCTGCATTTCAGCGTTATATTGTCCTTTCTTGCCTTGCCGTTTATACTCTTTTGCGGTCTGCTGACAAACTATATAATAGCTGTTTCGCAGTTCGTTTCTTCACTGCCGTTTTCACAGATAAATACTGCAAGGGAATTTGTTCCTGTATGGCTTATAATATCGGTTGCTGCGGCTCTTGTACTTTATCTTGTAAGAAAAAGAAAGCGCAGAAACGCTGTAAAGATATATGCACTTTCCGTTTTTGTTACATTCGTATTTGCCATGCTTTTTAATGATATCGTTAATAATGGTATCATCAGGCTTTCGGTACTTGATACGGGAAACGGCATTACAGCTGTTGTTGTGAAAGATAATAAGGCGGCTGTTTTGTCGTGTGGTGGCAGTTATGGGCAAAGTTATCTGCTGAAAGAGCATCTTGAAGCGCTGAATGTCAGTGAGATATCATATCTTCTTATAACTGACGGCAGAACGTCAACGGCACTTTATGCACCTGATATAATGAGCATATATGACACGGCTGTTGCTGAGGTGTATGACGAGGAAAAGCAGTATGAAAATATGCACTCGCTTATAAAGGAATGCGGCGATACTGTTTTCAGGACGTCAGACAGTTCTTATGGTATCACACATCTTGATGATATGGAGATAATAAGCGGAGTACATAACAAAAACGGTTTTGTTTTTGCAGAAATAAAAGGTCTGAGCTTTCTTATATGCAGTGACGGTATTGACTGTGCGGAGCTTTCGGACAGGGTTAAGAATTGTGATATACTGATAATAAACGGTGAAGTTGAAAATATATCCGGAGTAAGATATAAAACACTTTTTATTTCAGACTCTAATGAAAATAAGGGTAAATATGACGGACTTATGAGTGATGATACACTCGCAGCATTTGACGGAGGAAATCTCACAGTAAAGATACATGATGATAAGTATGATATCGGGAGGGAAAACATTTGGCTAAGCTGACTGAACAGGACTTTAAAAAGGAGCTTTCATCGGGAAAGCTTAAAAATCTTTATCTGATATACGGAGAGGAAAAATATCTTGTAAAAAAATACACCGAACAGCTTTGTACAAAGGCGGCAGGAAAAGAGCCGTCGGATTTTGATTTTGTAAAGCTTGGTTCGGCAGTGCCTGTCGAGGATATAATTTCCGCTTCGGAACAGTTTCCTGTTTTTTCCGAATATAAATGTGTAGTTGTGACGGACTATAATGCAGAATCGCTGAATGACAGTGATATCAAGCTTGTAGAAAAATTCTTTTCCGATATCTCACCGAGTACAGTACTTATTTTTACAATGCCTACAAAGGATACGGGTGACGGGAAAAAGACCGGTGATAAAAAAAGCGGAAAGTTCAGAAAATTTGCGGCACTGGCTGAAAAATACGGTAATACAATCGAACTGCAAAAAAGAGGTGATATCGCTCTTGAAAAGCAGCTTGTTTCATGGGCTGAAAAGGGCGGATGTAGGCTTGACAGGATAAATGCATCAAAGATAATATCTTCATGCGGTACGGATATGACGCTTCTCAGGAATGAGATGGATAAGCTTATCGCCTATGCAGACGGCGGTGATATAGATGAAAAAATGATAAAAATGCTTGTTGTAAAAAATACAGAGGTGCGTATATATGCGCTTTCGGAATGTATATCAAAGGGCGATTATAACGGCGCATACAAGCAGCTTTTCATTTTGTTTGAGCAGAACGAAAGACCTGAAATAATACTTTCCGTTTTAAGCTCGGTATATATAGACATGTATCGTATGAGAGCGGCTGTTGAGAGCGGAAAGACAGCTTCGGATGTTGCATCTGATTTCAAATATGGTAAGCGTGAATTCATACTTAAAAACGCACAGAACAATTCACGCAGATATATGACAAAAACTCTCAGAAGATTTCTTGATATAATACTTCAGACAGATATAAAACTCAAAAGTACGCCATCAGATAACCGTATTCTTATCGAAACACTTATATCAAGACTTCTTATCGCAGTAAGGGAGGGAGAGAGTTGATAAAAATAAAGGAGGCAGTCATTGTTGAGGGAAAGTATGATAAAATAAGGCTTTCAAATTTCATTGACGGACTTATAATAACAACTGACGGTTTCGGGATATTCAAAAACAAAGAAAAACAGCAGCTTATAAAGCGTCTTGCAGATACAAGGGGAATACTCATACTTACAGACAGTGACGGAGCAGGCTTTGTTATAAGGAATTTTCTCAAAGGAGCAGTTTCTCCCGATAAAATAAAACACGCATATATCCCCGATATTCTTGGTAAGGAAAAACGCAAGGATAAGCCATCCAAAGAGGGAAAACTTGGTGTTGAGGGTATTTCAGATGAGATAATAATGAATGCGATAGCAAGGTCGGGTGCTGAATGTGAGCTTAATAACGGAAATGTAAGAACTCAGTCAGAAATAACAAAGGCTGACCTTTTCGAGCTTGGACTGACAGGCTGTGCGAATGCGGCGGAAAACCGTGACATGCTGAAAAAAAAGCTTTCTCTGCCAGAAAACATGACTTCAAATTCAATGCTTGCTGTTTTGAACTGTATAATGACAAAGCAGGAGCTTAAAGAAATAATGGACGGAGAGGTGTCCGATGCTTAAAGTAACACTTTTGGGAACGGGCGGTACAATGCCCCTGAAAAACAGATGGCTGTCATCATGCCTTGTAACGTACAACGGACATTCTATACTTATTGACTGCGGCGAAGGCACACAGATAGCGTGTAAATGTACAGGAAACAAATTCAAGCCGATAGATGTAATATGCATAACACACTTCCATGCCGACCATATTTCAGGACTGCCGGGACTTCTTCTCACAATGAGCAACGAGGGAAGAACCGAGCCTGTAACGGTAATAGGGCCAAGAGGAATAGAACGTTATGTGCGTGCACTTTGTATGATAGCACCTAATTTACAGTTTGATATTGAGATAGTCGAGTACTCACAGGACTTTGTTTTCAGGATCGAGAATCTTATAATAAAAGCCTTTCCGCTCAGACACAGTATATTTTGTATCGGCTATGTAATAGAGCTGCCGAGAGCAGGAAAATTTGATGTTGAAAAGGCAAGGAAAAACAATGTACCGATGAGAGTCTGGAGCACCTTACAGAAAAATGAATGTGTTGAATATGAGGGCGTGACATATACGCCGGATATGGTGCTTGGTGAGCAGAGAAAAGGGATAAAGCTGACCTACTGCACTGATACAAGACCTGTTAATTCTATAATCGAAAATGCGGCAGGTTCTGACCTGTTCATATGTGAGGGAATGTTCGGTGATGACGAAAAACAGCCGAGAGCCAAAGAAGCAGGACATATGCTTTTTTCTGAAGCGGCAAAGCTTGCACTTGAATCAAAGGTTGACAAGCTTTGGCTGACGCATTACAGTCCGTCTATGACAGAGCCGGAGGAATATATAGAAAACGCAAGAGCAATATTTCAGAATACGGAATTAGGCTTTGACGGAAAAACCGAAACACTTATGTTTAATGAGTAATGTACAATGTGCAATGTGCAATGTGCAATGTACAATGTGCAATGTGCATTGTATGGTTATTTCGGAAAATAATAATTCAGCCTGAGCAGTCATGGTTTCTGACTGTTCAGGCCCTTTTTAAATGAATAATCCGCATATCAGCTTTGTAAGCATACAAAGAATTATTCCGAAAAGTGTCGGCAGTATGAATGCTATAAAAGTTAGTTTAAGGCTTTTATTTTCCTTGTAAAAGGTTATGCAGGAGGTTGAGCAGGGAAAATGCATGACTGTGAACATCATCGTGCAAAGTGCAGTTGTTACAGTCCAGCCGTTTTTTACAAGTATATTGTGAAGCTGTTCAAGACTTGAAAAGTCTGTCATTGTCCCCTGTGAGAGATATATCATTATCATTATGGGGAGCACTGTTTCATTTGCCGGAAAGCCTAAAATGAAAGCCGTGAGTATAGCACCGTCAAGACCTAAAAGCTGTGCAAACGGCTCAAGTGTTTCTGTAATGAATGATATGATGCTTTGCCCGTCAATACTGATGTTTGCGAGCAGCCATATAAGTGCGCCGGCAGGAACGGCTACAACTACTGCACGTAAAAGCACAGCGGCTGTCTTATCCTTTACGGAACGTATTATTGTTTTGATGAACTGAGGCCGTCTGTATGGAGGAAGTTCGAGTATGAAGCTTTGAGATCTGCCCTTGAAAATTGTCAGTGACAGCAGAGAACTTGCCGCAAGTGATGCAAGCACACCGACTGTTATAACACAAAGAAGTATTAAAGCACACATTAAAGAGCCTTCAAAGCCTGATGCCGTACCGGTCAGAAATACGGTTATGATAGCTATAAGAGTAGGGAAACGTCCGTTACACGGACAGAAATTATTTGTAAGTGCGGCAATTTTTCTTTCTCTTTCAGAGCCTATTATACGGCATCCTGTTATTCCGCAGGCGTTGCACCCGAACCCCATCATCATTGTAAGAGATTGTTTTCCGCTTGTGCCGCATTTGCAGAAAATTTTGTCTAAAATAAAAGCAACTCTTGGCAGATATCCGGAATCTTCAAGCAGAGCGAACAGAGGAAAGAATATTGCCATAGGCGGCAGCATTACGGAAACAACATCACCTAAAGTACATACCATACCGTCTATGAAAATACCGCTTATAAAGCTGTTCACGTTCATCATGCCTAAAATATTCCTGAGCCATTCCTCGATACTTGCGAATATACTGCTGAGAAGTTCGGACGGATAATTTGCACCGATTATCGTGATATAAAAAATAATTGCAAGCAGCAGGAACATTATAGGAATACCGGTTGTTCCGGATGTAATTATCCTGTCGGCTTTTATATCACGTTCAAAGGAGTTTTTTCTTTCGGTTTTCACACAGCGGCGGAATATATTTTCACTCAGTTTTACGATTGAATGTGATATCCTGTCATTTACTTCTTTGTCGCTTTTGAAAATGCTGTCTGCGTATGAAAATGCTGATGTAAGTTCATCGGAAATAAAAATGCCGCTTTCGGAAATTATTCTTTTTCGGCTACTGCTTTCGACAAGTCTTACAGCCGTATATCTGTCAGTGATACCCTGTTTTTCAAGAGCGGAGGAAATTTTTTTAAGTACATTCTCTGTCTGACTGTCATAGGTTACGGCAAATTCTTTTGTTTTTATATTTCCTGATGCAACGTCATATACTGCCGCTTTAAGTTCGTCAAGACCTTTTCCCGACCTTGCGGAAGTTTTTACAATGGGTATTCCGAGATTCTCTGATATCTTTTTTTCGTCGGGATATATATGCTTTTTTTCTGCTTCATCGGTGAGATTAAGGCAAAGTACGGCTTTTGTACTTATTTCAAGTATCTGCAATATGAGATAAAGATTTCTTTCGAGTGAGGATGAGTCTGCAACTATGATAATGCAGTCGTAAATACTGTTAAGGATAGATTCATCTGCGGCGGCTTCATCGGGAGATTCTGCACGGAGCGAATATGTACCCGGCAGATCCGTGAGTACAAATTCGCAGTCTTTATATATGAAACGGCCTTCAAGTGTATCAACAGTCTTTCCGGGCCAGTTGCCTGTATGCTGTTTCATGCCGGTAAGTGCATTGAAAACGGTGCTTTTGCCTACATTCGGATTTCCGGCAAGTATAACCGAAAATGCTGTACGATCTGTATTTACCGTATAGTTCATATATCTTTCACCTTATCTGTTCTTATCAGAATATTTACGGCATCCTTATGTCTGAGTGCAATAAAAGCGCCTCTGAAAAAATATGCTTTCGGATCACCGAACGGGCTTACATTTATCATGGTTATTTTTGTTCCGGGTATAAGTCCGAGGGAAGAAAGTCTTATGCGCAGGAACGGTTCTTCGGGCAGAGTGCATACTATGCCGCTTTCACCTGTTTTGAGAGTGTCGAGCGGTACTAACTTTGATATATTCATAATGCCTCTCCTGTTATTGATTTATATTATCAGATTATGAACGGATAAGGCTTTTTGCCACTGATAAAATGACATTAAAATGACATATAGGAATAAATGATTGTAATTTAAAGTGAAATGTGTTATAATAATAAACACCAGTTTTTATATTTAATGCGGGAGGAATTATTTATGATATCGGTTGCAATAGACGGACCGGCCGGAGCAGGAAAAAGCACTCTTGCAAAGGCGGCTGCGGCGGAACTTGGATATATTTACATAGATACGGGCGCACTTTATCGTGCAATAGCGCTTGCATGTATAAAAAATGAGGTAAGTATAGGGGATGAGGATGCGGTAAAAGCATTCCTTCCTGAGATAGATATAAGGCTCATATTCTTTAACGGTGAGCAGCACATACTTCTTAATGACAGTGATGTGTCAGGCGAGATACGCAGTGAGAATGTTTCCATGGCAGCATCAAGAGTATCTGCTATACCGGATGTAAGAGCATTTTTGCTGGAGCTTCAGAGGAGCTTTGCAAAGAATGATAATGTTATAATGGACGGACGTGACATAGGTACGGTAGTACTTCCTAATGCTCAGGTCAAGATATTCCTTACGGCATCACCGGAAAAAAGAGCAAGAAGACGTGTTATTCAGCTTCAGGAAAAGGGCGAGGAAGCTGATTTTGATAAAATACTGTTTGACATAGTACAGCGTGACTATAACGATTCCAACAGAAAAACCGCACCTCTTAAAGCGGCGGATGATGCAATAAATCTTGATACATCAGATCTTACACTTGAAGAATCTGTTGAAAGAATAATCAGCATAATAAAGGAGAATACTATATGAAAAGAAGAAATCCTATTTATGTTGTCGGCAGGATACTCGTCATACCGATATTCAAGCTTTTGTTTTTCTATAAGGTGAACGGCAAAAAGAATCTTCCGAAAACAGGGCCTTTCATTGTCTGCTCTAACCACCTTTCAAACTACGATCCTGTTTTTCTTGCACTGACTCAGAAACGCCAGATATATTACATGGCAAAGGCAGAGCTTTTTAAAAACAAGTTCCTTTCATGGCTCATAAGGACACTGGGCGCATTCCCTGTAGAGAGAGGTGCAGGTGACGGAAAGGCTATAAATCAGGCGGAAGAGGTCGTTAATGACGGAAGACTTTTAGGTATATTTATCGAGGGAACACGCTCAAAAACGGGAGAGTTTCTTAGACCAAAATCGGGAGCAGCTATCATAGCACACCAGATGAATGTTCCTGTCATACCCGTATGCATAACACCTAAAAATAAGAAGGTCAAGGTTTTCCGGAAAGTAACTATATCATGGGGAAAGCCTATGTCCGTTGAGGAGCTTGGACTTAAAAACGGCGGCGGTGAGGAATATCGCAATGCGAGCCGCAAGATAATGGATGAGATAAAAAAACTCAGAGAGAATGACCTGAAATAATTTATCAGATTATAAGAATACTTGCGTTTGTTTTTGTACGTCCGTTTTTCAGAATAAAATTCATAGGCAGGGAAAAACTGCCAAAGGGTGCATATATTTTGTGTGCCAATCATACAAGCTATTTCGATCCTGTTGTTATAGGCTTCTGTATAAGCCGTAATGTTTATTTTATGGCAAAGTCTGAGTTTTTTACTCAGTGCGGTGCTTTTGTTTCATGCTTTATGAAGATTTGCGGAGTTTTTCCCGTAAAGCGCAACAGCGCAGATAAGGCTTGTGCCGACAGGACAGGAGAACTGCTTAAAAACGGTAAAATAGTGGGAATGTTTCCGCAGGGGAAAATAGTAAGGGATATAAACAGCTTTGAACCTAAGGCAGGAGCATTGCTTCTTTCTGCATGGTTCAGTGTCCCCGTTGTACCGGTTTCGATATATCACGAGGGCAGAATAAGGCTGTTTTCAAAAATAACCGTGAGAGTTTGTGAGCCTGTTGTTCCTGATGACAGTTCACTGAAATCTGCAAGAGCAGCGGCTTTAAGGCTTAAAGCGGAGATGCTTAAAGGATTGGAGGGAAGGAATGAAAATAACTGTTGCTAAATCGGCCGGCTTTTGTTTCGGTGTAAAACGTGCGGTAGATATCGTTGAAAAATTAGCCGCCGGCGGAAAAAAGGTATGCACATTAGGTGCTATAATCCATAATCCGCAGAAGGTCAGAGAGCTTGAAGAAAAAGGAGTCAGGATAGTTGAAAAGCCTGACGATGTTTGCAGTGACGAGATACTTGTGATACGTTCGCACGGCGTTTCACATAATGTATATGACAGGATAAATGAGCTTGGCATATCATATGAGGATGCAACATGTCCGTTTGTACTGAAAATACACAAGATAGCCGCAGAACATTCTGCAAACGGTGATATAATCCTTATTGCAGGCGATAAGGACCATCCCGAAGTTCAGGGGATAATCGGACATTGTGTGTCGGAAGTCCATACATTTATGAATGATGAAGAACTTGAGGAATTGATTAGTAAATTTCCTTTACTGAAAAATTCACCCGTATGTGTAGTTGTACAGACCACATTCAATAAAAATGAATGGAAAAAAATTTTAAAAATATTGCAAAAACTATGTACAAATGCTAAAATATTTGATACAATATGTAGTGCCACATCTGATCGACAGTCGGAAGCGGAAAAGCTTGCCGCTGAGTCCGACCTGATGCTTGTTGTGGGCGGAAAACACAGCTCCAATACAAATAAGCTGTATCATATCTGCCAGAGCAGGTGCAGTAAGACTTTTCTTATCGAATCGGCTGAGGAACTGCCGTTCTCAGCTTTGAAAAATGCGGATCGGATAGGTATAACGGCCGGAGCGTCTACTCCGGAAAGCATAATAAAGGAGGCAATTTTAACCATGACTGAAGAAATCAAAAATATTGAAGAAAGTGAAGCAGAGCCGAAATTTGAAGAGCTCCTCGAGGAGTCATTCAAAAATTATAATACAGATGGCAGAGTACACGGTGTTGTTGTTGGCGTAACTCCTACAGAGGTACGTGTGGATGTCGGCAGAAAACAGACAGGCATAATACCGCTGGCAGAGCTTTCCGGCGATCCTAATGCTAAGGCTGAGGATCTTGTTAAGACAGGTGATGAGCTTGATCTTATCATAATGAAGACAAACGATCAGGAGGGTACTATACTTCTCTCCAAGAGACTCTATGACGCTCAGAAGGGCTGGGATGAGATCGTAAAGGCTGAGGAAGAAAAGACCATAGTAACAGGTGTCGTAACAGAAGTTGTAAAGGGCGGCGTTATTGCTCTTACAAACGGTGTCAGAGTATTTATCCCTGCATCACTCGCAACAGCTTCAAAGGGCGACAGCCTTGACAGTCTTCTCAAGCAGGAAGTAAATTTCCGTATAATTGAAACTACAAGACAGAGAAAGCGTGCAGTAGGTTCTATCCGCTCAGTACTTAATGACGAGCGTAAGCAGAAGGCTGAAGCTTTCTGGGCAGATGCTGAAGTAGGCAAGAAATATACAGGCGTTGTTAAGTCACTTACTTCATATGGCGCATTTGTTGATATCGGCGGTATCGACGGTATGGTACACATTTCCGAGCTTTCATGGAACAGAATAAAGCATCCGTCAGAAGTCGTTAATGTAGGCGATACAGTAGAGGTTTACATAAAGGCTCTCGATCAGGAAAAGGGCAAGATATCACTCGGCTACAGAAGAACCGAGGACAACCCCTGGGAGATACTCAAGAATCAGTATCCTGTAGGCACAGAATGTGAAGTTGAGATCGTTGGTCTTACACAGTTCGGTGCATTTGCAAGAATACTTCCCGGTATTGACGGTCTTATCCATGTTTCACAGATATCAAACGAGAGAGTTGAAAAGCCGCAGGATGTTCTTACAGTTGGTCAGAAAGTCAATGTAAAGATAACTGCTATCGACTTCGATAAGAAGCGTATAAGCCTTTCAATGAAAGAGCTTCTTGCTGACACCGCTGCTGTTGAGGCAGAGGAAACAGCTGAGGAAGCAGCAGAAGAATGATTTTTTTCCGTAAGGCATCTCTTTTGAGATGCCTTACGATTTATATGCAAAGGGGTTTTGAAAATGTATGAGGAAATAACAGAACAGGCAAGACAGGCTGTACTTGAGATACTTGAAAAAGCGAATCTCAAAGCAGGAGATATTTTTGTAACAGGCTGTTCATCAAGCACTGTATCGGGAAAAAGCTTTGGTTCAGCATCAAGCATGGAAATAGCACAGGCAATATTTGACGGTATATATCCCGAACTTAAAAGCAGGGGAATATATCTTGCTGCACAGTGTTGTGAACATCTCAACAGGGCAATAATAACAGAAAGAGCCGCAGCCGAAAAACAGAACAGAGAGATAGTGAATGTTGTTCCTCAGCCAAAGGCAGGAGGTTCCTTTGCAACGATAACATACAGAACGCTTGAAAATCCTGTTGCTGTAGAACATATCAAGGCTGATGCAGGAATAGATATCGGCGGTGTACTTATAGGTATGCAGCTCAAAGAGGTAGCCGTACCGCTTACACTGACGGTAAAGAAGATAGGCGAAGCTAATGTTACCAGCGCACGTACAAGAGCAAAATTCATAGGCGGTGAACGTGCGGTATATGATGACAGAATGAAATGATCAGAGGTTGTGTATGGGATATAAAGAAGAATTTATAAGTATCTATAACGAGAATATAAAACGCAGCGGCTCAAAGGAGCTTCTGGACTGGATGATGAAAACAGACTTTTTCACAGCACCTGCAAGCTCAAAATTTCATTGTGCGTGTGAGCAGGGACTTGTCATGCACAGCCTTAGCGTTTATCATACACTTGTCGAAAAGCATTTTGAGCCTGATAAAGACAGCCCCGAAAGCTTTGCAATATGTGCTTTACTTCACGACCTTTGCAAAGCACAGTTTTATAAGGTATCAACAAGGAATGTCAAGAACGAAGAAACGGGACAGTGGGAGAAAAAGCCGTTCTATGCAATAGAGGATGCTTTCCCATACGGTCACGGTGAAAAATCCGTTTTTCTTATAGAACGTTTCATGCGGCTCAAAACCTCGGAGGCTATGGCTATAAGATGGCACATGGGCGGATTTGACGATGCTGCAAAGGGAGGAGGCTTTTCCATAGCGCTTGCCTATGAAAAATATCCTCTTGCAGTCAAGCTTCACCTTGCCGACC
>Ga0256407_10003962_pt1 | contig 25438 bp, 20 predicted proteins | sample RumenRJG_04DNA_FD_193489 | JGI IMG/M metagenome (GOLD analysis project Ga0256407, IMG submission 193489) | Bovine rumen microbial communities from Lethbridge, Alberta, Canada - RJG_04 | ecosystem: Host-associated > Mammals > Digestive system > Stomach > Rumen | place: Canada: Alberta... | reverse complement strand
TTAAACATTCCTATTTCTGGAGGAATGACACCAGAGGAAAGCGATGCCAAGCCTTTCGTTTTCGATGATGAAGACGAGGACTATAACTTCGAATATCCATCGCAACGAAATCTATGGGAAGACTAAGCTGCAGCGCATAGTCGTGACGAATTAAGAAAATAATTAATGTTTATGGGGCATATAAGACTTTAATGTTTTATAGCCCCATAAGTTTATTATTAAAGTAATAACTTACAACCATAATTAAAGTAAATGTACCGAATAAAATAACATACCAACTACCACACACTCAACAAAACCTAACAAGGCTTTCTGTTACTTATATAAAGATAACGATGCTTTTCATTTTGTTTATATAACGTAAAAACAAATTATCTTTGTCGCCCGAAAAGATTGCAACTTAATAGAATATAAGAAACGGCAAATCATATAATTGTTTCTTTTTATTATTGCTAAAGAATAGGCTAAAACAGAGAATGTATCTTCGGGCTAATTGTTATTTAGGGATTGTTGTATCCTTATTATAAATAATTGTTTTTAGAATAATAACATTATAAACATATTTAGCTATGAATAGATTGAGAATTAAACTTATGTTGTTGGCATTACTATTTCTGCCAGCAACGCTAATGGCGCAAAGTTTCTACGAAAATCACGGAGTGGATGGATTCGACTATCAGATAGACATACGCAATGTCTATGCCACTGTGCTGTCTACAAGCAATGCAGGTGACATTGAAATACCTTCTTCTGTCGAATTCGGAGGTGTAACCTATCCTGTCAAGATTATTGACACACAATTTATCCACACAAATAATAAACCAAATTGCACAGGTGGGGCTAATTATAATAAAATTACATCTATCGCCATACCTTCCTCTGTCACTTTTATCAGAGACGGTGCATTTGGATATTCTACTACGCTGAAAGAGATGAAGCTGGTAGACGAAAGCGACTATTTCTGCATTGATGACGGAGTATTATACAATAAGGACAAGACAAAACTGATATACTATCCCTGCCAGAAAGATGCAAGCGGCTTTGTCATTCCAGACTATGTAACCACTCTCGGCGCTGATGCTTTTTCAAGAAACAAGACTCTCACCTCAATAGTTATTCCAGCAACCGTTACAACTCTGACAGATGGTGGTGGCTCTGCATTGTATGGTTATTATGGTACATTCAATGAGTGCAGCAATCTTACTTCAATTACATTTGAGCGAGGAGAGAACTATACCTTTATTCCAAGATATTTCCTGAACAGTTGCTCTTCGCTACTGTCTATTGACATTCCTGAAACAATTATCTCTATACATGCTTATGCATTCAACGGATGCTCAAAGTTACAGAACACAACACTTCCGTCAAAATTGGAAGAAATATGGGATTGTGCTTTTCAGGGTTGCTCTGAATTCACTGAGGTTATCTTTCCAAAAACAATAAAAACTTTAGGAAACTCAGCATTCAACTTATGCACTAAAAATAAAAAGTTAGTTATTCCAGATGAATGCCCTTTGACATATATTTCTATGACATGTTTCTACAATAACTACAAACTTGAAGACGTTTACCTGTCTGACAACATCAAAATAATTCATCAGTCAGCTTTCAACGCATGCCAATCACTACCATCAGTTGATCTTCCGCAAAATCTGGAACAGATAAGAGACTTGGCTTTTTATGGCTGTTCAAGCCTGAAAGATGTAACCTTCTATGATAAGTTAGTGAGTATTGGCAAAGCAGCTTTTGCAAACTGCTTTGTATTGAATCCAATCAACCTGCCTTCAAGCCTGAAGACTATTGGCATCAGTGCTTTCTACGGTGCTGCTATAGAACAGATAACCATACCTGCCAGCGTTACTTCTGTTGGAGCTTGTGCCTTCATGAGAACATCAAAACTGAAGGAATACATTGTTGAAAGTGGAAACAAAAACTACACTACAATAGACGGTGTGCTGTTTACAATAGACAAGAAAACTCTTATGGGCTATCCTGCAGCTTCCGACCGCAGAGTGTCATACACCGTTCCTGCTGGAGTTGAAGTAATAGAAGAAGGTGCGCTTTCTCACAATAATCTTACCCACATAACGCTCCCATCATCACTGAAAACCATCTGGAATGGAGCTTTTGCTTCAAATCAGAAACTGACAGAACTTACCATTCCAGAGAATGTTACGAGCATCGGAAACAGACATACTTCAAGCGGAAGCTATACTATGGCTACAAAGAATATAATATATGGTACCAAAGTAAAGAGCCTCTATATGCTTAATGCAACAACACCTCCAGCCTTAGGAGGAGTTGATAATAAACTTAATGTCTTTCCAAATGCTTCAGTAAATGGAAATAAAGGTGATATCCCTACAATCTATGTAAAAAAGTCTGCATACGACAATAATGTATATCAGAACCATAACCTGTGGAAATATGCAAGTGCAGACAATTATGCCTACGAAATACCAGTTACACTTCCAAGCAGCGGACTGAAGACTATGGGACGCGACTTCGACGTTGACCTTTCTAATTCCGATTTCTCCGCCTATGCCGCTGTTGCAATAAGCAAAGAAGGCGAAGAGAATGTTGTTAGCATGGAGGCTGTCAACGTAGCGGGATATGCCGCAGGCAAGTATGTCCCTTCGCGCACCGGAATAGAGAAGATTGACGAAGTTGACTATGAGACTTACACCGGCGTTATCCTGAAAGGCGACAACGGGGCAAATGGTACATACAGAATTGGAGAGAAAGCAACTTCCGAGCCTATAGCACAGGCTAACTATCTTGTTGCAGCTACCGATGCCACTAAGGTGAAGATGACTGAGACAAAGAACGGAACAGAATATACTAATCTCGGACTGAAAGACGGAAAGTTCAGATTCTTCACAAGCGACGGAACAATAGCCTACAACAAGTGCTACCTGTCAATGCCAGCAAGCTTTTTCGGTTCTCAGCCTGCTGGCGCAAGAACATTCAGCATGCGCTTTATCGAGCCTGAGGTTAGCGGAATATCTGCTGCGGAAACCGACATGACCGCAGACAACGATGCCTACTACACGCTGCAAGGTGTACGCATCGAAAATCCGAAGCATGGAATATTCATTCACAAGGGAAAGAAGGTAGTAATTAAATAAGAACTATGGACATGAAAAGAAAATCAGTATATATCAGACCTCTCACAGAGCAGGTAAACGTAAAGCTGTCGTGCAAGGTTCTATGGGAAGGTAATGGATTAAACATTCCTATTTCTGGAGGAATGACACCAGAGGAAAGCGATGCCAAGCCTTTCGTTTTCGATGATGAAGACGAGGACTATAACTTCGAATATCCATCGCAACGAAATCTATGGGAAGACTAAGATATAATTCATAGTTGTTTTATTTGACGAAGTAACAAGTTAACAAGTTGCAGAATCTGATGGTAGGACTTATAGGTAATATAGACACCATAAGTCCTACTATTCTATAAAGAAACTATTAACTTACAGACTTTCAGATTGAAAGAACGGGAACGTTAATCTTAACTTTATAACTTTAACTTTAACCTTAACTTTATAACCTTAACTTTAGCTTTATTCCTTATTCTTTAATCCTATACGATGCTTTCATCGTGGAAACATACTCCTCAGTCACTTCGTGACAGCTCCCCTAACTTAGGGGAGCAATTTTTTTATTTGAGTATTTAATCGCACACGGATTTGTTCAACGGGAACGGGAACGTTAACCTTAGACTTAACTTTATAACCTTAACTTTATAACCTTAACTTTAGCTTTATTCCTTATTCTTTAATCCTGTACGATGCTTTCATCGTGGAAACATACTCCTCAGTCACTTCGTGACAGCTCCCCTAACTTAGGAGAGCAATTTCTTTATTAGAGTATTTAATCGCACACGGATTTGTTCAACGGTGACGGGAACTAACCTTAACGGGAACGTTACGGTTATGGATTCCGTTCAGAATCAGGCTTAACAGCAGATGATATGAAGATTGATTAACAAAGTTTTCTGATAATACTTGCATTCGGTTTCCGATTGTTGTACCTTTGCAACCGCAAACAGAAAGCAATTCTAAATGTGGCCACAGAAGATGAGCAGACATTTGCATGAGGAAACTTGATGACTACTATTTGACTAACATTTAACCTCAAGACAAAAGAATTATTAACCAAATTACTAACCAATTAAAAATTAAAAAAAGGAGAAAACAACTATGGCAGTAAAGTACAGACTATTCCAAGACAATCGCAAAGACTCAGTACACAACGGACAATGGTATGCTCGCACCGTTTACGGCAATGGCGACGTGATGGAGACAGACGATCTCTGTGAGCTTATCCAGAATGCGACAACGCTTCACAAGGCAGACGTGAGGGCATGTGTAGAGGCATTCCTCGACTTCATTCGTCGCGGTCTGCTTGATGGCAAGAGGGTGAAGCTGGACCGCTTCGGAACATTCAAGGTGGGAATACACACATCGCCAGCCAACAGCGTGAAGAAGTTTAACGTGGCAGAGAACATAAAGGGCGCTCACGTCATATTCAGTCCGATGGCTCATGTAGACCGTTCAGGCGGTTATACCAGAATTGTGAAGTCGCTCATCTCTGGAGTAAAATTCCGTGAACAGAGTTTCTATGATGTTAATCCTCCAAAGGGCAAGGGCTCTAACGAGAACAACGGCTAAGGGCTTATGAAAGGAATGAGAGCTTCTCTGAGAAGGGAGGCTCTTTTTTAGTTCATAGTTCATAGTTCATAGTTGTGGTTTATCGCCTTAATCATTATTACTTAATCATTAATCCAACATAACCATGCACTATATTAAGCTTGCCAACTGACACATTTTAATTATCGGATTGTTTTTTTAACAAAGATATTTTGTTTATGAACCTTTTGTGCATATATGTACTATAATTTTGCAGCCGAATTTAGTGTATATGAATTATGAGTGTTGAGATATGGCAACTCATTAATTAATATACCTATAGACTTGCTAACTCGGAAACTGATAAACTTATAAAAACTTAAAAGACATGAAACCAATAGAGGAGGAAAAACTTACTAACTTGACAGAGCATTTCACCATTAAGGAGTTTACACAATCGGAAACTGCTCGGAGGCTGGGCATTGACAATGTGCCTAAGCCGTATCAGATTGACAACATGCGCACGCTATGCAAGCAGGTTCTCGAACCTCTGCGGAAGGAGTTTGGAGCAATAATAATAACTTCGGGGTTCAGGTCGGCAAAGCTCAATAAGGCTGTAGGCGGCGTGATGACTTCGCAACACACTAAGGGAGAGGCTGCCGACCTGCGTATTGACAGTGAGGAGCGTGGACAGAAGATGTTTGAATGGATTAAGAACAATACCGTTTTCGACCAACTGATAATGGAACATTCGCATAAGACTGGTGCATCGTGGCTGCACGTCTCATCGAAATACGGAAAGAAAAACAACCGCCATCAGGTGATGGAATTATGAGATTATTAAGGTTATAATACTATAAATAACATCATAAAAACAACAAACTAACAAATAAAAAAGGAGGAGAAGATGATGAACGAAAGTATCAGGATGAAGCAAACTGTGATTGAGGTGGAGGTGAGAACAATAGAACCCACTCGCCGATGTACGCACTGTGGAGAAGTATTGCCAATAAGCAAGTTTATGAAGACTGGCAAGAACAGCCGCCGCCATGTCTGCAACCATTGTTTCTATCTGCACACCTTGCTGCCATGCAGAAACAGGGCACTTATCAGAGAGAGTGAGAAACAAAAACAAAGATGATTGCAGACTGAAGTAATCTACTATTATGCTATAAGAAACACCCGACAATGAACCTGCCGCAATGAAGGCGCATTGTCGGGTGAAAATATCATTAGTCTTGATGTGGGAAAGCTGTCGGTCACTTATGCTTCTTAACAAATTCAGAAGGAGTGAAGCCAAAGTGATTCTTAAACTGGCGGGTAAAGTGTTGAGGATAGTCGAAGCCAAGCAGGTCGGCAGTCTCTGTGACAGACATTCCACTTACCAGAAACTCTTTTGCGCGCTGCATTAGGAATCGTCGGATGACGTTGGAGGCTGTGTCGCCTGTCAGTTGTCTGACAAGGTCGCCGAAATAGTTGGGCGACAAGAACAGTTCCTGGGCACAATAGCGTACGGTGGGCAGACCGTGTTTGTGTTGTGTGCCATTGCGATAGTAGTTTACGAGAAGATTCTCGAAACGGGTGAGCAGGTCTGTGCTTTCCTTAGAAGGTGTAGAGAGTTGCAAGGCATAGAAGCGGGCAATATATTCGAGTACAAGTCCGATGAGATGCACAAGGATATGGCTAGTCTGCTCGTCTTCATCGTTTGCAGTTTCCTGTCTTATTTCCTCCAGAAGCGTTACTATGGTTTGTCGCTGAAGGTCGGTCATAAGCAGAGCCTCGTTTGTGTTATAAGAGAAATAGGAGTAAGAAGACATTCTGCGTTCAAGGTCGGTGCCATGAAGAAGTTCTGGGTCGAAAAGCAGAGCCCAGCCCTTAGTATGAATCTCCTCTCCCGTATCGGTCTTTCCGCCAATCTGTCCTGGAGCAACACACATCAAGGCATGGCGGTGGAGGTCGTACTTGATGAGTCCATAGGTGAGTTGTTCAAGAGTCTCGTCGCCGATGAATATGCCAAAAACATCATAGTTGTTGAGCGAGTGCCGACAATGTTCCAACTCGTCGTAATGAATGACAGAGACGAGTGGATGCAACACTGGTGCTCCGATATACTGGGCATAGTCGTTGACGTTGTGAACTTTTAATATTCTATCCATATTCGGATACAAATATACATTTTTTTATTTATAATCCGTAAATTTGGTTGATTTATCAGTAAATAGTTTAAGTAGAATATAAAGATTTCGCAATATCTTTGTAGCAGATTAAAACAAACAATAAAGAATGAGTAGTGAAGTGCTGCAATAGCCTTTAACTATACTACATACTCTTTATATGTACTTGACGTAAGGATTGTCAATATCTTCCAAAACAAGACTTGACAACTTTCTGCAGAGATAGCTCTGCACAAGAATGTTTACCAATTAAACTAAAGTTGCTCATGAAGAAAATATCATTTATCCTATTGTTTGCGATCCTGAATACAGCAGTCTATGCACAGGTACAGACTATTTTCCCTGCACAGTTTATAGCGCCTGCCGAGTATAATACTGGTACGGTTCATGTCTCCGTGCTAAGCAGCAGCGAGCGACAGATGACAACCAATTTCCTATTTGAGCAAGGCAGCCGTAATTCGTGGCACTATCATCCTAATGCTACGCAGGTACTGATGGTGCTTAGTGGCGAGGCTTACTATCAGGAAGAGGGCTGTACCAAGCGACTGCTTCGCAAAGGCGATGTCGTAACAACTGCGCCAAATGTAAGACATTGGAATGGTGCTACGCCATGGAGCAGTGCAGAGTGTATGACCGTAAGCGAGATAGCACCTGGCGAACAGCATGTCATACAGTTGCGAAGTGTGTCGGATGAAGAGTTTTCAAGTCCCGTTTCAAATGAAGCAATGATTGTCCGCATAGCTGAAGTAGAGGTCTATCCTGAGTATCTTGAAGAATATTTGTCGTATGCTAATGAAGTAGACCGCCTGTCAGTGGAGCGTGAACCAGGAGTGATTTGTTTATTCCCGATGCGTAGTACAGAAGACTCTACTCAGATTCGTATACTCGAAATATACGCTTCAGAGTCTGCCTATCAGAGTCATATCAAGACAGACCACTTCCAAAAGTACAAGCAGGGAACACTGCACATGGTGAAAAGTCTGAATCTTCCATCTATGCAGCCACTCGACCCAGAGGCGATGAGGCTAATATTCAAGAAACAACTATAATATAAAAACAAAACGTCTTATGAAAAAGAATATCGGACAAAAACTGGCACTCTATCCCACGCCAGCCACAGTTGTAGGAACTGTTGACGAAGAGGGAAAAGTAAACTGGCTGCTCGTTGCTCACGTTGGAATAGTGAGCCATTCAAAGTTATTGCTCAGCATTCATTCTTCTCACTACAGTGTGAAAACTATTGATGCCACAAAACGCCTCTCAGTGAACATCATCGATGAGGCTTTTGTTAGTGCAGCCGACTATACCGGTACGGTTAGCGGAGCAAAGACCGACAAGTCTGGAGTCTTTCCTTACCTTCTTGGTGAGGCTGGTTTGCCCGTAATAGAACTGTCGCCGCTTGTAATGGAATGTGAGGTTATCGATACATACGAGATTGATGGGTTTAAGAACTACATCTGCAATGTTCTGAACACTTATGCTGAGGACAATATGCTCGATGAGAAAGGAAAGCCAGACTATGAAAAGCTGAAACCCGTGCTTTTTGAGATGCCTACTTATAAATACTTACGCACAGGTGATGTTATTGGCGACTGCGTAAAAATGGGTAAGGCTTTTGGTTCGTCAATGATGGGAAAATAAAGCAAGGGGGATGAAGTAGGATTTGGAAACTCTGACCTGAACATGGCGCATATCTGCTCAAGCGGTATGGCAATACTCTGAAACTTCATGACATATGCAAATTGTGAAAATATCTGTCGGGATAATGTCAATAAAAAAATAAAACTAAAAAAACGATTATTATATGAAAAGAACATTCTTGAGCAGAATAGTGCTGACAGTCGTCAGTATGCTGGCTTTCTATTGCGCAATAGGCGAAGGTGGACAGGCTAAGGCACAGACTATGGCGGGAAACAAAACACTTGTTATGTACTATAGTTACACTAACAACTGTCGCGATATTGTAGCCACGCTGACAACTCAAATAGAGGCTGACGTATTGGAAATAGAACCTGCGGAAAAAGGACTAAAGTATGATGCAAACAACTATGCTTTAGGAACTCAGTTGCTTAATGCTATAAATGCCAATCCTAATGATGCAAGCAGTTACCCTGCTATTGACCCAGTATCAACCAATCTTTCTGACTACGGAACGGTTATCATAGTTACACCGCTATGGTGGAGCCAGATGTCTGCCATCATGCAGACCTACTTGTTTAACTACGGGCAGCAAATGGCAAGGAAGAATGTCGGTTTGATTGTATCAAGTGCAAGCAGCGGCATCACTCGCGTGGTGAGTGACTGCAAACGACTTGTTCCTGACGGGAACTATTTTAGCGAGAATCTCTGGATTAACAACTCTAATCGCAACAACCGCGACGCGCTTATTCAGAACTGGCTTACAGCTATAGACTATCATCATACTACAGGAATAAATGATACTAAAGCCGCAGAGTCGGCAGCCACTAAAATATATGACTTAAACGGCAGGCTTTTGGTGAAAGAACCTTCTAACGGGGTATATATTAAGAATGGTAAGAAACGAATAGCAGAATGAAAAAAGGATTGATTAACGATAATAATATGAGCCGCCGTGCTTTCCTTAAGACGCCTTGTAATGTAGAACAATATAATGATATATGAAAAGAGTAGTAATAATTCTGGCAGTGTTGCTGGCAATAAGTTTCAGTGCCTGCTCTCAAAACAAACAAGAAAGAAAAATGGAAAAAGTATTAGTAGTTTATTTTTCAGCCTCTGGTGTAACAGAAGAAGTTGCCCGTCAACTGGCAGAAGTTACGAGCGGCGACTTGCATAAGATTCAGCCAGAACAACCATATACGGCAGCAGACCTTGACTGGACAAATAAGCAAAGCCGTTCTTCGCTTGAGATGAACGATAAGAACAGTCGTCCATCAATTTCTGATAAAGTTCAGAATATGGAAGAATATAATGTGGTTTATATAGGTTTCCCAATTTGGTGGTATACTGCACCGACAATTATCAACACATTCATAGAGTCTTATGACTTTAAGGGTAAAACCGTTATACCATTTGCTACTTCTGGCGGCAGCAGCATCAAGAAAGCATGTCAAGACTTGAAAGCGGCTTATCCCAACATCAACTGGCGTGAAGGCAAACTTCTAAATAATGCCTCTAAGAAAGAATTAGAGGAATGGATAAAGAGTATGAAATAAAAAGTTTATCGCCTCTGCGATTGATTTAATATCGCCTCAGGATCTATATAGTTCTTGAGGCGATATTTTTTCTTAAAAGTTTGTCAGCACTTGAAAATGAAAAGAAAAGCAGTTTTTTCTTTTACATTTCTCTCGTTTTTAGTAACTTTGCGGAAATAAATCGAGAAGTTACTGTAACTCGGCATAAAAAATGAAAGCATTCATTTTGTCCTGCACTCTCTTTTTCGTAACTTTGTGGCATAATTATTTTGCTGCTATGTACTGAGTCATTTTATGGTTCAAGCCTTAGGAGCTTAATTATTAAAGGGAAATAACATTATAATAATTAAATAATCGACAATGACTAACAAATTTCATCATCTGTGTCGTGCTGCTGCTTTTGGAGTAGCGGCATTGCTTTTTGTTGCATGTCAGGGTGATAGGTTTAAAATCACTGGCTCAATAACGAATGCTAAAGACTCTATTCTCTATTTTGAGAATATGGCTCTCGATGGTGCTCATGTGCTTGACTCGGTGAAACTGACGGAAGAAGGAACATTCAACTTTAGCGATAAAGCTCCCGATGCTCCCGAATTCTACCGTCTGCGCATAGCCGGACAGATAATCAATCTGAGCATTGACTCTACTGAGACCGTAACAGTGAAGGCTAAGTATCCTGCCATGACAACGCAATATGAGGTAAGTGGTTCTGAAAACTGCCAGAAGATTCGCGAACTGTCGTTCATGCAATATCGCCTGCAAGCAATGGCACAGGCTATAAGCAACGACCCAAGTCTTGGTGCAAAGGCTGTGGAAGACAGCATAATGAATGTGGTGAAAGCATACAAGCATGATGTGGCATATAACTATATCTATCAGGAACCTATGAAGGCATACGCATATTTTGCATTGTTCCAATATATCACGGTAGGCAATTCATATCTTATGCTGTTTGACCCGCAAGCCTTTCCTGAAGACGTGAAGGTGTTTGCTGCCGTTGCTACAAACTGGGATTTCAAATATCCCGAATCTCTTAGAACAAAGAATCTGCACAATATTGCACTGGAAGGTATTCGCGACAAACGCATTGTTGAGCGCCAGAAGAAAGGACTCATGATTGATGCCAGCAAGGTGGAGGAAGTGAGCCTGATAGACATTGCGCTCAATGACAATCATGGCAACCTGAGAAAACTGAGCGACCTGAAAGGAAAAGTTGTACTGCTCGACTTCCATCAGTTTGGCACCGAACACTCTTCTGAACGAATAATGATGCTTAGAGAACTATATAATAAGTATCACTCTCGCGGACTCGAAATATATCAAGTTGCAGTAGGCAACGACGAACACTATTGGAAAACGCAGACTGCAGCACTTCCTTGGATTTGTGTGCGCGACCCTAACGGACAGGCAAGCAATGCTTATCTTGCACCTGCGCCAGCAATTCCTTGCGACTATCTTATAGACCGCACTAATAGTATTGTTCGCGGAGCACGTGAGATTGGCAACCTCGACAAAGAAGTTGCTGCAATTATTTAACCTGTCAAGGGTTAAAGAGAGTTAAAACGAAAGTGATTTCCGTAACTTTTGTAGTTGCATAATCGTCTTTAATTATAGAACAATGAAAACAATAAGCTTTCGCAACGATGTCTTACCACTCAAAAATGAGCTTTACAGGTTAGCCTTGCGCATTACCTTGCATCGTGAAGAAGCTGAAGATGTTGTTCAGGAAACGCTCATTAAGGTATGGAACCGACGGGAATCGTGGCAAGACATTGAGTCGATTGAGGCCTATGCGCTGACCGTGTGCAGAAACATGGCGATAGACAGGCTGAGAAAGAAGGACAATCAGCACGACACTCTCGACGAAAACATAGTGCAAAGTCATACCGACAATGCACTCTCGCCATACGAGAAGATGCAGCAGCGCGACCGAATAAGAATAGTTAGAGACATCATCGATGCTCTGCCAGAGAAACAAAAAAGCTGTATGCAGCTTCGCGATATTGAGGGAAAGAGTTATAAGGAAATAGCCCAGACCCTCGGAATAAGCGAAGAACAAGTTAAAATAAACATCTACAGGGCTCGACAAACAGTAAAAAGTAAAATCCAAACGCTCGATAAATATGGATTATAAGTATATTGAACAATTATTGGAACGCTATTGGCAATGCGAGACTTCGCTCGAAGAAGAGGAGATTTTACGCACCTTCTTCAGCCAAAAAGACGTACCAGTGATGCTGTTGCCATATAAAGATTTGTTCACTTACGAGCAGACTGAGCGGCACAACGATGTTCTTGACGAGGATTTCGACCAGAAGATGATGGGAATCGTTGGCGAAGAATATCCTGTAAAGGCTCGTACGCTGAAGCTGGCAGTCAGACTGAAGCCTCTGTTCAAGGCTGCTGCCATAGTCGCTATAATCCTGACGCTTGGTAATGCACTGCAAGTGCCATTCGTAAAAGGCGACCGACAGATTCAGAACGGTATGGCTACCGACCTCAACAGAACAAAAGAAGGTCCGTCAATGGCACAGGGCGACACCGTCAGAATCGACACTCTGATGGATGCCACACCATCTGCGCAACTAATAAAATAGAAGTAAGGAAATACATTTTTCAATGCTTTCTCAAGATAATCATAATTGTTTATAAAACAACCCCGAAGCTGTGAAGCTTCATTCTCTCTCAAATTTTTCATAACATACTAACAAATGAAAGTGTCTTTGTGTAGCGATAGCTGACAGAGACACTTTCGCTTTTTATGCCTATTCATCGTTATTGCTGCTGCATTGCATTTGGTGGTTTGAATATCAATGATGGTTTTGGAGTGAGATTCTTTATAATACAGCTGTTCTCCAAGTCCTAATACAATTCCTAATATATTTAAAAGACTTTGCCTTATTAGCAAGAATGCTGTAGATAGAAGCAGGATAAACAAAGAAAGGCGCAGGTTTATCCTTTTATTCTGACAAACCTGCGCCAAGCATTTATACAGTTATTGAGAAGATATTTTCCTACTTAACGATAACTTTAATAACTTTTCCGTTATTCATTCTTACGATATTCATGCCCTTTTGAGGAGCCTGGAGTCTGCGTCCGTCAATGGTATAGATACCTTCAGCATCGGCATATTTCATCACTTCGAGTGAAGATATTCCAGAAGGAACATCGTTGAGCAAATAGTATTCGGCAGCATCTGCGGCACCCATGCGCAAGTAAGCGCGGTGAGCGTCTATAGTGATGCTGTTGCCGTCTTCATTCTGCATGTAGAAACCAATTCTGTTATCATCTTCGCCTTCTGGAAGCATGAGCATGAAGAACTTATATCCGCTTTCGCTTATTGTTGTAGCCTCGTCTGTACCAGAAAGAACATTCTGAGCATCAGGAGTTGTAGCAGTCTCGCCAAAGTTGAAAATGTATTTACCCTCAACGCCTTCAACAACAACAGGTTCGTTTGCAGGAATAACGTCGCCGCTGCTGTAGACAACGTTTTCCTTCAGTTTCTTGTTATCGTCAAAAACGTATGTGCGTGCAGTTGTGTTCTCAGGAACTATCAGAGCATCGCTGCCATAATAAAGTGTAGTGAACCCTGTTGCATCAATATTTACTTCAATAGGCTCTGGTGCAGGTTCGTTTACAATAAGAGTATAACTTGCAGTTGCTGCGTTGTAAACCTCATCGCCAGCGAAGGTTGCTGTAACAACAGTTGTTCCTGCTGCATTTACAGCAACAGCACCAGTTTTTTCATTAACGGATGCAACATTTTCATCGCTTGAAGAGTAAGTAACAGCAAGTCCTGTTGGATTAACAGTCAGAGTAGGAGCAGTGAAAGAATTTCCTAATACTGTAGTATATTCATCATTTTCATAACTCAATGTGGCATCAAGCTTCTCTGCTATTTCATACTGCTCATACAAGTTAGCATAGATTAAAGACGAAGTAGGCTTGCTGGTATATGTAGTAAACTTGTTGTTACCACTGCTGTAGAGCATTGTTCCAAAAGTTCCGTAAGTCATTGTAACGCCGCTTGCATCGTCGTTAACAGTCCACGACATAACACCATCGCTATAGTCAAGGTTCTTAGCTTTTGTAGAATATAGGAACTTGCCTTCTTCGTTGAAGAACGAATAGTTGTCGTTGTCAATGTCGAGAGTGAACACAGCCACGTTCTCGTCAGCAATGATGATATCGTCGTAGCGTGTCACCTTGTTGCCTTTCAGCGCATTGCTGTTCATTGCTCCTGCTGCTGAGTTCTTTGAGCCGCAAGCAATGATGTAGCGTTTTCCGTTCTCCAATTCGCTTACTGCACTTACGCGCTTATATGTATTAACGTCTGTTGCAGGCTTGCGTATGATGTAGCGTGCCTTAACTACGTTGCTCATAACATCGTCGGCAACGGCAACAGCCTTGACAGTTGCAGACTCGCTTACAGTGAATGCACCAGTATATTTTGTGCTTTCCTCTGTAGGAGTTGTTCCGTCTGTTGTGTAATAGACCTCAGCACCTTCGGTCTCGCAAGTAATTGTAACCTCAACAGCATTGTCGTAGACGCCAGCTTTTGGAGTTAATTCTGGAGCAGGAGTGCCCGACAGTCCAGCAAAGTTGAACGAGATTGTTCCGTCACTGTTCTGAGTAATATCCTCTACTGAGGAACTCATGAAGTAAGTTCCGTCAGCATTCGTATTATAGAACTTAGCCGCAGGGTTGCTCGACTTGTTGAAAGTCTTATTGCCATTGTTTGGATATGGGTCGGTAACCATTCCTTCTTCATAATATTCTTTATATTGTCCATATCCATAGCTATCATACACACCGTCGGCAGGAATCCAAGTCATGCGCTGATGGCTTGGGTCATCGTTAGGTTTATTATTAGCCCAAATAGTTGCATCGTAGTCAACGTGTACTATCAGCAGTCCTTTACCAGGCAGAGCAGCATCCCAGTCTGTCTTCTGTCGGTTTTCCAACATGAAGTATTCGTTGCGGTTGCCTTCATTATAAATAATGTATGACTCGCCCCCGTCTTGCAGAGACTTCATTCCAGTTACTTCCTTTGAGTAGACAAGTTCTATAGGTTCGTGCCAACCTGCCATCCATCGTTCATAACTTGTATAGCCAGCAGGACGATAACCGTCGCCATTGTATGAACCGCTACACATAAGGTCCCACATTCCCATGCCTTGACCACCGCTATAGTCGGTGTCGTAGAAGTCAGGATAACCGAGGCAGTGGCTGAACTCATGACACATTGTACCGATACCGTTCACGTTGCCTGTCTGTCCGTTAAGCTCACCGCCGCAGGCATATTTGCTCACTTTCACTCCATCGGCTTGAACAGCTCCAGTTCCATATCCGTATTGAGCAAGCAATTCAAGGTCTGACTGGTGAGGCCATATTGTAGTGGCTGCACCTCCGTCGGCTTCTCCTTTGCCTGCATATATAATGTAAACCTGATCAACATATCCGTCGCCGTCCCAGTCGTAGTCAGCATAGTTCACTTCTGGGTCTGCCAGTTGTATGGCTTCAATAACCATTTCTTCTGCGTGCAAATCGTCACCATTCCAGTCGTTCTGACCATAGTAAGAAGCATTCTTTGAAACAGTTACAGGACCAGCAATATCGAATGTCAGTTCAAACTTGCCATCGCTCTGCTTCTTGAAGTAGTCATACATAGAACCAACGAAGTTGCCCTCGTTGAAGTTCTCCTCGTTGGCAATGCGCTCAAAGAGAGCCTTGTTGTTTGTGGTCTTAAACTTAGTGTCCTTGTAGTTTACGAGAATTATGAGGCATCTCTTTTCGCCTGTATAGTCGCCAAACTCGCCAACTTTCTTCTTTCCGAGGCGTTTACGATTGTTAGCGTCTCTTGCTGCCCTCTTAGCAGCAGCACTCTTGGCTATAGCCTGAGCATCGACAACATGGAAAGTTGAGGCATCAACATCCTGCTGATAGCACTTTCCGTCGTCAGCCTTCCAGTAGTGGCCGAACTCATCGCCCACGAGTCTCACTTTCACTGTTTGTCCATTATCAAGCGTAATGGTCTTTGTCAGTCCTGGCTTAGCAGGAATGGCATTCACTGCAAGTGCGGCAAACACTGCCATCATCGACAGCATTCCTCGTCTTGCAATCTGCTTAAAACGATTTTGATTCATAAAAAATATTACTTTAATCTATACTTGTTTTCAATCTTTTTTAATTCTTCAAAAACGAAAAGAAAACTTATTATTTTGTCATAAAATAGTGTGCAAAAGTATTAAAAACAAAGAAAAACCCCAAACTTCATATACATTTTTTAATTTAAATACGGTTTTTTCGGAACTTTTATACAAAAAATAAGAAATAAAGGATAGTAGTTTTTGCAATATTTTCAGAAATTAAGGCTATAGATTTTACGCTGTATTTTACTTGTTCAGAGAATATAAAAAGCAAAAAGCAGGAACTTAAAATCGGTTCCTGCTTTTTTTATGTTATTGTTTATTTAATAAACAAACTTGTCAACTTAGCCAATTAAGGTAGTGAATGGAATTCTGCTGTAACGACATCAGTAGAAACTCCACCATTATATCCGCAGACCAGAATCATATAGTCAATATTTTCTTGGCTGCAAGATATTTCAATTTCTTTTTCACCAGAATGCAATGCTTGGCTTATGTTTCCATAGAAGCTTTCAGTATTGATTACTTTCTGAGCAATCTCTCTCATAGTCAAACCCTGTGCAAGCCATGTATCTATGCTGCTCTTTGCCTGAGCCGTAGCAAAATAAGTATCGTTGTTTGTTGGTGTTACACGGAATTTCACACCTCTCTGAATAGGCATTACATTAGAAATTGTGAATGTATTGTCAGACGGTTGTGGCGCAGGAGTTGTGAAACGTGTTTCGCCAATCTCCGTTGTCATGTTGCCATCGCTGTCAAGTCCGTAATAGTAAATCACGTATGTAGTGTTAGGTGAAAGCGCTGCAATTATATCCTCCGACTGGAAAGTCTGGGTGCCCTTCTTCAGGAAACTGCGCATAACATCTTCCCAAGTATAATTCTCATAGTACTTTGAGAGTTCTGTCCACCATGCCTGGTCATGCTCTTGCAGGCTTCCGAATTTCTCAATCTGAGCGTTATATGTCTGTTCAGACATGATAAACTGATAGTAAGTGTCTTGGTCTTGATTAGCCTTAATAGTGTAAGTGGCATGAATAGGAGTCAGTTCATTAATTTCGCAAGAGAGTCGGAGCTCGTCTGGGTTGAGTTCAACCATGTTGAAAGTGAGGCTGTCGATGTCAGCAATATCAATCACCTGCTGTGTCTTGTCCTTCTTGTGGATTACGATTTGCTGAACTTCCTGCGCCAAGAGGCTTACCGAAATCATGAGCATAAGGCTCAAAAGTAATGTTTTCTTCATTTTTTAGAATAATAATTTGGTTATTAAATCAGAGTTATTTTTATTTCAATGCTTGAAGCTGCCTGCTCATATTAGAGACATTTCTGACAGCATATATTATGCAAAGGTAAACAAACTTTTACAAATCGTGCATTAAAACATAATGAATTATGATTTATTCACAAAAGAGAAGGTAAATTCTTCTTTTTCAACCACTCTGGCTGATGTCATAGTCTTTTGCCTGTAAGCAGCGATATGATAATTGGGAATATACGTTATGACAGCCTGCAAATTGCCATACACAAAGCCATAACGGTAATAATATCGGCGAAATCTCGTTGAGTAATTCTATAATAAAGAGAGTCTTTAAGTTTATAAGCAGATGAGTTGCAGGTTAGTCCTCAAAGAATCGTCTGATAGATTACATTAAGAACCGATAAAAAAAGTAAACTCAACAACTTATAAACCTAAAGACTCTAAAGACTTTTGTTATTTCTTAGGCTTTCTGCGTGCCCATCCGTCTTCGCTGAAGTCAGGGTCTTCGCCTTTAAACTCCACTCCAGAGTTCTTGAAGAACTGTCGCCAGTCGCCCTTAAATTGCCCTTCGTCGTTGTCTGCCTTGCGCGACTTGTCCTTCTTTCCTTTTGCTTTTGAGTCGCCGCGCTTGCCTTTGTCGTCCTTGCGGCGGCCTCCGTCAGACTTCTTGCGTCCGCCCTCAGACCTGCGGTGGCCACTGTCGCCATCCTTGCGCTCGCGGCTGTCCTCGCGGTTGCAGCGCACAGCCCTTCCTTTATATTCAGTTCCGTCGAGAGCATCCATTACGCGCTTAGCGTCTTTCTCTGGCACCTCAATGTAAGAGAAACGTTGCAACAAGTCAATGTGACCCACCTGCTGTCTGCCTCCTACATGGCGGTTGATAAACTGCATCACCTCGCCAGGATAGAATCCGTCGGTCTTTCCGAGATTTATGAACAGACGGGCATATCCCTTTTCTGCCTTTCTCGATCCTTTCTCGCCTCTGCCCTTACCTTTTTCGCCTTTGCGCTTCTCTCTTTCTTCCTTTGGAGAAACGATTTCTGGTGCATTGGCATAGTAAGCAAGGAACTTACCAAACTCAAGACTCACAATCTTCTTTATGAGTTCTTCCTTGTCCATATAGTCGAAGCGGCGGTTGATGTCTTCCATAAATGGAGCAATTTCTTCCTCGTTGACGTCAATCTTGTCTATCTGGTCCATCACTTTGTAGAGTTGCTTTGTGCAGATTTCCTTTGGACTTGGAATGACACCCTCAACAAACTTCTTGCCTATCTCGCGCTCAATGTTGCGAATCTTGCCTTTCTCGCGAGAGTGAACAATAGAAATTGATGTACCCTTCTTGCCAGCCCTTCCTGTACGGCCGCTGCGGTGAGTATAGTTCTCTATGTCGTCGGGAAGTCCGAAGTTGATGACGTGGGTCAGTTCGTCAACGTCAAGTCCGCGTGCAGCCACATCGGTAGCAATGAGCAACTGAGTCAGGTGCTGGCGGAACTTCTGCATAGTCAGGTCGCGCTGCTGCTGTGAGAGGTCGCCATGAAGAGCCTCAGCATTATATCCGTCGCGTATCAGTTTGTCGGCAACCTCCTGTGTCTCAACCTTAGTGCGGCAGAAAACAATGGCGAAGATGCGCGGATAGAAGTCAACTATGCGCTTCAGTGCAAGATACTTATCACGCGCCTGAACCATATAATATATGTGGTTTACGTTCTCGGCACCTTCGTTACGGCTGCCTACAACAATCTCTTTCGGGTCGCGAAGATATGTTCGGGCTATTCGTTCAATGTCGCGGCTCATGGTGGCAGAGAACAAGAGCGTGTTTCTGTCTTCAGGAACACCCGACAGAATCTCGTCAATATCTTCCTTGAAACCCATATTCAGCATTTCGTCTGCCTCGTCGAGAACAACATTGTGAACATTTTCGAGACGTGCCACCTTGCGCTTCATCAGGTCGATGAGGCGTCCAGGTGTTGCAACAATAATCTGCACACCGCGCTCTATTGCACGAATCTGGTTTACTATTGATGTTCCTCCATATACAGGCAGAATCCTTACACCATCAATATAGCGTGAGAAGTCCTTCAAGTCGTCGGCAATCTGCAAGCACAGTTCGCGTGTAGGCGACAACACTATTGCCTGCGTTGTCTTGTCTTCAGTATTGATTCGCTGCAGCAGGGGAATGCCAAAGGCGGCAGTCTTTCCTGTTCCCGTCTGTGCCAAAGCAATGACATCATTACGATTGCCTAACAAATAGGGAATAACTTCTTCTTGTACGGGCATCGGCTGTTCGAATCCCATATCGGTAATAGCGCGCAATATCGGTTCGCTAACACCAAGCTCAATAAATGTCTTCAATTTTGTGAAATGTTGAATATGAATAAAAAATAAAATGTAAAGCTAATACATTAAAATGCGGAAATATGTTGACGTATTTCTCGCATAGAGTCGATTAGCGGCTGCAAAATTACTATTAAATATTGGTTTACAGCTATTTTTGCATCTTTTTCTTTCGCTTTTGTGTTAAAATTGACTGATTTTACCCGACAAAAGTGTATTTTTGCATGAAAAAGAGGAGAAAGAAGGAATGAAGATTTGCATTTTCTGTTCGGCTAACGACAACATTGACAGCGACTTTTTCAAATTAACCGAACAACTGGGCAGATGGATTGCTGAGAACGGACACACTCTCGTTTTCGGCGGCTGCGACTTAGGGCTGATGGAGTGTGTAGCGCAGAGCGTTAAGCAGCATGGCGGCAATACCATTGGAGTGATTCCGAAGAAAGTGGAAGAACGCGGAAGAGTGTCGTCATTCGTCGACCAGCGCATTGACTGCGACGACCTGAACCAGCGCAAGCAGATAATGATGGAAGAGAGTGATGTGTTCATTGCCCTGCCTGGAGGAATAGGCACGCTCGATGAGATTTTCACTGTGGCTGCTTCGGCAACGATAGGCTATCACGACAAGCGTGTCATACTCTACGACATGAAGGGCTTTTGGACTTCGTTGCTCGCCATGCTAAACGATCTTGGCTCACGCAATCTCCTGCGAGGCAACTATCAGAAATATATAATACCAGCAAAAGATCTTGATGAGATTCAGAAACTTTTGAGTATATAAGGTTATGGGGTTATAAGGCAAGATTAGTGTTTCAACCTTATAACCTCACAACCCCATAAACCGATAACCTTACAATCTCACTTTCGCCTGATATATTTTATTCCGAGAACAACACCTGTGAGGGAGACAAAAGCCCCTGCAAGCATCAAGAACCACATTACTATGGTCCAGGCAACGGGATGTTCTACCAAGAACTTATAGCGCAGGCTGTGCAGGCCCTGATACAGATGGAAAGCCCAACGTGAATGGGTATTGTAGCTGCGCATATTGCCATTGACTGGATTTATATAGTAGCAAGTCTTGTCGGCATTGTCTATCTTTACTTTCCATACGGGCAAAGGCAGTTCGTGCTTGCGGTCAAGATAGTAATTGTCGTACTCCTTCATCTCGCTTACGGTGAAATGCTCATCGCCATGAATAGATTTTATAGCTTTTTCCACTTGCTGGCGTGTTAGCTGGAACGGCTTAAAATCATTTCCTGAAGCATCAGCCACAACAGGTTCTCCGCCCTCAATCTGCACCGTATAGGTTGGCAGGTCAAAGAAATGAGTCCACTCCACCTGCGTAGCCTTTCCTCCAAAATGGTTTATCACCTTGCGATAGTCTAAAGGATAGGCATCAAGTTCGGGTGCCGACTTCTCCATCACTTCAAGATAGTCATACTGCTTATGCTCGCGGCCGAGCCATTCGGGGGGGTCTGCAAGCGACATCATTCCGCTGAAAATCCATGTCAGAAGAAATATTCCGAATATTGTTCCTGCAACGTGATGCCATTTATACCATAGCTTCTTGTAGGGACTTTTCAGTCCTTTTCCCCTCCTAATCTGCTGGCGATAGCTTCTGATTGCAATGTAGAAACCTGCAAACAGCATGAAGATGCCCAACAGGGAAATCCATATTATTACATTCTTCCACAAGTCAACATTCTGGCGAAGCCATGTGAAATAGACCCAGTGAGGAATAGGACCGAGCCACGACCATACGCGCTCACTATGGGTAGTGCATTGCAACACCTCGCCCGTTGCCGACGATATGTAGAGTTGGGTCTGATTGTCGTCGCCGAAATAGAACTTGTATATAGGCAGGTCGTCTCTCAGCCTGCCGAAAGGAATCCACTGCTCTAAATCGCTAAGAGTGTCAATCTTAATGACTTTTGCATCGCACCACAATGCCGCAACCTTGCGAATGTAGTCGCCATCTATTTCGCTTGGCTGTCTTGCAGAGTCAGCAGCCACAACTTCTCGCCCTTTGCTCGTGCTCAGAATGAAGTTGGTGTTGCCGAGATAGTTGTTTACTATTATTCCTTTTACTGAGTCAGGCTGCTCCGTTCTCGCCATCACTTCAGAGACAGAAGGCAGCGACTCGTCTTGAATAGCCCCCAACTTGGCAAGTTTTTCCTCGCGGTTGGCTGACGGGAAACCGTGATAAATCATTACGATACCCGTCAGAAACCACATGAGAAACAGAATACTCAGCAACGTACCGAGTATCCTGTGTAGTGAATATATTATCCTGTTTATCATGAATTAAAGAGAATAAGAAATCGACAGCATGTAGTTGCGTGGCATACTTGGAACCATCTGGTTGCCCAGCGACTGATTGAAGTATTCCTTGTCGAAGAGATTCTTTATGTTTAGACCCAGTCGGATGTTGTTCTTCAACTTGTAGCTGAAGCCGAGATTAGCCAGCCAGTAAGAGTCAAACTGCGATGTATTGTTGTTGTTGCGATAAACCTTGTCGTGGAATGTCAGGTCCATGTTTATGCCAAAGCCTTTCAGCAATCCTCTCTGAACAACATAGTCGCCAATCAGGAAGAATGTGTTGCGAGGTATGCGTGCAAACTGCTTGCCTTTCAGTGCGTCGCTGTCCATGTAGATATTGTCTGCCATTTCGCGCACCTTTGCATCGGTGAAGGCATATCCAGTCATGAGCATGAGGCCTGCCACTGGTGTATAAGTTACTTCAATATCAAATCCCTTTGAGTCCATGCGACCTACCTGACCTACAACATTCTTTTCCAACACTTCGCCTGTCTTTATCTCGTCGCCCTTGTAGGCAAGGTTGCGGGTTATGTTATACTTGTTTATATAGAACATGCTGAAGTCTACTTTCAGCACATTGCTGATTTCATAGCGTGCGCCGAGCTCTGCCTGGAGTCCTTTCTCTGGCTTGAATATCTCTTCGTTCTTATTTGGATTGAAAACATTTCCGTTTTTGTCAACATAGATAGTCTTTTCGTTATAGAATGAACGGATTGGCTTGAAGTATGTTCCTACAGAGGCAAACAGCGAAAGCTGCTCAACAGGCAGATATACTGTACCTACACGGAAACTGAAAGCACCGTTTCTGAGTTTGTTGAACTTGTCGTCTGGAATGTCACCATGCTCACGTTTTCCGTCAATGTTAGGAATGCCCGAAGCATATTTATATCGGTAGATGTCGTAGCGGCCTGCAACAAGCATCTTCCACTGGCGGCTGAATTCTACTAAGTCGTTGAAGTAGAAACCATGCATGTTCGTAAATCCTGGTCGGCAAGAACTGAACTTTGTGTCCATCCATCCGATGCTGTGAGGATTGTAGACAGTGCCGATGCCTGTAAGTCCAGGACCTACTATGTCGTCGCCACCACCTTCGCCAAAGTCGTAGCCAGTGTAAGAAACACGATTAAGATAGATATAGGTGTAGCCACCCATGTAGTTGTGCTTGATGTCGCCAGTGAAGAACTTGCCACTCACTTCAAACTGGTTGTTGATGGTATTGGCTATATGTGAGAATCGAAGAGGATAGCCATAGTACAGATGCTCAAGGTCAATATATGTGCGCTTGTCGCCATTCATGTAGTAGTATGGCAGAACATCTGTCTTGCTCGTAACATAGTCAAGTTCCTCTGTTCCGAAATAGTCAATGTCGTCGTAGCTGTAGCTCAGTTTGTCCATTATGCTAAGACTCTCGCTGAACTTGTGTTTCCATTGTCCAGAGATGTTAAACGCACGGTTATACATAAAGTCTGACTCGCTGTTGTAGCGCCATTTGCGGTTCAGTCCTGGCAGCATGTCGTTAGCCTTCAGATAGAGCTGGTCGTCGGCTGTGCGGTAGATATCTCTCGGCATGAGTGGAGGCAGACCAATCTCTGTAGAGTAATAGTCATGGTTGCCAGCAACTCTGATGTCTACTTCGTCGTTTGGTGTAACCTTTCCGCCAATGGCAAGATAGCCAGACAGGCGGCTCATCTTGTTGTCGCGCCATCCGTCTTGGTTCTGATAGTGCATGCTCGCACGATAGTTTAACGGACCAAACAGTTTGCCCCCGAAGTCGAGCGAAGCATCAAAGTTGTTGTAACTGCCATAAGCCAGACGGGTGTTCAGACTTGGTTTGGCTTCGGGTGACTTTCTGACAATGTTTACAACACCGCCGACTGCCGACGAGCCATAGAGAACAGAAGCAGGACCTTTGAGCAGTTCAATGCTCTGAACCGAACTTAAATCCATAAACGGATAACTGTTGTCTATTGCACTGCGCTCATCTCTCATTCCGTCTACCATGATGATTGAATGGTCGAAACCGCGAATAGCCATCTGCTGGAATGCGCCATAGGTGGTCTGGATGCGCACGCCAGGAATAAACTTCACTGCCTCCTGAATGTCGTGGATGTCGCGCTTGACAAGCAAATTGTTCGACAGCGAAGTAGTTGCCATTGGCATATACTTCAGAGGAACGTCGATTTTCAATACATTAGCTCTCTTCTGATAGCCTGTCACTTCAACTTCGTCAATGGCAAATACCGTGTCGCTCAAGTTGAGGTTGCCCTTTTTCTGCGATTGGGCATCGGCAATTCCTAATCCTGCAACAAGCAGAATTGCAGAAATAATCATTTTTCTCATAACTACTTTAGTTTTTACTTATTATAATAATGTTAATTAAGCATCATTTCTTACATTCAAGCACCGTGCATCGAAAGGAAGATTAAGGAACGATGAATACATATACCCACATCTCCTCCCTGCTCTTCCAGCGCATTTGGAAACAGCAGGCAGTGACAATGCGCAACGGAAAGCACATCAGTCGCTAATGCTAAATTCAGCAAAAACAAATTGTTGAAACCTTCTCACCATACATCGTAGTGAAAGGCTGTTACCTATATAGGCAGGTCTTCTGACTTTTCTCCTTCCCGAAGATCCTTCTCGCCAAAGCGGCAATGGCATTTTTCTTCTGGCTAAAACGGAGTTCACAGCTGCGAGACAGTCGGGGATTTACACCCTCATTCCCTTTTTAATCGCATGGAAGCGAACCAATATGGACAATATCTGCTGCGATATTGCGCTGCAAAGGTAGTTATTTTAATTGATAACTATCATCTGATAATGAATATTTTTTACATAAATACCTGCATAAAGAAACATGTTTTTATGTATTTCTGCCTATAAATCAAAAAATCTTCGTAATCTATAGTTCCCATTAAGGTTAAGGTTAAGGTTAAAGTTAAAGTTAAGGTTAACGTTCCCGTTGAACAAATCTATGTGACATTAAATACTCAAATAAAGAAATTGCTCCCCTAAGTTAGGGGAGCTGTCACGAAGTGACTGAGGAGTATGTCGTCCACGATGCCATTGCATCGTGGACGATTAAAGATTAAGGAATAATGATTAATGTTCCCGTTGATGTTATCTGATAACCTTCACCGTCTTTCCGTCAGCCGACTTGACTATGTTCAGACCTTTCGTCAGTCCGTCAAGCTCCTTGCCGTCGGATGAATATACCTTCGGAGATGCAATGGCTGATGATGAGGAAACCTCATCTATGCCGTTGGCTACCTCATACTCCAGCTTCGTGAACTCGCCGTTCTCGAACTTATACACGCCTGAGGTCATGCCGCCTACATATACAGCACCGCCTGCAACTTCAAGGCAAACATTGCCCTCGCTCTCGAATGAGGTCGTTG
>Ga0256407_10003961_pt1 | contig 25444 bp, 9 predicted proteins | sample RumenRJG_04DNA_FD_193489 | JGI IMG/M metagenome (GOLD analysis project Ga0256407, IMG submission 193489) | Bovine rumen microbial communities from Lethbridge, Alberta, Canada - RJG_04 | ecosystem: Host-associated > Mammals > Digestive system > Stomach > Rumen | place: Canada: Alberta | collected... | reverse complement strand
AATTTTAAAAGATGATAGTGGAATTATTAAACCAATTTTAAAATCCCCAAAAGGAAAATTATTATATAAAAGCAACAGACCTCAAAAAATTTCAAAAAGAAAAATTCCTAAAAAAGATTTATGTGTTAATACTAAATCTTGTAATTGTAGATTTAAAGAATATAATAATTATAATTATAAACCAAGTTATACTTCTACTTATAGAAGTACTAATTATTCAAAAAAAAATTCTAATTTTGTAAAGAGTCCTTCTAGAGATAGTGATTAAATAAATAAATTTTAATATTTAAATAAAAAAAATATAATACAATAATATTTTGGAAAATATTTTTAATCTTTTTTATATTTTTAATGAATATATAAAAAATACTATTTTATAATCTATTTAATTATAAATAAAAAAATAAATTAAAAAAAAATAGTTTTAGTTTAATAAAATTTTATATAGAAATAAAAATATTTTAATTTATATTTGACCCTATTTATTCCTCATTATTTTCATCCTCATCTTCTTCTTCTTCTTCCTCTTCTTCTTCATCATCATTCTTTTTTTTCTCTTCTTCTTTAAATTCTTCAATTGTATATGTAACACCAATTAAAGGACAAGTTTCACTATTTTTATTAAAATCATTTTCAGAATAAACAATACCATCTTCATCTTTGACTGATTCAAAACCATTAATTTTTATTCCTTTAATAAATAAAATTTCTTGATTATTATTAGATTCTTTTATTTTATTTAAAGTCTCTTCATCAATTTCTTCATAACTATGATATTTAGTTAAGAAAAACTTTAATAAAATTTTATCTGGAGTTGCAAAAACATTTTCTGGTAATTTTTTTTGGAAAAACAAAGGTAAAGTATCTAAAAATCTTTGACCATCAATTAATAATGAAATATCATAAACATTAAGAAAAGCATCTTGAATCCATTTATTTAAATCATCAAAAATATTTTTAATTTTAACTTTCCAATCTTCAATAGATAAGCTTTTATCAGGATTATAATGAACCCACCAATTTTTTGGAATATTTCCTTTATTTAATTCATAAAAAATATCATAATATTCATCAATACAAACCATTTCTCCTTTAAATATTTTTTCAAGTTGAGATATTCTCAATGTTAAATCATTTAAATAATTATTATATGAGTCAATTTCATTTTGTAATATACCATCTAATGGGTTAAATAATTCATTATATTTATTTATTTTGAAAAGTACTTGATTACATTCTTGAGTTGATAATGGATCTGGAATGTTTTGCTTGATTTCATTTAATGATTTTAATACATTTTTAATATTTAATTTTTCGAATTTTTTTTTTGGAGGTAATTTTTTCCCTCTTAATCCTCTTCCAATTGTATCAAAAAAGTATAATATTTCTCTTTCTGAATTTCTTTTTAATAAGTTATGAGATACACCAAATAATAATGAATCAAAATCTTCATTTGGAATTTTTCTAAATTCTTCAATTACTTTTTCTTTTGTAATTATTAATTGAGTATTGTCTTTTTTGTTTGTTTGCTCATCATCTTGTAATTGAATTTTTCTTTCTTCTGGTTTAATTTTTGGTATAATAAAATCTTCAAAACTAAATAAGAAATCATTATTTAAAAATTGGTCATCTTCAAAGAAAGAATTTATAATTTTTGATAACCTTCCTACATCATCTGGATAAATTAATCTAGAACTAATATACATATCAATGATAATTTTAATTAAGGAATCATATGTAAATCCATATAAATTATCATTATTACTTAATTCCTTTAATCTATCATCATTAAATGAACTCATAAATGAAGAAATAAAACCTAGCATTGAATAATAATCTTTTCTTTTGTAATTAATTGGAATTTTAAATATTCCTGCTTTCATAAAACAATATTGTATTAAAATAGCATGAATTAATGTAAAGTAAATATATAATTTTTGAATATAAAAAGCACTATTATTATTACTTGTATTATTCATAAATTTATTAAATTGATCTACTGGAGTTGTATCAATTAAATCAATAATATATTCTTTCATTTGTGTTAAAATATTTATATCTCTATTTATCATTACACATTTTGTATAGAAATATGTTGGTAAAGGTGTATCATGTTTAACTACAAAAATTAATTTAAATTTATCATTTATTACAGTTGCATTATCATCAAATTCTTCAAATAATTTTAATATAGATTCCTTTAATAATGTAGGATTTTTTATTAATATTACACCTCCATTTTTCATTGAATTATGAATTAAATCTAATTCATTAGCATTTAATTCTATTTTAGTGGGATTAATTTCTTTATATGATATTTCTTCATTATTATTTTCTTTATTATTATCTTTATTATTAGTATTTGAATCAATAGAATATTTTAAATGTGGAAGTAAATAATCTTTAATTTCTTTTTGAATAATAATATCATCTTTTTCAAACTCAACAAATAAAAGTGGTTTTTTAGTTTGACTAAAATCTTCAGCAAATTCTTTTGTTAATGATCTTATTTTATTTGATATTTTGAATTGATTTTCTGAATCATCTAGTTTTAAAATTGAATTAATAGTATTTGTAACAATAGAATCACTCATATAAGGTTTTAAAATAGAAAAGAATAAAAATCTAATTAAAGGATTCATACTGCTTTCAATATCTTCATCAAATATTATGAAATTATTTAAATTATATTTATCATCATCTAAATATTCTTCCCATTGAGGAACATGATTTTCCATATGATCAATTAAAATTGCAAAAATATAAGAACCTTGTTCATTTATTTGTCTTAATGCATTCCATTGATCATCAGTTATGAATTTAATTGGTGATGGATTTTTATAATTTTCTCTATCAATATTTCTTTTAAAGTAAATTCTATCAACTAAAACAATTAAGTCTTTATAATTTGCTGGAATTTCTTCTTTTTGTTTCATGTGATAAAATAATAAAATTAATAAAAGATATTTTTTCTTATCAGATGCATAAATGTTTAATATTTTATTATATAAAAATATAATAAATTCCAATAAATTTTCATTTTCAAATGTAGGAACATTATCAACTTCTTCTTGTTGTTTTTTCTTAGGATTATCTTCTTCTTCTTCTTCTTCTTCTTCCTCTTCTTCTTCTTTTTGTTCTTTTTCTTCTTCATCATCTTCAATTTTTGGTGCTTTTCTTTTTTTAACTTTATCTTTATAAATTCCAAATTTTTCTTTATAATATTCTCTAACTAATGAAGTAAAGTATTCAATAGTAAACATATATATTGAATCAAATTCAAAAAAGTGGTAACACCATTTATAAATTTTTGCTCCTTCTTTTGATATTAAATTATATCTGTCTAATTCACTTATATCGAAACTTAATCTTTTTTTATCATTTACTATTTTTTTTGATAAATCAGTATGCATTTGAATTTGTACTTTAAATCTTTCCACTAATGTTTGATTATGTTCTAATTTATCTAAATTACCACTTGTATCAAATTGATTAGTAAAGTTTAATATTTTATTTTCTGTATCTAAAATTTTAAATTCATCTTTACTAATATCATATCTTATTTTACTTATTTGTTGGAATGTTATTGGATCTTGCTCATTTGCTAATGCTCTTAATATTTCTCTTTCAATAACATTACTTGGAGAATTAAAGTTAATTACAAAACAATCAATCCAAGCTTTATCATTTATTTTTGAAGATAATTTTGATTTAACAAAATATAATTTAAACTTTTCATTTTTTTCTAATAATTTATTTTTAATTAAATAACAATTTCTTCCTGTCTTTGGATTATAACTGAATTTTTCATAAATATAATTTTCCAAAATATTTATGATATTTTCCTCACATTGCTCAATAAAGAAAATATTACCTGATTTCATAGAAGATTCAAGTTTTTCAAACATTTCACCTTCTTGATTAACATCATTGTATTTTACAGAAACAATACTTTTTGGATTTCTTAATTCTAAAAATTCACTAATTATTTTGACACTTAATCTAGTATAATCAATAATATAAGGAATTTTATGTGACATAACATACATCATAGTGAAATTATCAGCAAGAAAATCATCATATTGTGCAATACAAGAATAAAATTCAGAATCTTTTCCAGTTTGATCAAGTATTTCTAGGAATATTTTATAAACTGGAATTTCTTTAATATCATTTAATCCTAATTGACCTGTTAATGAATATAAATATTTTTTAAATTTATTCCTATATGCTTTATTTAATGGTGCACCATAGAAAATATATGATGATATTAACATTAAATAAAAATCAAATCCAGATAAAATTGTATCAATATTTTCTTTTTTAGTTTTCCATATTCCTAATTTATCAGATGAGACATTGATATAATCTTCAAAAACATTTTTTAATCCATCTAATTTATTAATTAAAGAATTAATATTAGTTTTTTTAACATCAAGAACTTTATTAATTTCAGTTTCAATTTCTGTAATTTCTTTATCAATATTAGTAACATTATTAATATATTCTCTACTCTTTGCATTATGCTCAGCAATTTCATTAGTTAATCTTTGAATTTCATCTAAAATTTCCTTTTGTCTATCAAATTCATCAAAATAATTTTTCATTGTTACAAAATAATCACATAATGTACCACAAGTTTTATAAGGTTTTTGGTATTTATCACCTGGTGTAAAATCAGGATGATTGGTAACATCTCTTGTAAGAGCAAGTAATCTTTCATGATTTTTAATAATATCCATTCCAGAGAAGTTTTTAATTATTTTTATATCTAATGCTTTTTTAACATAATCCCATTCTGTATTACTATCACCATTTAATTCAAATAATTTTCCTAAGATGAATTTACCAAATGAAAGTGAGTCCCAAGTATTTTTTATTTCTGTTAAATCACCAGGAGAAATTTTATTTACTTGATTTAAAGCTTTTTGCATTTGGTCTCTAAATGGTTGAATTATATCATTAAAAACTCCTTGTTTATCTTTTTTTTGAACATCTAAATTATTTATTATTTTTTCTTCATCTTGTCTTTTTGATCTCCATGTTGCTTTATCTCTTTGTTTTGAAGCTATTAATTTTCTCTTTTCTTCCATTGTTTTTTCTATTTCTACTTTCTCTGGTGTTTTTTCATCTATTTGTTTTGTTAAATCATCTATTAAATTTTGAGCTTTTGTTAATAATTCTATTGCATCATAATATTTTTTTTGTCTTTCTGTTAAAATTTCCTTATATTCATTATATTTTTGAGAATAAAATTCACACATTGAACAAAAGTGTTTATTTGTTAAATTTAATTTAAAACCTAATCTTTCTGAATATTCATCATAAATATATGATGCACATTTATATATATTTATAAATGCTTCTGGTAATTTTTCTTTTATATCACCTAATTCAATGGTTTGAATTGATTCAGTAAAATATGTAATCATATCATTTTCTTTCCAAGAATGAATAAATATTGATTGAGAATTCTTAACAATGAATGGATAATTAATAAATAAATGTCTATATAATTCATTTTTTGGAATTAAATCAATACAAATTGATAAATTTTTCTGTAATCTTTTAATTGTTTCTTCTTCAGAAATCTTACCAAAATCTTCATTAGTAATAAAAATAAAATTATTTGTAATTTCTCTAGTATCATATAATTTATTTATAATATCCCAAATATAGGAACAATTAATTTTTGAAGAAAGGAAAAGAACAATTCTTTTATTTTCAATAGTAGCTTTATGTAAAAATGGATTAATAATTTCATGAATGAAAACTTCAGGAGTTGCATGATTATATGATGAATCAAGATAAATAACTTCAATTCCAGCAATGAAAGCAGCAAAATTAAATAAAGTGTTTTTACCACAATTCTCTTGCCCAATTAATAATGTTTTTGAACCTTCATTTTCTAATATTCTTAAAATTTTAATTGTGTAATTTATACTATTTTCTGTTATTTTTAATAAATTTTTATCTTTAATATCTTTAGTCCTATAATAACTACTTACTTTTTCTTTAATAAAATCACTTAATATTTTTTTATTTGGTATGAATACATGTTCATTTAATAATTCTTCATTATCATTGTTGAAATTATTATAATCTCTTGCATAAATATAACCTTCTTCAGTTCCCCATTTCTCATTAAATATACCATCAACAGTTACTTTATCTTGTTTAAAGACTGATGAATAAGATTCACATAATTTTTCTCTAAATATTTTAATATCTTCTATTTTATTCATTTTACCTTCAAAAATTAAAGAAGTTTCATAAAAGAAACATTTTTTTAGATATTCAACAAATTCACTAGGACCTTTAAATTTAAATAAATGAAAAGCTTGAATGACCCTAATTGCATCTCTAATAGTAAATAAATAATGAGCTTTTTTAGGTTCATTAATAATATTTTCATTAAGTGAATTTATCAATTTACCTAATACTTGTATATATTGAGTAGCAGTAATACCAGAAGTATTAGGGATATAAGTTCTCAAACAAAATTCTAAAGTTGGTTTAAAAATGGCTATAAAAGGTTCATCAGGTTGAACTTGAGTTATAAAAATAAATGAAGCAATAAATCTATTGAAATTATCATTATTTGGATAAGCACTAACATTACCAGAACAACATAAATTGAATTTATCTAAATATTTAAATATATTAAATTTTTGATCGTAAATATATTTATTTTCAGATAAACCTCTTAAATATTCTATAACAAGTGATGAATCATATTTATCTTTTTTAAGATTCATACTTACATCATCAACAAATAAAACTACTTTTTTACCAAATCTATCTCCGAATTTATCTCTTTTTAACATATCTAAATTAGAAACTAAATGATGTTCAATTTCATCTGGTACTGTATTATAAGATGCTAAATATTTTACTTTTTTCACATTTAAATATCTATATGCCATTCTATCTAAGACACTTGTTATCAAAGCAGTTTTTCCTGTATTTGGTTTTCCATTAAAGTAAAATGGCATTTCCATTATAATGAATTTCTCACATAACCATGTATATGGAATTGTATCAATTGTATTAATATATAATCTTCCATATTGGAATATTTCATCTTTTTTTCCTAATTCACATTGATAAATATTTTCTTTTAATAAATTTGACCATAATTCAAAATCATTTGTAATTGGATCTATATAATAATCAAATATTGGTCCTTTTAAATCATCAGCTTTAAAAATATCACTTACTAATTTTTCAATTTTTGTTCTTATTATGAAATTTGATAAGAAATTCATTGTCCAAGCACAACTAAAAATAAAAATAGATAAAGTACATTTTTTAATTATTTCTATTTTTGGTACTACATTAAAATGTTTTCTTCCTATTCTTTTATCTTCAAAATTAAACATTGGAAATATTGAATCAAATATATTTATTAAAGTTTTCATAATGTAATTTTCATTAAATGAAATATTTTTAAATCTATTATTTTGAATAAAATCAACAACTTTAGGGAAATAATTTTCAAAAAGACCTCTAATATAATTTTTCAATTCAGCATTTTCAATAACTTTCTTATTAGAATCAATCCAACAATATAAAATATTATCCCAACTAAAAATACTAGAATCACAATGAACAATATATTGTCTAGTTAAAAATGAAGGAGAAGCATTTTTTAAATTCATAACTTCAAAAAACATTTTAAAATTATCATTCAAATTAATACAATCACCAGAAGGAGTAGTTAAAAATTTACAATCAGTATAAATATTATTAATATATTCAATCCAATCATTATCAATTTGACCATCAAATATAATAGCTTTCATTATATTTTCTTTATCACCTTTTCCACCTCTATTTAAAGTAAAAACATAATTTTCATCAGCACCATATGACATATCATCATCATCATAATTATCTTCATTTTGATTTTCATTATTATTATAAAATACTTCATTTTCATCAATTTCTTTTGCTGCAGTTGACATTGATTCATAATAATAACTATTTAATTTTTCTAAAATATCTTTATAATCAGGAGTAAATAATTGAAGCATATTATAAAAGAAATTGTTATTGAATTTAAATGCTTTTAAAACTTTATTTTGTGCAAATAATTCTTCAGAAGTTTTTGCTTTTGTATATATTTTTACAGCTTGCATTTTTGGATATTTTATTTTGTCAATTTCATTTAATTTTTTTGTTATTTCACTTAAAATTAAATATAATTGACTTTTACCTGAAATTGGAGGACCACAAAATGTAAAATTATCAAATTTAGATAATGCTGAAAAAATTTGATATACTCTTTGTTCGAAATTTTGATTATTAAATTTAAATGTTGCTAATTCTTCTTTTATTATATTTGCAACATTTTCATCTGTAATTTCATATATTTGATTAATATCACCTTCATAATCTTTCATTTCAAAAACTTCATTTATAAACTTTCTAAAATCTTCAAATTCATTTATAGTCATTAAACTTTCATATATTTTTTTAATTACATTTCTAATTATTTCATTTCTATTTTCATTTTTAATTTCTTGAATTTTCAAAAGTAATTGGAATATTATTTTATTAAAGAAACTTAAAGTTAAATTTACTCTTCTTGTAGCTTCAATTTTTTTATTTGCAAATGAAATAGTATACATAATTTTATTGGCCATAACTTCTGGTTTTTCAAAATCAAAACTTCTCAAAGCATTTAATAAATAATATTTTGAATCCATACAAGGAACTCCAATATGTTTAAAATAGCTTCTAATATTATTTGGAATAGTTTCTGCATTAAATTTTTCCTGATATGATAAATTTCTATATAGGAAAATATTCAATTGTTTAATTTTAACTGGGAATTTTTCTCCATTTTCAATAAAATTTTCTTCTTGTCCTGAAGAGGAATGCATTAATATTCTATAAACTTCTAATATTCTATTAGCTAAAATTTCAATTGATTCAAATTTAATATTTTCACAATTATTTAAACAAATCCAAGAACCAGTTTTTAAATTACCATATAAAATATTATTAAAACCTTGTATAGTGAAATTTTCAGTAGTATTAACATAATTTATTCTTTTTCCACATAAATTAGCAAAAGTTTTTAAAGTTTCATTTTTACCACTTTCCTTAATTGAATATAATTCAAAAGGTCTTCTTACCCAAATTGATCTTGCTAAAACTAAATAAACTCTTTCACTATCAGGCATCATTACAAAATTATTTTCAACACCAACATATTCATATCCATATTCTAATGTAAAGTGTAAGAAATGTAACATATATGAATCATTTTCAATTTTTACATTTATTAATTTGTAAAAATTATAATCTGTTGCTGTAGTGACATCTTCTCTTATTAAATTTTCTATTATTAATTTTGAATAATTTTGTAATGATATTATATTTGCTATTATTCTTTTTTGTAAAAATGTTGTTTCTGGGTTTTTTAACATTTCAATGAATTCTATTATTTTTTCATCTTTTATATCATTATATAAATCAAATAATTTATCAAAAGCTTCATCTGGAACTGCAAATGATTTTTCTAAAGAATCAATCATTAAATAATACATACAATTAAAAATACCTTGTGCGAGATTATCTTTATTTGTTATTAATTCTTTTATAATTTCTTTTGGTTTTTTCCCAGTTTTTGATTTAAAAGTAACTTCATATTCTTTTTTAAATCCTTTAAAACATTCTTTTATTTTTTTATTTAAACAAGTATCTAAAAAGTCAATTAAATCTTTTAATGAACGTGTACTTTTTGTATATTTAATTGTTACATTTTCATCATCAATTGTTTCATATGATATATTTTCATCTGTGTCATCTCCAATTTTAATTGATTTTATATATGGAAATAATTTTAAAATAATCTTTGATTTAATTTCATTTGATTCTCTTTCTTGATAAATTTCCATTAAATCATCATTTGTTAATAAAAAGTATTTTGGCATTTCTTTTCTCTTTTTATCTAAGAATATTCCAATTGCTTTATAATTTTGTTCATAACTTTGAATAATTGTATTAATAGTATTTAATAATTTCTCATAAGCATGTTCTAATAATTTCTGAACTAAAGGATTATCTTTAACAATTTTATATAAATTTCTTTTTAAATTTTCACTTAATAATTTTTTATATTCAATAGGCATTTCTTTAGCAAATTCACCACTATCCATAATACCTTCACTTTTTATAACATAATCTTGATAAACAACATACTGCATTAAAATATTTTGATATTTAATAAAATCATGATTTGTTTTTTCCAATTCTTTAATAATGCATCTTACATATTTTTCAAGATAAATTTTATTAATTACTTTAATATTTTCTTCAACAAATTCAAATTCTTTTTCTAATTCTTTCTTATCATAATTTGGTTTAATAGGAACTTTTCTAGAATAAAAACCTTCTTGAATATCTTTAATTAAATCCTTTAATCTTTTTTCTTCATTTGCTCTTCTATTTAATTCAGCTATTTCATCAACTTTATCATAAATATGAGGCATAGTCATTAATTTTTCAGTAGTAAATAAAGCATCATCTAATTTAGTTTCAGTTTTTAATAAATCCATTAAATGATTAAGTAAAATTTCAACATTTTGAATATTTGGATTTTGACAAGCTGTAAATACAGGAATTAAAACTTGAAAAGCTTGAATTCTTTTTTTTAATTCTGTAGGTACTACTGGAATATCTAAATCATTAATGCAAACATCACATAATTCAATCCAAGAATTCATTAATTCTTCCATTTTTGGAATATTTAATCTTAAAATTTGGTCTTTTTCCCATTCACTTTTTTTAAATTGGAATTCTCTTACACTTGACCATATTTTTACTTTTAATTCTTGATCATAAACCAAATCTCTTAAATTTGTAAAATTACTTCTTGAAAGTTCATCAACTTCTAAATCAATTTCTTCTTGTTTATATTTTTCTTCTTCTCTTACACAAGCTTGAATTTTTCTTGAGTTTTCTTCAAGGAAATCAATTGCATTAAATGTATCTTCATTATATCTATTTAATGTTTCATTATTTAATTCTGTTATCATTCCTTTTATTTGTTGATCAAATCTTTCAATTTCGACTTTTAATTTAGCACGATATGAAGAAATGTTATTATCAATAAAATATGATTGACCATCTAATTTTCTTTCATAATTTACATTTACACTTTTTAATTCAGTTCCTAATTTCTCATCATAGTCTTGTAATTTAATATCTTTATTATTTTCTAATATTTGTTGTAAATCTATTATTTCATTTGAGTCATCTTCTGTATTTTGTTTATCTTTATTACATTTTTCAACTACTTTTTTTAATTTAATAAATGTTTCTACATTCTCAACAGGTTCACTTAATTCTTTTAAATAACCATTTAATTTTTCAATTAATGCTGTTTCTTTTGCAACAATTACATTTGGAATTACTAATTTCATTCTATCAATCCATTGTTTTGGTGCATCTGTTATCATTTCTAATAAATCATCTAATTGAAATTGGAATAATCCAATATTTTTAAAAGGTCTTAATGCTTTAATTATTGTATTTTGATTTTTAAAATCATCTAAATAATCTTTTAATTGTTTAGGAGTTCCTGTTTCTTCTAAATTCTTAAAATTAAGTTTTGAATATTCTAAATAAGTTCTATAAATTGGAACCAAACTTTCAACATATTTATTTAATTCTTCATGACATTTATCGAAATTTTCTCTTATTGAATTAAATTTTTTTATTATAACATCAGATTCTTTTATTCTTGTATTTAAATTTGCATTTTGATCAACTGAAATTTCAAAAACTTCTTCAAAAACTGACATATATTGTTGAAATTCACTAGGATCAATAAAATTTTTTTTGTAAATAACACAATAAATAGTCTCTTGTATATAATTATCAAAAATTGCTTCACTCATTAATTTCATTGAAGGATTATAAAAAATATTTCCACTCATACATAAAATTTTAGTAATAATTAAAGGAGGATCAATCCATTTATTAATATAACAATCATATAATCTTTTAAATTTTTTATCTAATAAACCAAGACTTAAATCAATAAGTTGATATTTAGATTCATTAAATAAATAATCAATAACTCTAATATATCTTAATAATTTCTTATAATGAGTTTTTCTAGTTGCATCTTGTGCATATGGAATTGCATCTTTAATGAAATTTTGTATATTAGCACCTTCATCATTATTCTTTTTTTTCTCTGATGAAGCTTGATCTGTTGATGCATTATCATCTAAAGTAATTTTCTTTAATTCTTTATATGCTTGATAACTTTTTTTACAAGCTTCTGCTACTGTTTGTTTTATTCTCAATCTATATCCTTCAATATTATGATCTACTATTTTTAATGTATCTGAATGTAATTCTTTAAATTTATTTAATAATAAAGATTCCATTTGATTCATTTCAAAAATATTATTTCTTTTTATTTCATCAATTATATTTCTAACACCAAAAATTCCATTTCTTAAATGTTCATCTATTAAAAAGAATCTTTTTGTTAATTTATCTGTATAATATTGTCTTCTTGTTTTTTGATAGAATCTCTTCCATAAATCAAATAATTTTGCATTTTTAAAATTTTTAAATAAAGAAATATTCATTAATTGTTTATATTTCTTATAATTATCTATCCATTCTTGAACAGAATAAATAGTCAAAATACCATTTTGACTTTGAGTAACAGTATTTTTAGAAATTGTAATATATTCACATAATTTTTTATTTTTAACAGAAGAAGTTTTTTTCCCTTTAACAATTTGAGGCAAATGAGTTTTTTTTGATTTTGGATTAATATCTTGATAAGTACAAAGAACAAAATCAACAGGTCCACCTACTCTTTTAGCATATAAAAAATCATTATCTCTTAAATATAAATGACGATTAAAAGTAGAAAAATCAATTAATTCTTTTTTAATATTTTCTTTTTTTTTTTGAGGTAAACTCAAAGCTGAAGTAGTCGTTTCAGTCAAAGCAACTTCTTTACTTTCTTCATCTTTTTCAATAATACTTCCTAATTGACTACTTATAGTATCTCTTGCAATAATTTCTGTTTTATCATGTGAAGGTCTTTGTATTGAAGAAGTTAGTAATTTATTTCCATCATCCAAAATTTTATTTTTACTAAAATCATATCTTTGAATATTATCTAAAGGCTTTAATTTTTTACTTTTAATTGAAATTTTACTTCTGTCTGTTAAAACAGGACGTTGCATCATTTCTAAAGGAAGATCTTTTGGAATTTGACGTTTTGTTTCCCAATTCTGCATTATTACACTTCCTAATGTTACACTTTGATTTGTTGTTTGATGAGTTTGTAACATTTCTGTTGATGCTGTTTTATCTTCTTCTTCTTCAGTTTGCGTTTCTCTTAAACGAAATTTACGAAATGGCCTTTTTTGGATGTTAAAGGATTTAATAGGATCTAAATATAGATTTTCTATGAATTCATTGCTTTTTTCCATTTTTTTATTTTTGTTTTTTTTTGTTTATGGTTATTTTTTTATTATATAAAAATTTAATGATTTAATTTTTTTTTTTTTTTTTTGAGATATTATATTTGTCTAAATGATAATAAAATAATTTTAATAATTATTTTATATTTTAAAAATTTTATTATTCATATAATTAATTATTTTTATTTAAAAGAAATATTTTTAATATATTCAATGGTATTTGTTCAATGAAATTATTTTTTTAAAATATTGATTTAAGAAATTTATATTTAATATAATAAATATAAATAATAAAATTCAAATTCATATATTTGTAAATGTATGTTGAATATGATTTTTTTATATTAAAATTTTATTATAAAAAATTAGATGTATGAGTTAATAGCTATTTCATAATATTATATTTTATTATAATACTCTTAACATAAAAATTGAATTCATACGTTGGTATCTGACCAGTGAAATTGATTTTTATATTAATAATTTATTATAAAAAATTTGATATATGAGTTAATAATAGGAATTTTGATTTGATGAATTTCATTATTTTACCTTTAAATTTTTATAATAAAATATAAAATTATGAAATAGCTACCAACTCATGAATCTAATTTTTTATAATACAATTTTAATATAAAAAAATCAAATTCATCATACATTTACAAACATATGAATTTGAATATTTATATAATTGTTATTTGTAATGTTAAATCAAAGAATTGTTATTGTATTTAATTTTAGATTAAAATAATTAATTAGAAAAAATAAAAATATATAATTTAAAAAATTTAAATAATCTATTTTTAAATGAGTATTATTTTCCAATTATTTCTTTCATAAGAATATTAAATTCATTTGAATTATCACCATTTAATTTATTTTCAATATTTGTTTTAAATTCCTTTTGATAATAATTTTTTACATTTTCCATTAATCCATGTCTATAACAATTAACAATAGTTCTAATAAATCTATTATCTTTAGGTTGATATAAATTAATTTCTTTTGCATAATATTTTTCAATATTTATCATACTCATATAAAGAGAATTAATTAAATATAATTCATAATTAGTAAAATTATCACAATTATCAATAAAAAAATCATTATTATCATCATCTTTGTTGTAATTTTCAATTATATATTGAATATCAGATGGAGAACTATCAATAAATATTTCTATTATAATATCTCTATTTTCAATTTCAAAATCTTCGCCAAATTGTTCTTTTATTTTTTCTAAAATATTTGTACATCTTTTTATATTAGGTTCATAATTTGAATTTCTTTCTCCTTTTAATAATTTTATTGTTAATTCAACTATAAAATTTGTTCTATCTTTAAATTCTTTTATAAAATTATCAAAATCTTTATTGTATAAATTATTAAAATAGGCGCGTAAAATTTTTAATCTAAATGGATTACTTTGACATATTATTTGACTTAATGTATCATAATTTTTTGATTTTACTGTATTAAAAATATCTTTACAATCACTTATAAATTGATTATTAATAATATATTCAACTAAATTATAAAAATCTTCTGGATATTGGTTTTTAAAAATTAATAATAAATTTTTTTCACCATTATTACAATATTTATTATTAAAATATTCATTTAATTTTTCTAATTGATATTGGGAATAATTGACTAAAATTTGAATAATTCTATTTAAATTTTCATTAGAGTTATTTTCTAAACATTCATAAAGTAATTGCGCATCATTTGATGGATCATATTGTAAATCATTTATATTTATATTACTATCATTTTGAAAGTTAAATGAATTAAGTGGCTTTGGATAAAAATAAATTCCTTTTACAAATTGTTGTGAACCGAAACTTCCTTTATTATGATATGATAACAATGAATTTTCCATTTATATTATTTAATTTAATTATTTAAAATCAAAAATAAAAAAATTATTTATTTAAATTTTTAATGTCTACATATTTTCAAGAATTAAAAGGAGATATTAAATTTTGTGTAATTTTAGATAGAGAAGTATAATAAAATATATTAAATATTATTTATTATAGAATAATCCAATTATCTTTTTTAATTTTGATACTCCTGAAAAAGAAATTGAACATCAATATCAAATCTTTGCATGTTTAGAAATAATAAATTATAAAGCAAAAGATAAAATTAAAAATGGATATTTTGCAGGTTTATTAATGCCTTTATTTGATATGGAAAAAGATTTAGGTGTTTATGGATTCATTGGTAATAATGAAGTTAAAATTTTAATGATTAAAATATTAGATTCTAATGAAGATTCAAAAAAAAAAATACATAAAATAATGAATGACATTCATAAAAATTATTCAAATATGATTATGAATCCTTTTTTTAATAAAAAAATACTTCAAGATGAAACTAGTAATAGTTTAAAAGATAAATTTATCAATGAAGTAGTTAATACAATTAAAAATGTAAAATTTGAATAATTTAAATAATATATTAACAGATTAATTATATATTTAATATTTTTTAATATATAAATAATAATATATAATAAAGTATTTATTTATAATTATTTTAATGGAAAATATAGACAATGAAAAAAATAATTTAAAAAACGAAATAAAATTATCATCATTACAACCTGTTGATGAATCATTAAAATTTATAAAAAGTAATATTAAAGGAATATATGATATTGAAATGAATAAAAATACAATTCCAAAAAAAATAAAAAGAAAATATGGTAGATTAATAGTTTTATATCAAAAAGATGAAGATCCAATATATGTTATGGGTGAATTATTTCCCTTTTGTTTTATATTTAATTTACTTTTTATTATATCAATAATTTATTATCTTTATGGAAAAGTATATAAATTTTATATTATATTAGGATTTATAATTGGAATAATTCAAATTTTTTTATATACTTTATCAGGAATATTAAATCCAGGATTACCTAAATTAGAATATGAAAAATTAATTTATGAAGATGTATCAAATAAAAATTTTAGACAATGTAAAGATTGTAAATTTTGGATTAATACTGAATTTTCTACTCAACATTGTAATGAATGTAATATTTGTATTGAGGGATATGATCATCATTGTTGTACATTAAATTTATGTATAGGTAAAAATAATTTAAAAATATTTTATTTTTATATATTAACTTCATTTATTTATGTTATTTTTTTTATAATTGGGTTTCTATCAAGCTAAATATATCATTATTATAAATAAGATAAAAACAATCATATAAATTTTTTTAATAAAGAACATTTAAAAAACATTAATAACCTTTTAAAACTCAAATATTTAAATTTAACTTAAAATAATATATTAATCTCAAAAAAAATATTAAAAAATAATAATATGAATTGTGGTAATCCATGTAATTCAAAAAAGAAAAGATTAAATCAAATAATAGAAAATCAAGAATTACTTAGATTAAGATTAACACAAGAAGAAAAAGAATATTATACAGAATTATTTTATAATAATGCAGAAAATGGAAAAGTAACATTAAAAAATTTTCCTCCTCTTTTAGGAATGTTAGGAACTCAAATTTCAAGAGATTATGCTGATAGAATATTTTTAGCATTTTCTTCAAATAAAGAAGAAATAACTTTATGTGAATATTTAAAATATATTGATATTTATCATTATGGTGATGATAAAGAAAGATGTAGAGTTACTTGTAAATTAATTGATAAAAAAGGAAATGATAAAATTACATATGAAGATTTTAAAGATTATATTCAATTAATTTTAAATACTATTAAAAAAATAAATTCTGGTTTTACAAATGATCATATGAGTGAAAAAGATATTCAAACTTTATTTTATCATATTTCGAAAAAAAGTGATTATTTTACTTCAAAAGATTTTGAAGAAATTTATAATGAAAAACCTGAATTAGTTTCTTGGATTGATTATTTTAAAAATAATTCATCTGATGTTTTAATTATTATTAATGATAATATTAATTATCTTTTAAAAGCTATTAATTATTTTTTTGAAACTTTTAAAAATACTATTGAAGAAATTTTAGGAAAAGATAATTTAGATTTGGGTATTTTAATAAAAGAAATGGATGAATATAATATTGGTTTTCAAAAAAGACAAAAAAAATTTTTAAAAAAAATTCAACAATTTAATATTAGGAATATGTTTGATAAATTAGATAATAATGAACATGAAAAGAATAAAAGAGAATTAATTGATAATATAAATATTGTTCGTCATGATAGTAATTTTAATGATTGTCCAAAATTAAATAATATATATGATGAAATTGAAAAAGAAACAATGTATCCTTCAATAGAAAAATTTTTTAAAAAAATTAAAAAAGTTTTAAATTCAACTAAAGAAGATGAATTACAATTAAGTCAAGATAACTTTTCATCAAGTGATGATATTGATGATTTAGAAGAAAGTGAAAGTAATACAGAAAAAGAAATTTCTAATCAAAAAGAAGAAGAATCAAAAAATGAAAATATATTAAAGGAAAAAACTTTTGTTAAATTAAATAATTTCAATTTAAATTATTTAAAAAATAATACTGCACCTCATTTAGATTATGAATCATTGAAAGATAATACAATTAAAACTGAAGAAGAACCAACAATAATTCAAAATAATTCTGAATTAGATATTGAAGATAATTATGAATTTTTTTCATCAAATAATTATTCTAAAAGTAATTTAAAAAGAAGAAATAATCGATTTTTTTCTGATAAGGAAAGAAAAGTAAAATCTGAGAAAAGAATATCAATGAAAACAAAACAAATACTTGATCAAATTTTCAATCAAAAATATAATTTAATAAAAAAATTTTTAAAAGCTATAAAAAATTTTTTAGAAAATGCAAAAGAAACAATAATAAATATTCAAGAATCATATCATTACATATGTGAAACATATTTAAATTCACATATTAAAAAAATATTAAAATTAAATGAAAAAACAAAAAAAGAAAAAAATGATAAATTTTCAACTGCAAATGTCCCTGCAAAAATGAGAAAAGTACAAAAAAAAATAATAAAAGCACCAGATGATAGTTTTAAAATATTATTAAATATGATAATGGGAATTCAAATTGCAGTTCAATCAACTCCAAATTTTAAAATTGATGAAAATGATGATTTAAAAAAATATTTAAATAGTATGATTTATTCAATTCAAACTACAAATTTTAGTATTAAAAAACAAGAAAGTTTTTTTTTAAAAGAATATGCTGGAATTATTTTTAATAATATAAGAAAATATTTAGGTTTTGAAAAAGAAGCTTTTATTTCTTCAATTTCACCTCAAGATTTTATTACTGAATTAATGATAAGTTCACAAACAATTTTTGAAGAATTATGTTCAACTGGAAAAAGTGGTTCTTTATTTTATTATACTAGAGATGGATCTTTTATTGTTAAAACTATAAGTAAAGGAGAATATAAATTTTTAAAAAAAATTTTACCAAATTATTTTAGACATTTAAAAGAAAATCCTTTAAGTTTATTACCTAAATTTTTAGGTTGTTATCAATTAATAAGAAAAATAAAGAAAAATAAACAAAAATTTAATTTTATAGTAATGATGAATGTTTTTAATACAAGTAAAACTATTAATGTAAGATATGATTTAAAAGGAAGTAAAATAGGAAGAAAAGTATTAAAAGGAACAACAGAAGATTTAAAATTATTAAATAAAGGAGATATAGCATTAAAAGATTTAGATTTAGAAGAAAAAAATGAAAGAGTATATATTGGAGAAAAAAGAGAAATTTTTATGATTCAATTAAAAAAAGATTCTGCTTTCTTATATAAAAATGGAGCAATTGATTATTCATTATTATTAGGAATTCATTATAATAAAAAAATTCAAAAGAGACATTCTAAATGTTCATATTTTCCAACTAAAATGAATTCAAAAATAAATTTACCAAAAAAATTAAAAACATTAAATATAGGAAAAGAAAATAATAATTCAACAAAAATTATAGATTTTGATAAAGAACATACAAGTAATATGAAATTTTTTTCAGATGAAAAAAGTTTAATTCATAGAAATTTAGATGATATAAATTCAAATCAATCTGCTTCTATTAGAATGAATACTTTAAAATCAAATTTATGGGATTATGAAGATGGGGGAATAAATTCAATTAATGGAGATGAAATTTACTTTATGGGAATTATTGATATTTTAACTGAATATAATTGTATTAAAAGTATTGAACATTTTTTTAAATTAATTGGATATTGTTCTGAAAAAATGAGTTGTGTTCCACCACTTACTTATATGAATAGATTTAATGATTATATTGAAGGTGTTGTTTTAAGTTATAATAATAATTATAGTACTAATGAAAAAAGCCAAATTATGAAAAATAAATAATTTTAAATTTTTACAATTACATTGTATTTTATTTTTATATTTTTATATATAAATCAAATGTTATTTACTTATTTTATAAAATATAAATATTATTTTTTTATTATATTTTTTTAATATTTATTTTTCATCTTCTTCTTTTATAATTGATATAAAATTTGAATTTTTTAAATCTAAATCATTTTTTGATTTTTGAGATTTTAATTTTTTAATAGGAATTGAAGTTGGACTTTTTATATCACTAATACTATTACTTTTGGAAACTTGTGATAAATTAAAATTGAATTTTTTTTTATAGAAAATAATGTCTAATTGAAAATTTTTTTTAATAATATTTTCAGTATTAATAATATTTTTAGTAATTCTTTCACAAGTTAAAATATATTTTATTTTATTATTATTTAAATTAAGAAATTTCATATGATATCTAAAACTATCACACAAAGTTATATTTTTTTTTTTTGTTAATTGAATATAATCATTAAAATGATTATAAGTTAAAGGTTTATTATTAATTGGTTGAGTAACAGGAATATTTAACATTGAGTTTGAATTATTTAAAATTTGATTTGTTGATTGATGAAGATTATTATGATTATTGTTAAGTTGAAAGGAAACTCTTTTTGAACTGTTTTTTTTTACTTTATTATCCAATTGATTGTTTGAATCAATTATATAATTAATGTCCATTAATTCAGTAAACATTTTTCCATTTTGGAATAAAAAATTTATAAAATAAAATATTTTATATATTAAAAAAGATAATCCAACCATATTTGTGAAACAATTTTGAAATTTTGAAAAACTAATTTCATAAATATGAATATAATCATTATTTAATCCAATTTTAATTGATATTAAACTATTTGGATAAAAACTTTGATAATCCATTCCATAAACATTATAATTACTATTAACAATATCCAACATATATAAATCTTTTTTACTATATCTTTTTAATATAAATCCTTCATCTTTTTTAAATAAAATTTTTTTATAATTAAAATTATATTGATAAAATAAATCTTGAACTACATTTAATTCTCTAATATATGGATATGGATTAACAGGCATATATTGATTATAGTTTATTATATTATTGTCTATTATTGTTAAAAGTTTTATATTTGTTTTAAGAATATATGATTCTATTTGTTCATTTGTTAAACAATGATTATTATTTTCTGTTGTATTTATACATTTTGCAATGTAAAAAAATAGAAATGATGTATTTGTTTCATTATATGTAATGGTTAAATTAATTTCATTTGTATCTGATATACAAATATAATCATTATTATCTAAATTATTTATATATTTAGAATAATTTTTTAAGTCATTTAAATTACAACTAGTTGTATTTAATTGAATTATATTATCTTTTTCATTTTTATTATAATAAAAAGGAATTATATCTAAAATTTTTTTATTTATTATATTATTATAATTATCTAATATTTTAAATCTAATTGAATTATTATTCATTTTAAATGAGAAGTTTCCATTATTCTCTAAATATTGGTTGATAATATATTCCTTATTTTCAATATAAATAAGAAACAAAAATACACATACTATAATAATAATAATAAAACATATTGAAGATAATATAGCACCAAAAATAGATTTATATCTTTTATTACCATTAATATATATAATTGATGTTGGTCCTAAAAAATCTAATTGAAGGAATATTCTTTCCATTTTAATAGAAATTAATAATCAATTGAATATATATCATATATTCATAAAAAAAATTTTAATTAAATGCTTTAAATATACAATTAAATTTTATAAAATTTTTTTTATTTTATAAACAATTATTTTTAATATAATTTACTTTCAAAATGATTTGTTTTTTAATATATATATAAAACAAAATAAATAAATTTCATAACATCAAAAAAAAAATTAAAAAAAAAATCAATAAAAAGAAAAAACTAATTATCATCATTATCACCCATAGAAGAAAAATTCTTTTCATTATAATTAATTTCATTCTCATTATCATCATTTTTATCATTATTATTTTCGATAATATTATCATTATTTTCCCCATCAAAATTATTATATTTAGAATCAAGAGTCATTATTGACTTATTAATTTTGTTATTTGCAACATTTAAATTTTGACTTCTTAATAAATTATCATTTTCATTGATATTTCTTTGTTTTTTATGAATACCATTTAATTCAGTTTTTCTATTTTTATATTTAGAAGTTATTTGTTTTAATTCTTTATCTCTTTGAACTTTTAATAATTCAAAATTTCTATCTAACTTTTCTCTTAAAACTTTTTTTTCATTTTCAAATTTTAATCCCAATACATCTGCTTTTTTACGAATATTATCACTTCTTTCTTTATTATATTTTTCAATTTCTTCTCTTTCTAATTTATCACATTTTGATTTATAATAATTTGCTTCTTGATATCTTTCTTGTTTTACTAAATTTTTTTCTATTTGTTTTAAATTTAAATATTCTCTTGAAAATTTTATTGAAGGATAATTACTTGTTAACTCATTTATTAATTCTTCAAGTTTACTATTTTGATTTTGAGCTAATTCGTCTTCTAATTTATTTCCATTTTCTATAAAAGCTAATAATTTATTATCCCACATATCTGAAACTTTTTGATATTCTAAATTATAGTTTTCTTCAAGTTCTTCATTTTGCTTATTTTGAATTAAATTTAATGTTTGTGTTCTCATATTTCTATTTGATTTCCTTAATTTGTCAATTTTTGATTTTACTTCATTGGCTTCTAAATATTTTCCTTCTGATACTAATTTCTCTTTTTCTTGTATTAATTGCATTAATAATAATTGATCTTCATTAAATGGATTATTATTGTCTTCAATTGATTGATTTTCTTGTGACATTATGTATTTTTTTTTATAATGAATAATAATAATACTTTATTTTATTAAAAAAAAAATAAATTTTTTTTATTGTTTAAATTTCAATTATTATAATAATTTTTCAATATTATTATATTCATATCAATCTAAATTTTTGATATTTACATATTTTAATCAATAGCAAGTTGAAAGAAGATTAATTTAAAATAAATATAATATTTATAGATAGTAATTATAAAAAATATTAGAATTCAATATATTTTTCAAATTGTAAAAAGCTTACTTTTTCATATTTTTTTTAGTACTAAATGACCTATTTTTCTTAGATTTCTTTTTTTGAAAAGAAACATTATCTTCTTCAACATTTTTAAAAAACTTTTTCTTTTCTAAATTTCTTTCATTAGTAGATTTAATATAAAAACTATTTCCACTTCTAGATGAAATAACCATATCTTCACTTCCAATACTTTCATCATCTTCATTATTATTTTTATTTCTTATTTTAATATATTTCTTCTTACTAATTTCATTTAATTTTCCTTTAATTACCCCATCTTTAAAATTAATTTCATAATATATATTTTTAACAATTAAAATACCATTTCCATTTGGATTACCATTTTTAAAAGGGCCTTCATAAATTTTCCCATTAGGCCATTTAAATTTCCCATTACCTTCTTTAATATTATTAACATAATCTCCTTCATAAAAACCTCCATCAGGCCAACTATATTTCCCTTTACCATTCATTTTTCCATTTTCAAAATTACCTTCATAACAATCACCATTTTTCCATTTATAAATTCCATTTCCATTTATATTATTATTTACAAAATTACCCTCATATGAATCATGTAATAATTTAAAATACATTTTACCATTACCATTTTTTTGATCATTTTTATATTCACCTTCATATATAAATTCATCACTATCTTCTTTACCAAATCCATTTTTAATTCCTTTTATAAAATTACCTTCAAATGAACAACCATTTAATAATTTTTGTATACCATTTCCATTTAATACACCATTTTCAAAATAACCTTTGAAATATTCTCCATCTTTATTTATTAAATTTCCTTTACCTGTAAATTCATTTTTTATAAAATATCCATTGTATTTTGTACCATTTTCCATAGTTAATATTCCTCTTCCATTTAAACAATTATTTATATCTACTTCTCCTACATAAAATGATTTAATATTTCTATATTGAAAAACATATAATTTTGTAAAAAAATTTTTTGAATTTTTATTTATATCTTTTTCAATTATTAATAATGTTTTATATGAATTTTCACTATGATTTATTCCTAAATTTTCTTCTTGTTTCTTTAAATTTTCAGTTAAAAATTTATTATAATATCCTTTTAATAAATCTAAATTAAATAATTCTAATTTATTTTTAATACTTGGATAATAATTTTTTCTATATATGAAACCATGAAATAATTTTTGAATTTTGTATATTGCTAAAAATTTATTTGGTTGAAATGATGTTTTAACAGGTAAAGTTGAATATGCTCTTGATGAAAAAAATTCATGAGGTTGAGATACTGTTCTTATTTGCATATTACTTTTTCTTTTAGGACTATTAAATTTTTGCTCTTCATTGTTATTATTTCTTAATAATAAAAAATTAGTTTGTTTATTTAATGTTTTTCCAGTATTTATAAATGTATCAATTGGTTCAATTGTATTTCCATATGAATCTCTTTGTTTTAAAATTGATTTATTTTTATTTTTTACATATGATTTTAAATTTGTTTTATTTAAATTATCATTTGGATTTTCATTTTCTTCTGAATTTTCATTTTCAAATTCATTCTCATTTTTATTTCTATTACAACAACAAAAAGTTCCATTTTCTTGACCCATTATATTTTTTATAAAATTTTTTTATTTAATTTTAGAAGTTTTTAAAGATTAATTAATATTTTTAATAGAATAATTTCTTCTATTTTATCAAAAATATAATAATATAATTATCATTTTCAATAAATAAACAATTTAACTTCCACCAACAACAACTCCTTTTCCACTAAAAGCTTTAAAATTAGTTTTAGTTTCATTATTCTTATCTTCAAGTTCTTGAGACAAATTATTATTTCCTCCTCCATCAATTAATAAAGCTTTCATTTCTTTATATGTATTAAAAACAATATAAATAGCCAAAATATAAAATATTAAACAAACAATATTAAATATAAAAATTTTTTGTTGTATTTCTTCATTATTTAATATATGTCTTTGTATTATTGTTCCTAAAGAAACAAAAGCAGTAATCACATTAAAAAGATTAAAAAAAATATAAAAAACTGCATATAAATAAAATCCAGTCATAATTGCTAAAATTAAAAATAAAATATTAAAAAAATCAGTAAAAGAAGAAGGTGATTCAATTATATAAGTTTGAATAATAAGTAGAATTATATTAAATATTACAATTAATTTTAATACAATATACATCTTTTTTAATTTTTCATTAGGTTGAATTACTTCATGACAACAATCCATATTTTTTTTAATTCCAATTATAATTTACTTAAAAAAATATAAAAACAAATTAAATTAAATAATTAAATAAAAAAAATAAAAATAATATAAAAAATAATTTTTTTCCAAGATATTCATTTAATAAAATGGGTATAACCCGAAGTTCAAAAACAAAAAGACGTTTAACAGGAGGAAGAATGCCAATTCATAGAAAGAAGAGAAAATTTGAAATGGGAAGACAAGCAGCATTAACAA
>Ga0256407_10003959_pt1 | contig 25450 bp, 22 predicted proteins | sample RumenRJG_04DNA_FD_193489 | JGI IMG/M metagenome (GOLD analysis project Ga0256407, IMG submission 193489) | Bovine rumen microbial communities from Lethbridge, Alberta, Canada - RJG_04 | ecosystem: Host-associated > Mammals > Digestive system > Stomach > Rumen | place: Canada: Alberta... | reverse complement strand
CGGAACATACGATTGCCTCCGCATTTGACTCGGACGAACTTTCCCGTATCGAATACGACGATGATTTTACGACCATCGTGTTTAAGAAGCCCAAGAATTATTCTGCCGAGGATAATTTCCAGTTCCGTGTGGAATCTTTTGGCATTTTCATTTTCAAGGACTGGGTCTTGCTCCTTACGGACAGCGACATCCCGGTGATGGATGAACGCAAGTTCTCGAAAATTGACAGCCTGAATACGTTTGTGCTCCGCGTGCTGAGCTTTGCGATTGCTCACTTCAATGAACACTTGAAGATCATCAACCGCATCAATGACGACTTGGAACTCCGTCTCAATACGTCGATGGAAAACAAGTATTTGCTCTCGATGTTCAGCTTGAACAAGGGCTTGATTTACTACGTGAGCGCCTTGAACAGTAACGATACGCTATTGCGCAAGTTGCAGCTTGGCCGTAGTCTCAACTGGACCGAAGCTGAACGTGAACTTTTGGAAGATATCCAAATTGAAAACGGGCAGAGCTTGCAACAGGCTAATATTTACGCCAACATTTTGACATCCATGATGGATGCTCGTGCAAGCGTAATCAACAACAACGTGAACCAGTTGATGAAGAACCTCACTATCGTGACAATTTCTATTTCGCTCCCGACGTTCTTCGCAAGCTTGTTCGGTATGAACGTGAAACTCCCGTTTGGCATGAACGGCGATGCGACCGTTGGCTCTCCGGTGGCATTCTGGATTATTATCGCGATCTGCTTCTTATCAGTGTTTGTCTTCCTTGCCGTTTGGATGCGCAAGAAGTAAACTGGATTTTGGCTTTAGGATTGAAAACGCGACCGTTGTGGTCGCGTTTTGTCGTTTAATTCAGGATTGGGGTTTCTTCGAGGCTCTTTTTCACAAATTCAGCGACGCATTTTTCCCAGTGCTTACGCTGCATGGCGTATGGGAACTTGTTGTGTAAAGCTTCGTGCCCAAAGGCGACTCGTTCACCGGACTGGTTATAGATGGCGTAATCGGCAAAGAACCAGAGACCTCTATCGACAATGACGTTCCCTGAGTTTTTAACGTAGTTTGAATCGTTTGCACTTTCGAATAGATAGTTTGAATTATTATAGGCTTGGTAGGCGTAAGATTCTTCTTTGCGGCTGAATCCTGCATTTGAAATGGCGATGTAGTAGCCTTCATTCATGTTGATTGTTGAGGGCTTTGGAATGTTGAATTCTTTTGCTCCTACAGAATCGTGCTCAATGCTCATGCCTGCAATGTTAACTTGCTTGAAATCCAAATTGATGGAATTGTGGGTGAGGCTGTCGTAATTCTTTTGAAGCTCTGCTTTGTACCAGTCTGCAAATTTTTCGGTGTATTCTTCTAAATCGTCTTCGAGATCGTCTACATTGTCGACAAAAGGTTCTGTGAAGACGACGGTAATTTTTGTTGGTTTTTCAGTCCAGCACGGGTTTATAGATACTGTTGGATTATTTTGTGCACAGCCTATAAAGAAAGATGCTGAGAATAACGCCGAGAATAACGCCAAAACGGCAAGCCCCCAAAGCTTGTTTTTCATAAGATCTCCTTCTTGTGCCCCATAACACTTGTAAAGAAAATAATATAAAAGACAACGTTTGGCACGTTGTCTTTTAGAAAGTGTTGTAAAAAGTGGCTGTTGTCTGCTTTTTACTGCGGCGTAGTCGCCTTAGTTCCCGCGTTCCGACATGCTGGCGAACATGGCGGTAATTTCTTCGGTGAAGTTGCTTTTCGGGAATTTGTCGGCAATGGCAAGCGCTTGTTCCAAGTGTTCCTGGGCTTCGGCTTTTGCCTTCGCAAAGCTCTTCTTTGCAAACAGGTGGTCTTGAATCTTTTCGGGAATGCCTTCTGCAGATGCCTTTGCGATAAAGCCTTCCATTTCGCGGCGTTCTTCTGCCGTGCAGTCCTCGAAGTAATAGAGGAGCGGCAATGTGATGAGGCCGTTCGAAAGGTCGGTGAACTTCGCCTTGTCCATGTTCACGGAGCCATAGCCATAGTCCAGCAGGTCGTCGATAATCTGGAAGGCAATTCCAAAGTGCGTTCCCATCTTGGCGCATTCATCAACCATTGGCTGATCGAAACCTGCCAAAATGCCACCGATGCGTGCTGCGGCGTCAATGAGCGCTGCTGTCTTTCCATCGATGATTTCGTTGTAAGCCTTGCGAGAAAGTCCCATGTCGCCGCAATGGTCGAGTTCCATGATTTCACCGATGATGAGCTTGTCAGCGGCATCAGAGATGATGACTGGAATGTTGCGAGCTTCTTCGTCAATGACGCAGCGCATGGACTGCGAAAGCACATAGTCGCCAATCAACACGGCTACTTGTGTACCCCATTCGCGGTGGGCTGTCTTTTGCCCACGGCGGACGTCCGTACCATCGATGATGTCATCGTGCACGAGGCTTGCGAGGTGCAAAAGTTCTACGGCAGCGCAGGCATGTGCAACACGATCGATGTCCGGCTTTTGCGTGCCGCAGTTTGCGAGCAGGCAAAGGAGTGTCGAACGGATGCGCTTGCCTTTACGGCTAAAAAGCGTTACAAGGCGGTCACTAATCCCTGCGGGGGCATTCTTTGCCACCTGCATAATGACCTGTTCCGTCTTGTCGAGCTCGACTTTTACCAAGTCACGAGCTTGGGATAAAACGGCTTTGAAGTCTGCTTTCGTCGGACTCATTTAAATATCCAAATCGTTCAAGACTTTATATGCGTTCGTTTCGATGAACTTGCGGCGCGGTTCCACGTCTTCGCCCATGAGCATGCTGAAAATCTGGTCGGCAAGGACACTGTCTTCCACATGGCACTGCTTGAGGAATCGTGTCTTCGGGTTCATTGTCGTGTCGTTCAGCTGTTCCGGCGACATTTCGCCCAGACCTTTGAATCGGGTAATCGCGACATTCTTCTTGTCTTCGATTTCGGCCATGACCTTGTCCTTTTCGTTTTCGTCGAACAGGTAGCGTTCTTTCTGGCCAATCTTTAACTTGTACAGAGGCGGCATGGCAAGGAAGATGTGCCCAGCGTCAATGAGCGGGCGCATGTAGCGGAAGAAGAACGTGAGGAGAAGCGTCTGGATGTGAGAGCCGTCCACATCAGCATCGGTCATGATGATGATTTTGTCGTAGCGGAGCTTTTCAATTTTGAATTCCGTGCCGATGCCGGTACCGATGGCGTTCACCAGGTTCTGGATTTCTTCGGTATCGAGCACGCGGTGGAGGCTTGCCTTTTCGACGTTCAAAATCTTACCGCGGATAGGGAGAATTGCCTGGAATTCACGGCTACGACCCATCTTTGCAGAACCACCTGCAGAGTCACCTTCCACGATGAACATTTCGCATTCCTTCGGGTCGCGGCTGGAACAGTCGGCGAGTTTGCCCGGAAGGCCGCCACTTTCAAGAACGTTCTTGCGGCGGGCGAGTGTACGCGCGCGGTGGGCTGCTTCACGAGCTACGGCTGCGTTGTAAACTTTGTCCAAGATAATCTTGACTGCAGCTGGATTTTCTTGGAAGTATTCTTCGAGCTTGGCACCGAATGCAGAAGCTACATAGCCTGCGATTTCGGAGTTGCCGAGCTTGCGCTTGGTCTGGCCTTCGAACTGCGGCTGTGAGACCTTGATAGCGATGACTGCGGTAAGACCTTCACGGATATCGTCTGAGGTAATCTGCGCTTCTTTCTTGCCTTTCGGCATGTCCTGTGCGAACTTGCTGATAACGCGGGTGAGGGCTGTCTTGAAACCTGTCACGTGCGTACCGCCATCGTAAGTATTGACGTTGTTGACGAAGCTGAAGAAGTTTTCCTGATAACCGTCATTGTACCACATGGCAACTTCCAAGGGGTACTGGCCATCGGGGAGAACCAAGTGGATCGGTTCTGCAAAAAGCGGTGTGCGGTGTTCGTCCACATAGCGCACAAATTCAGAAACGCCACCGGGGAAGCAGAACGTATCGGTCTGCTTGTGCTCCGGATCGCGTTCGTCGGTAAGCGTCAAGCGAAGTCCGCTCATGAGGAATGCGAGTTCGCGGAAACGCGTGGCGAGCGTGTCGTACACGTAAACGGTTTCCGAGAAGATAGTATCGTCCGGATAGAATTCAACAGACGTACCGGTCGTTCCGTCGGATTCTCCGATGTCGACCTGCGGACCGCAAGGAATACCGCGTGCAAATTCCTGACGGACAACGCGGCCATTGCGGCGCACGGTCACGATAAGCTTGTTGGAAAGTGCGTTCACGCAACTCACACCCACGCCATGCAAACCGGCGGAAACTTTATAAGAGCTATTGTTGAACTTACCACCGGCGTGGAGCTTGGTCATCACGACCTGGATGGTACCAACCTTTTCCTTCGGGTGGATGTCGGTCGGAATGCCACGGCCGTTGTCGGTGACGCGGATGCCGTTACCCGGCAAAATGGAAATTTCGATATGGTTGCAGAAGCCAGCCAAAGCTTCGTCTACGGAGTTGTCGACCACTTCCCAAACGAGGTGGTGGAGCCCGCGAATATCGGTGGAACCAATGTACATTGCAGGGCGGACACGAACTGCTTCTAGACCTTCGAGAACGGTAATGCTTGAACCGCTATAATCTGCTTCCGCCTTCTTTACTTCTTCTGTTTCTTCTGCCATAATTCCTCTATTAAACCCCTCTTAGACGAATCGTATTCCTTGAATAAAAGGCTTCCCTAAGAGGGTATTACACTTACCAATAATAGCTTTTTTTTGGAGGTTCATTTCGAACTTTAACGCCGAATTAGCGACCTTAAGGACCAATATATTTTTGTCGATTTTTTCGGGCTTTACATGGTCAATTAGGAGGGGGCCAACCACCTCCGAAAACCGCTCCGAAATGGTCTTGAAGTTGATATCTTCGGTGATATGGTTCTTCTGGAGAACACGCTCTAAAAGGACTTGAATGTCCTGAACTTTGTTCCCCGTATAGCTCTTGTTGCTCGTGCGTTTTGTTTCGAACATTTGTACAAATTCATCGCATTAAACAAGCAGCAATTTGGAGAGGGTAAACCCGCCAATAAGGATGCTTGTCATGCCGGCAACCACGGTTGCCTTGGTGCTCTTGCCCACGCCTTCTGCACCGCTATGGGTAAAGAATCCGAAGAAGCAAGCGTAACTCGAAATGAAGAATCCGTAAAGTGTTGCTTTGATAAGACCCACGACCAAGTCCCAGTTCTGGTAGAACATGCGTACGCCATAAAAGAACACCGACCAAGAAACTTCCTTGTAGAGGTGGGCGACTTCGTAACCGCCGACAATGCCGATAAAGATGCTCAAAATGGTCAAAACCGGAAGCATGATGACGGTTGCAATCAGTCTTGGTGCAAGCAAGTATTTGTAAGGATTGAGTCCTAATACTTTATATGCATCAAGTTGCTCCGTGACCGCCATTGTACCAAGCTCCGAACACATCGAAGCGCCGATACGGCCTGCAAGCACCATCGCTGTAAGAATTGGGCAGAGTTCCACCATCACGGATTTGCCGACAGCCATGCCGACAAACATCATGGGAATCATGTCGCCAAACTGGTAGGCTAGCTGCCAAGACATGATGGCGCCTGTAGCAAGCGATGCGGCGAATACCACGGGAATACTCGTGATACCCACGTGGTGCATCTGTTCGACAGTCGTGTGAAGATTGGTGAAGGCTCCGGGAATGTTTTTGAACAACTCCCAGATAAACAGCACGTAACCCACAACCTTGTTCAGGAAGCGTCTTACGGCTCGTCCGAGACCTTCTGCCATTTTGTTCATTAAAGAAATCAAATTGAACCGTTACTTCTTAGGCTTTGCAGCGTTCTTCTTCTGTTTCGGCGGAGCGCTGATGGCTTTCTTGTAAAGCTGCGTGTCGCTCAGGTACTTGATGGCTTCGTTCAGCTGCTTGTCGCGCTTGAGCGAGAATGCTGTGCTGACGGAGTCGTTCACGAATGCAGTGAGAAGTTCACGCTTGATGCCGTCCTTGATGTAGTCCTTGTTGGCTTCGAACTGGGCATCTCGGTTGTCTTCAAGAGCCTTGCGCATTTCGCTGATGCGCTTCACGAGCGTAGAATCAGAAATGGTCTTGGCGCTATCGCCCATGTAGTTCTGTTCGCGGATGATGCTCTTTTCGAGCTGGTCCACACCGACGAGGGCGTTGCTCTTGACCTTCATGAAGTTCGTGTCTTTCTTGCAGAACGCCTTGAACTGCGTGAAGAGAGAATCAGGCACGGCCCATTCGGAGTTCACCTTGACGCCAGCTTTTTCGAGACTCGGACGAATCTTGACGGCGAACTTGAAGTACATGGCCATGCGTTCCTGGACTTGGACAACCCACGGCATCGGATCGAGTTCCACATCGACGTCCGGCTTGATGCCGCCACCACCGAACATCATGCGGCCGTTGTTCGTGTAGAACGTGTCGCGCTTGGCAGTGTCGGCCTTCACGGAATCAGTCTTGGCGGCGTCTTTTTCTTCATCTTCGTATTCTTCGTCTTGCAGGGCGAGACCCTTGATGCCGTTTTCAGGCTTGTTGATGCAACGACCGAAGGGGAGGTAGTAGAATGCAGTTGTGAGCTTGAGTGCGTTGCCTGCGTTGTCCAGCGGGAAAATCGTTTGCACGGAACCCTTACCGAACGAGGTCTTACCGACGATCAAAGCGCGGTCCCAGTCTTGCAGTGCACCGGAAACAATTTCAGCGGCACTGGCTGAACCCTGGTTCACGAGGACGACCATCGGAACTTCCGGCTTCACGAGCGGAGTTCTGCGGGCTGCACTTTCGGTCTTCTGTGTGCGGCCACGGGTGCTGACGATGACGTTACCCGGCTTGAGGAAAAGTTCGCTGATTTCGATAGCCTGGTTCAGAAGTCCACCCGGATTGTAACGCATGTCGAGGATGAGCTTCTTCATGCCTTGCTTCTGGAGGCTGCGGAGGGCGTTTTCGACATCGCTTGTAGTCTTGTCGCTGAAGGTAGCGAGCTTGATATAGCCGATTTCCGGAGTGACCATGCCGTAATACGGAACGGCGTGCACGATGATTTCTGCTCTGGTGATGGTGTAGTCCATGAGGTCGGGAACGCCTTCACGTTCGATTGCGACCGTCACGTCTGTGCCAATCTTGCCGCGGAGCTTGTTGACCGCGTCATCGAGCGACATGCCTTTCGTTTCTTTGCCGTCGATTTTGCGGATGCGGTCACCAGCGCGAATGCCGAGCTTGAATGCCGGTGTGCCGGAGAGCGGCGAAATAACGGTGAGGATGTTGTCGCGGAGGCTGATAGTAATACCCACGCCACCGAACTTACCTTCCATCGAAACGCGGAGGCTTTCGTAATCCTTGGGGGCGAAAACCGTTGTGTGCGGGTCGAGAATGTTTCTGATGCCATTGATGGCGGCGTCCGTGAGTTCCGTCGGGTTGACGTTTTCAACGTACTTGCGGTTGACTTCGGAAAGGACCTTGTTCAATCGTGAAACTTCGTCGTAAAAATCTCCAGGAGGAGTTTTCTTGTCGGTAGCTGCGTTCGCGATGCAAAGCGCGGACAGCGTTGCCATAAATACAGAGCGGAAACTAAAAGGTTTAAACATCATGCTCTAAAAATACAATTTCCTATAAAAAATCGCCACCTTATAAGGAAAAACCGGCTATGAATAGCCGGTTTTTTTATGAAAGGAGAGAGTATGAAACTTGTTAGGAGCAATAAAGGTGTTATGCAGCTTCGCAGAGGAGGCGTTCGACGTTCGCTTCGCGGAGCTTGTTCAAGGCGTTTTCCTTGAGCTGGCGCACGCGTTCCTTGGAGAGACCCACCATCGGAGCAATTTCCTTGAGGTTCAGGTCGGAATCCATCTTGAAACCGTAATAGAGCTTGATGATTTCCTTTTCCTGACTGGAGAGGTTCTTGTCCAATACCTTGTCGAAAACTTCAGCGCGGTTGTTGTTATCGGCAAGTTCGTCGGTGCGGTTCTGAGTATCCGAAATGGTATCGCCAAGCGTTGCATCGCCATCTTCATTGACCGGAGTGTCGAGCGAAGAAGTAGTGTTGCCCATCATCAGGATCTTTTCAATGTCGTTTGCCTTGTACTTGGAAAGACCTTCGAGAGACTGGGCGTTGACGGTGTAAGTTCCGCCAATGACCTGCTGAACATCCTTAGCGTGACGGTTGAAACGGCGAAGCATCAGTTCCTTTTCGGCGCTAATGCGGATCATGCGGCCTTTTTCGGAGAGAGCGCGGGTGATGTTCTGACGAATCCACCACACTGCATAGCTGATAAACTTGATTTTCAGGGAGCGGTCAAAACGGCGAGCCGCTTCGATGAGTCCCATGTTCCCTTCGTTGATCAGTTCCATGATGTCGAGGCCACGACCTTTGTAAAGGTTAGCGATGTTCACGACAAAGCGAAGATTGGAGTTGACCAGCATGTCCAAGGCGGCTTTGTTGCCTTCGGCGGACTTCTTGAGCAATACTGTTTCCTGTTCTCTTGTGAGCAACGGGTAACGAGAAATGTCGTTTAAGTATTGCATGTAAATGTCTTTCTGATCTCGATTGTTAAGGGTTTTCATGGTGACCTCCTCATTTTTACATTATCAAATTTACCTCCAGATTGAATCCCTTGTGTCATTACTTAGAATGGTGCGTGCAAAAGTTAAATTGAGTTTTTGTTAAAAAAGTTCGTGATTTTTGTCACGAAATTGTCATGATGGGCAAAATAGGCTGGTTTTTGACTAAATTTTTTAGTATGAATGACAATGTTTCTACAAATAACACTGAAAAGTGTGAAGGTCTTTTCCAAAGAACTCGTAACAAATTCGCCGTTTTGCAAGAAATCGGCTTTGAACGCAATGAAAACAGGCTTCGTGAGCTCTTGAAAGACGAACGCGACCTGGTACAGTTCCCCATTCCGCTCTTTTTGCCCGTGTTTTTAGTTTGGCTGTTCATGCTTTTGTTCCCGTTGGTACTTATTCTGGACCCGACAAATGCGCTGAATATGAGTGTGAACATTAAAGGGCTTGTGGGCTTTTATTTGCCCATGCTGAGTACGGTTTTCGTTTTCATTTTGAACCAGAAGTTCTTGGTGCCGCAACTTGTATTTAAAAAACGCTATACGGCATATTTTGTTTGTAATTTCGTTTTAGTGGTGGCAACGTTGTTCTTTAGAGAAGTGGCGCTCTTTGTGATGGAACGTTCTCCGAACGAAGGGGTTGGTGACTTCTTTAGTTCCTATTGTTTCTCGTTTGTTAAAGGACACTTTGGCGTTTGGCCCGTTATATCGTTTACTATCCTTGTTGTGTTTGTTTGCATTCTTTGCGTGCTGTACCACGTGATGTTCCGACAGATTGTGCGTGCGTTTATTTTGCGCGAACAGAAACGCTCGGAATTGCAGTACGAGCTGGATTTTTTGAAAAACCAGCTGAGTCCGCATTTTCTCTTTAATACTTTGAATAACATTTCTGCTTTAATCCAGATTGATCCGAAACGAGCCGAAAGTTCGATGAACAAGCTTTCGCAACTTTTGAGAATGATGCTTTACCAGGTCAAGGACAAGTATATCACGTTGCAAGAAGATGTGGATATTTTGCAAAAGTATGCGGACTTGGAAAAACTCCGTCTCGATGAAAACTTTGACTTTGTCTTTAACGTGAAACTTGAGAATCCGAATTTGATGATAGAGCCGTTGCTGATGATGCCCTTGATGGAAAATGCGATGAAACATTGCGTGAATCCGAACGGCAAGAGCTTTGCGCATATCACCATTACGCAGGCGGGGGATGTTCTCCACTTCCATTCTGAAAATTCTAATTTCCCGAGAAAGTCGAGCCGCAAGGGAAGCGGGCTTGGACTTTCTACATTTGAAAAGCGATTGGACTTGATTTATCTGGATGCTTATACGTATTCCGTGAATATAGTCGATGGAGTTTATATAAGTGATTTGGTGATTCAGCTGAAAAAAGAAAAATCATAAAAATTTATTGAACCCCTTTACACAGTAAAAAAATTATTGTAGTTTATTTACCGCTTCGATGTTGTCGAGGCGGTTTATTATATTCTTACTTATATCCTTTCCTTACATCGATTAATATATCCGTTATGGCTGAGTAAGCCTGTTTATTCTCAAAATCAATAGAAAGGAAAAATCCTATGATGCGTAGGATGTTTAAAGGCGTTGCCTTAGCGGGAGCGTTGTTGGCTCTTGATGGCTTTGCCGAGGAATGTAAGGGCGTCGCACTGTATTCGGATGGTAGCGACAATGGTCAAATGATTGAATCGGGGAGGACTTTCCCGGAGTCACCGGAATGGAAAGCGAACTGGGGAAACTTCGACGGAATGAATGCTCCGTACATCCGGTTGTCGGGCTCGAAAAATGAGCAAGGCGACTGGACGGGATTGCTTTCGTTCCAAGCGCTTCCGTTGCGTGTGGATGGTGGCGTGCTCCGTTTGAAGGTGCGCGCTACGCAAAATGCAAAGTTTGGAGTTTGGCTGAAGGGGGCGTTTTCTGATAGTCGAGTCCATTATGTGAACTTGACGGCGAATAAAACGCATGCGCTAGAAATTCCGCTCTCAAGTTTGGGCGTGACGGGGGCAATCGATGTTGTAAATTTGGGTGTAGGACTTTTCCAAGTTCCGCAAAACCAGTACACGACGCTCTTTATTGACGATATCGGATTCAGTTGCGTCAAGAGAGACTCTAATTTGGGAGGGACTTCTGCAACGGTTGTTGTAGATGGTGCTAAACATTGGGAATATGAATTTTCCAATGTGGAAGCTTGGTCCGAAAAACGCGAGGCACGATTGCTGCCTGCATTGGAGCCTGAATTCAGTGCTGCATATACGCCTCAAGAACGGAATTCTCTCATTTCGACAGTGAATGCAGATTTTCTGGTAAATGAACTGGAACACTTGAAAATTGTGAATAGCATTAGTGCATCGGAAATGCCTGCGAAAAAGTCGCGGTTGACCTGGTACGATAATATGTATTCGGTCGTTCGTAATCGATTACGAGAAAATGCAGTTGCCAATCCGAAACAGCTTTATTTTGAAGCGGAGGCGATTGCTGCAAATTCGGATTACACGGTAATTCCGTTGCTTGTAACTGATTTAGATTACGTGTATAAGGCGTGTGCCGATGAAACGTGCGGTTCAACTCAGAATGTGAATGCGCATTTGCTGATGGCGGGGCTTCCGACCTCTTTTGTGCGCAGCTCTAAAATAAGCTTTGTGCTTGATCCGTACTTTGTTGTGACGAAACAGCGTGAATTGCCCTCTGTTTCTGTTTGCATTTCGGGAACGTGCAAATCGATTTCTCCCAAAGAACGGCTTGAACTGGAGTTCCCGTCGTCGGGTTTGCAGAAAATCGTGGTCAAGCTGAAAAGCGGTATGCATAATGTTGAACAAAATCTATTTGTGGAGGTGAAATAATGATGCGTTATTTATGGTTTGCTCTTGCTTCGCTTTTGACGACTAATGCGATGGCTGTGTCTAAAGATTATGCGTTCTTTGTGGATGAAAAAGACCGTCTTTGCGTTGAAAATGGCAATAATTTGGTGACCTTGAATGGCTTGGATCGTGTAGGTAGTTCGTGTACCGGTAATAACCAGTCGGTCCGTATCCGCATTATGGACGCCCCTCAAGATGCAAGTTCTCCATCGGGCATTTACTTGGAACGTCCATTCATGATTATTGATGGCATCAATTTGGATCCTGAAGAAAAGAGAACCTTGACGGATTTGGAATGCGATGTGACTCAGGTCGGTATTCCGAATATTCTTAAATCTTTAGGGTACACTCCTGTGCTTGTGCAGTTTGATGAAACTGTGCGTGTTTCGCTTCAACAAAATTCTAAGGCGCTGAGCCAGTTGTTTGCCTTCTTGAATGATAATGTGCATATCCCGTTCCCGGGAGCAAAAGAAGATGGTTTTGTCATCATGGGCATAAGTCAGGGTGGCGTTATTGGACGTTACGCCTCTTACCTTTATGACACGCATCGAAATGAATCCGATGCTCCGATTCGCTTGTTCTCGTCGCTGGATTCTCCGCATCAGGGGGCGGTAATGCCGATGGGATTATTCAATACAGTGGCATTCTGGGGCGATAAGGGTGGCTCTGCGTCTGCTGAAATGTTCAAGAATATCTTGCTTTCGAAAGGAGCGGCAGATCTGCTTGTTTATGAAAATAAGTGCACGGATGGTTTATGCACTTCAGAAGTGAATACAAGGGACAGGTTCCTTTTTGATGATTATCGCCTTGCTGCAGAATACAAGAAGTTCCCGGTTGTGCTTATTGCGCAAGGACAGTTGAAAGGCAAAAATCCTGAACATAAAAATGATTATTACCGACTCGAACGTCATGTGAAAAAGGGACCGGCATCGCTTGGTTCTGCGATAAGCCATATGCATTATTCTGATAACAATGAAACAATTTCTTATAACCGTAAAAAGGAAACGACGGATGATCCTGTAAAAGTTGATTACCGCTCGACTTCTAAATATGATTTTATTCAGGGCTCTACGTATCCGTTTGCGGGGACTATTTACAATTCCTTGCGACAGGGATTTTTGGATGCGATGCCAGAGGATATGAAACAGGAGGTTCTCTTTTTCAGTATTAACTTGAATACTTCCTGGGGCTATGACGAATTGATTCAGGACCGCAGCACGTTTATCCCGACGGTAAGCGCTATGGATATGAAGTGCAATGGTGATTTGGCAATTCGCTCAGAATGCGGTTTTAAACAGTCGTATAAGGATTTCCCATTTGAAAATCCGGGGAGCAGAAGTACGGCAAATGCGGCTTATGCCGTGGATCCGACGCACCCGCGTTATGCTGAAGCCATTAGCGGTCGCCATGTCGAAATGCCTGTTGAAAACGGAGGTATAAACGAGACTGTGATGGAGGGGATGCAGGTTGATTTGTGGCGAATTTTATGCGAGGTAGCAAAGTACGATTACGATGCTGATGCAGGGCGGTTTAGAAATCCGAAATTGGTGGGATATTTCTCGCCGAATGCGAATTGCATGGATGCTAGTAAAATGCCTGATGTTATTCGTTATGCCGGCTTTGTCCAGCAGATTCCTTTTGCGTATGCGCGTTATGACTACAACGCTTTAGCAACGGAGAAGAATGAGTCTGTGAAGTTTAATCTTCCGGCGGGATGGAAAAAAGTGGCGACTTGGAATTATGGAACCGATATTCAGGCGAATACTTCTTTTGAGGTGGATATTCAGGTCGATAATCCTAAGGGAAACTGGATGAAAGCGGAACTTCTCGTTTGCCGAGTTAAGGGTTGCTCTGGTCATTTGCAGTTAAATGAATTGCCGGTGACGCTTGATGGCAAAACTCATACATTGCGTTGGCAGATGCCCGCAAATGATGGGGCTCTTAATGGTTTGCACTGGTTTCGTCTTGTGCTTAATTCTGATGGTGGGAACGTTACGTTGTCGAATCCTCATCTTGTGTTGAATACGCAGGGGGATGCTGCGGTTCCGCCAAAGATTGCATCGTCGGAAATTTATCCGGGTCCGTATGAATATACGCTTTGGGATGCATCGGTCCATGCAAACCCATATCATGATGAACTCGGTTTAGGGCTTGAGATAACGTTTGACAGGGCTCGACAGGGGTTGCATTTTGATTTTGGAAAGATCGTTTCGATGGATGATTACAAAAATCTTGTTGTAGACTATTGGCCGGGAACTTGCCAAAATTCGATCGCTTATTTTGACTCTAAAAAGCTGTTGAAGATGAATCTTGATAACGGTAGTTTGCAAAATGGATTTGTTCAAAAAAAATTACCTTTAGACGAAATCATCGATACGGATGTTACCCCGCAAGGCTCTAAATCCGCACGCCGCTTGAATCTACAGCCTGTTGTTGCTAATGAGCGTTGTCTTATAAAGTCAATTTCGTTGAAATGAAGGTCTCTTGATGCGTTTGATGAATTATGATATATTATTTGGCGCAAAAACAAATAAGTTGGAGAATAAGATGAAAAAATCAATTCTTTTCTGTATGCTTTCTGCGGCGGCGTTGTCGTTGTGCGGTTGTTTGAATCCGCATTTGAGTTCAATTGGATCCTCGCAGATGATTGTGGCTCATCAGCCTCGCTTGGCGATCAATGGAGAATCTTCTCCGATGACTCTTTCTGTTGATGCGTATGGCGGTGCAAAGATGACTGGGCGTAATGTTAAGGACGGCTTTACTGCTGGCGGAACGGCATCATTGAACTATAGACTGCTTGGTGCTATGACACCGTTGTACGTAGAGGCTGCTTTGGGAGGCAAGGGTGGTAAAGCGTCGTTCGATTGCTCGGAAGCGGGTAAGTGCAATGAAGGCTATATGGCATGGCTTGCGACTCCAGAAGGAAAGAAAAAGTATTCGTTCTGGAGCTTCCAGGAACGTATCTCTGTTGGTGCTGACTTTGACGTAGGTCCTGTGATTTTGGGACTTGGTGCTGGTGTCCAGCTGTTTGAAGGCGGTGGCGACTTTGATGACGTTCGCGACTATCTTGGGAAGAGTCTTGCTGAAAATGACGACGAAGGGTTTGGCGTAAAGCTTTATTCTTCGGCTCGCATTGGCGCTAGGCTTGGACAGTATGGCGTGATCGCTTTTGATACTGATGTCATGTGGCTCAAAACGATGAACATCGGATTCATGCTGAATTACTTCCATCCGTCTGGATTCCATGGCGGTATCTTTGCAGCGGAAAAGGTCGGCTATGGTGTGAATGTCGGCAAGACGTTTAGCTTCTGATATTTAGTTTCTGACAGATTGTGAAGTGAAGCTTCATTTGGCTTGCTTTGCAACCTTGTTTGATTAGCGTACAAAAAAAGGCTTCGAGCGGATGCTCGAAGTCTTTTTTGTAAAGTCTTGAGCGAAGCCCAGAGGCCTTCGCGAAAGCTCTTACTTGCTGAGGGTCTGAACCTGGACGTCCCAGCTCTGGTTGCCAAGGGCAATGCGGTAGGTGCTTGCTGCGCCAGCCTTCATGTTCTTGGTGTCGACAGCCGGAGCGGCGTTCGGGTCCTTCTTCGGCACGCCAATGTGGCGGTTGCCCTTGAGGAATTCGATACCCTTGTTGCCAGCCTTCGTCTGGAGGCAGCCCGTGATGAAGATGGTTTCGTCGTTGACCGGGAGACCATTTTCTTCGAGGAGCTTCTTAGCAGCAGGAATGCCCGGCGGAAGGATTTCTTCTGCGCACTGGACGCCCGGATAGGCTTCCTTGAACGGCTTCATGTTGAACTGGTCGGCTGCGATCTTCACGAGTTCCGGATCCGGTTCGCACGGAGTCTTACCCTGGTAACCGAGGAGCATCTTGCCGTAGCCTTCGGTCATCTTGAACCACGTACCGCGACCGGCAGCCTGGTTCAAGGTGTTCATGTAAGCCTGCTGGAAGTAGAACTGAGAAACCGGCGTCACAGAGGAAGCGAAGCCACCGCGGCGTACGCATTCACTCATGTTTTCGATAACCTTCGGGAAGAGGTGGAAGGTCTTGGTTTCGCGCATCATGAGCGTGTTAGCCGTGAGAGCTCCACCCGGCATCGGGCTGAAGATAACGTCGGTAGTGATCTGACGTGCTTCAGGCGGGAAGTTGTAGTCCTTGAGGCATTCAACAGCGACGTTGTTAGCTTCCATGAGTTCCGGAATGTGATCGTCGACGATGCTGTCTTCACCGAGGGCAAGCTTGTAATCCGTACCCTTGAGGGCGTGGAACATGGAGAAGAGGTCCGGCTGAGCCGTACCGCCAGAAAGCGGCTTGCGACCGAGGTCGACGCCATCTGCGCCACCTTCGATAGCTGCCTTGTACTGAGCCACACCAGTACCGCAAGTGTCATGGCTGTGGATGCGGAGTTCGACCTTGTCGCCGAGGAGCTTACGAGCGCGCTTGAACGTTTCGTAGACCTTGGTCGGGTTTGTCGTACCGGAAGCGTCCTTGAAGCAGACGGAAGCGAACGGAACGCCGGCGTCCAAGATGTTGCGGAGGATGCGTTCGTAGAATTCCGGATTGTGGGCGGCGTTGAGGTCGCATCCCGGAGGAAGTTCCATCATGGTGACGACGACTTCGTGTTCAAGTCCTGCGTCCGTGATGCACTTACCGGAGTAAATGAGGTTGTTGACGTCGTTGAGAGCGTCAAAGTTACGAATACGGGTCATGCCGTGCTTCTTGAACATGTCGGCATGGAGCTTGATCATATCGCGCGGCTGCGGAGCGAGAGCGACCACGTTGATACCGCGAGCGAGAGTCTGGAGGCGGATCTTCGGACCGACAACGCGACGGAATTCGTCCATCATGTCGAATGCGTCTTCACCGCAGTTCTGATAGAGAGCCTGGAAACGGGCGCCACCACCTGCTTCGAAGTGGGTGATGCCAGCCTTCACAGCTGCTTCAACAGCAGGCATGAAGTCCTTCATGAACACGCGAGCGCCGAAGATGGACTGGAAGCCATCACGGAACGAGGTGTCTTGGAACAGAATCTTTTTCATAATGTTTTCCTGTGGGATTTAATCCCTTGTTTTTACTGTACAATAAAATACGGGGTCAAAAATAGAAAAGACGAGAGAAGAGAAACGAGAGACGAGGGAAAATGAGGGATAATTTACAGCTTAATTTTGAATTTTTCCGAAAAGATCTTCGCACATGGTGCGGATGGGGCGGGGGAGGAGGGATTTCGGCTGCTTGCTAACCCAAACGACATAGGCGCTTCTGCCCTTGATTCGGTAGGCGTCAATGAGTTCACGCTTGTTGTTGTATATCTCGAATAGGATCTCGATACGGTCCGGTCTGAACGACCATCCTGTGGCGCGGTCTTCCCAGTGCAGAATCTTTGGCAATATGATATAGTCCGTTTGTTCTAAAACCTGTTCTTCGAGGTTTTCGATAGGGATGGGGTTGGGAATGACGCCGATGACTGGTGTATAGCGGTTCAGTTCTTTTTTCAGGGCAAAGATGACATCGTCTCCGGATGTGGGGTATTCGATGTCTTCGTACGTTCCGTTTTTTGGAGTAATCAGGAGGATTCGGCTCGATGTGTTGGCGAGTTTTGACGGCTGGTTCATGAACTCATTTTGGTATGAAGCCGTGCAGCCCGTAAAGAGTGTGATTGAGGCGATGAGTAAAAGTACGGATATGATATTTTTCATAGAAAACCTTTTGCTTGGATGGTTAATATAATAAAATGTTGTTCTAAATCCTCTCTTTTGGACTAAAAAAGCTCGAACGGCGGTGCTGTTTTATAAAACCATAGATTGAAATTTGTATTTTTGGTCTAATCATATATTATACACATTGAATTGTGTTGGAATACGGAGTATTGTAATGAATAAAAAGTACGCTCTAGCTGTAGCTACCACTTTCCTTGCTGCTGGATCGGCGTTTGCCGCTCAGTCTGGTGACAGAACTGTGATTACTTGTAGCTTTGACGACATGTTCGGTAATTCGTGCTATTGGCGCTGCCCGGATATGGAGGATACGTATAGAACGGAAAAGAAAGACGATCGTTGTGCCAATGTGCTTTACAGATGCGTCAATTATCCGCGTTCTTTTATGCGTTCGTCTGTCGGCAGTAGTGAAATCTGGATTACGCCGGACAGGTATAATTACTATTTCGGAAAGCTTCCGCAAGAATTTGATTGCAGTATTTCTGAAGAGGAACGCGCGGCACAGATGTTGCGCCCGACTCAGCCTGTTCAGCAGAATACGTATGCTTCGAACAAGTACCAGAATACTTCGACGTATGACGAATCGAGAAATTTGTTGATCGATAACCGCGATGGCGAACGCTATACGACGGTGAAGATTGGTGGTCGCGTCTGGATGGCGGAAAACTTGAAGTTCCGTTTGCCGGATAGCTACTGCTATGAAAACAATACCCAGAATTGCGAAACTTACGGTAGACTTTACACATGGAATGCTGCAAGGAAGGCTTGCCCCGATGGTTGGAGCCTGCCGATGGGCGATGACCTCAACTACCAGGACTTTAATCTGAATGGTTTTAGAGTTTTGGATGGTGGCTACTATGTCGATGGCGAACGTTACATTGACATTGGCAACCGCGCCTTCTTCTGGCTTGGCGATGACAAGGGCAGTGACCGCGCCGATGCGATGAGCTTTAGAGGTCAGAATCTCGAAACGTTCTCGTTCCAGGGCCGAAAGGCAAATGGTTACTCTGTGCGTTGCATCCAGAACTGGGAAGCGGCTTGCAAGGACCGTCTGGGTAGCGTGATGGACAATTCTGGAAAGACCTACAGAACGCTCAAGGTGGGCGACCAGACTTGGATGGCTGAAGACGTGATTCTGGACCGTCTGGATGAAATGGAAGCGAGAAACCTTAACCGTGGATGCCCGCGTGGCTGGCATGTGCCGGAACAGGCTGAATACGAACAGCTTTTCTCGAAGGCTTCTGAATTTGACATCCATGCCAACGACAAGCGTGCAAGAAAAAATCGTGATGCTAAGGAAAATCCGTGCAGCTTGAATTTCGACTTCAAGCGTGGCTACTGGACGTCTTCGAAGAACGGCAATGAAATGACTTATGTGGACTGGAAGTACAATGCTATCCGCGAAAAGGGTACTCCGTACTTCAAACATGGCGATGCTTATACGAACAAGCTCCGCTGTGTGAAGGATGGCTCGTCTTACGGTGCTCCGAAGCCGCAGGTAACGACTTCTCAGGCTGGTGCAAAGCCTGCAGCTCAGGCAAATCCGGCGAAGAACGCTGCCAACAAGACGGTCCTTGAAAAGTTCATTTTGCAGGGCGTGACGTTTGGCGTTGGGCAGTCCAGATTTACGCGTGAATCTACGGATGGCTTGAACAGACTCGCTAGCCACTTAGGTAACTATCACGGAAAGACGATTGAAATTGTCTCCCATACGGATAACTTGGATCGCCCGGAAAGAAGCCGTGTGCTTGCTCTCAAGCGTGCCGAAGAAGTGAAGAGCTATTTGGTGACGGCCGGTCTTTCGAAACAGGATATCATTGCGACGGGCAAGGGCGGCGATGAACCTCTTGTTCCGAATACGACTCCGGATAACCGCATGAAGAACAACCGCATTGAAATCTTTGTGTACTCCTATGATGCTCCGGCACAGGCTGCTCAGCCGCAACAGAAGAAGGCTCAGCCGACTCCTGAAGCTGCTCCGAAGAAGTGCAAGGAACGTGACATGGCGAACAATAAGCTTGGCGAATGCTATTCTTACCAGGAAGGTTCTAAGGACCACAGAAGGTGCATGGCAGCATACAAGAACTTGCTGAACCTTGCCAATTCCAAGTGCAAATAAAAGAACCGCTAAATGCGAGAAATAATGGTTCCCGTCGCTACGCTCCAGGATGACTGTTCGAGGATGACGGAATCAACAAATTAAGAAGCGCAGCTCATTGAGCTGCGCTTCTTGTTTAAGTTCTGCAAACTAGATCATGAGAGGGGCGTAGCCCCTTCTATCTTTAGATAAACATCATCGTGTTGAGCTTTGCGCGGTATTTCCAGGTGAGTTCGTGTTTGGGACCGAGAACGCCGAAGAGCGTGAGCATTGCCTTCTTGGCGGCACCGTCGTTCCATTCCGGAGCTTCGACGTACAAGTTCAGGAATGCCTGGAGCGCGCTTTCGAAATCTTCTTCGCAGGCGAGCTTGCAAGCTTCGTGATAGACGATGGCTTCTTTACCTTGGACATCTTTCTTGGCGACTTCGGCGTGGAAGTCGAGAAGTTCCAAGAGCGATTTGGCTTCGCGGTACTGGTCGTCGCTTTCGACAAACTTGGAGAGAATGTCTTTTGCCTTTGCGGTATCGCCGAGACCAAGGCTTGCCTTTGCCCACAGGAGCTGGAGCTTCTTGTCATTGGGGGTCTTGGCGAGGGCTTCGTTGAGCATCGGGAGCGCTTGGTCGAAGTTCTTTTGTGCAATGGCGTCTTCAAGAGCCGTCTGGAAACGGGCTTCTTCGGAGACGTAGAACTTTTCGAGACGCTTCTTGAGATCGGCTTCGGGGAGCACGCCCTGGATGACGTCTGCAATTTGGCCTTTATCGACCACGTGAATTTCGGGGACGGACTGCACGCGGAACATCTGGATGAGGCGCATGTTTTCGCGGTCATCGCAGCTTACGACGCCGAGCGTAAAGTCCATGCTTGTGGAAAGCTGACCTGCCAACTGGGAGTACGGGGCGCAATCCGGGTATTCTGCGGAGGAGAAAAGAATCGCGACAGCGCGCGTTTCAGAGGCCTTGATGACCTCTTCTTCAAAATTTTCTGCTGTAATTTGAACTACTTTAGCCATGCGGCTAAATATAGAATTAACTATATTCAAAGTATGTGTAAATGTTCTTTTTGCGGTTCAGAAGTCGAGTCCCTCAGAATTGTCAATCTTGATCTGAGGATTTGCCCGAAGTGTTATTCCATCTATTTCCCGTGCAACCAGACGTTTGCCTTTTACGGAGGCCTCTCGGACAAGACGCGCGAATTGTGGCTCAACGACTTGAATAAGAAAAACGTGCAGGACCCGCCCTGCGAAAATCCGGTATGCATCGATCATGGTCAACCGCTTGTGAAGGGCAAACTCCCGCATTACGGTTTTGATGGCTATGTGACGACTTGCTGCGAAACGTTCCATATGCCGCCTTCGACGGTGAAACAGCTTTTGCAGTGGTCTTTGGACATCAAGGCGGCTCCGCAGGCAAAGGAAGGCAAACATCACTTCTTCTTTATCCATTGGATTGATTCATTTGTGAATAAGCTTTTTGGTGAAAAGCCTGTGGAAGAAGATCCGCTAGATTACATTCAGTACAATAGAACTTTAAGGAAATTTTTTGAGTAAATGAAAAAATCATATACGATTTTAGCAATTATTGCGATTATTGTTGTTGCCATCTATGTAATGCTTCCGAAAGAGCGATTTGCTGAAACGGTGTTTCCACTGGGGGATGGTGCAAAAGTATCTGCATTTGACGATAATGCGGCCGGGGGAACGTCTGCTGTCCAGTTTAAAGCTTCGGATTCCCTGACCTCGTTCCAGTGTGCTCTTGGCACTGACGAAAAGAAACCGACTTGGTGCGGACTTGTGTTTGACTTTGACCCGGCGGGCGAAAAGAAATTCCACAACTGGAAAAATGTCGATACGCTTTATATGGATCTCGATATTGCCGGAACGGATGAAATCCTTGTGAAAGTCTGGACGTATGACCCGGATGTGACGGATTTGCAGAAGTCCAATACGTTCAAGATGTTGCTGAAGGAAGTTCCTGTGAAAACGGGGCGCAACAAAATTGCTATTCCGTTTGAACATTTCTACATCCCGGACTTTTGGTATGACGATCTTGGAGTCAAGCGCTCGAAAAACCGCTTGCATCACGAAAGCGTTGCGCGTGTAGAAATTTCTGCAGGGTGGAAACAGCCTCGTGGAAAGAACTTTGTCGTAAATGTCCGAGAAATTTTTGCAAGCGGTATAAGCAATACGGCTTACGGAATCTTCTTGTTCATGATTCTTGGGCTTATGATCGTGGCGATTGGACGTAGCCACCCAGTGAAGGAGTACGATGAAAAAAAGTAGGTGGATTGGAATTTCGATTTTCCTGGTCCTGCTGATTGCTTGGGGCTTTTTCTATTCACGCTGTGGGGGAGTGGCGGTGGAGCTTTTCCCTGAGCGGACGTTTGAAGTTTTTCCGTTGAACGATAGCGCTGTTGGAGGATTTTCGACAAGCGAAGTCCAATTGACGGATACGCTCTTGACCTCTTCTGTGGTCATCCATTCGGGCAAGGCGTTTACGTATGCGGGCGTTGGCTTTAACTTGAAGTCTGTGGACAAACGGCCTGCCGGAGTTTTTGACCTGACGAAGTTCGATTCCATGGAAGTGCGTGTTGCTTCGAAACGCATGAATTCCATGAAACTCCGCATTTTGACGGATGACCCGGTTTATACGCGTAATGGCGATTATGTGACGCTTCGTGTTCTGGAAAAGGATATTCCGTCGGCGCCTTACTTACTGATGGGTGGCTCGAAGGAACGCTTTGCGGTAAGCAAAATTTCGCTCAGCGAATTTCGAGTTCCGGAATGGTGGCTCTCGCAACAAGGTCTTGAAGAAGACGATGGCAAAACGTACTTGAACCGAGCCGCCTTCTTTGAAATTGTAAGTGGCGCCTCGACGCTTCGTGGCATTCCTGATGAGATGGAAATCCGCTATGCTCGCCTTTGGGGCCATAATGCCGAACAAAAGAAAACGATGCATGTTGTTTTAGCATGCATCTTGTTTGGCTTTATCCTTTTTATAGTTTATGTTTTGAAAAGTAGGGGAAGAAAAGATGCAAAGAAATTGGACGCTTGATAGGGTAATGCGCTATGTGCTGATTGCAGCTGCAGTCGCCGTTACTCTTGTTGTATTGAATTATCTGAGTGGAGTGTTGTTCCCGTTTTTTGCGGCGTTCTTGATTGCCTATATCATGGACCCGCTTGTTTGCCGGTTGCAAATAAAATTCCGTTATCGCGTGATAGCCGTGGTGGTCGTGCTTTTGGGTGCCGCTATTATTATTGGCGGTTGTATGTATTTCTTTATCCCGAAAGTTATGCACGAAGTCCAGTATTTGGGAACGCTCATTTCGAAAATCTTTACGGACTCCACTTGGAGTGATCGAATCATGACGTTCTTGCCTGCGGATATGTGGGCATCTGTGAAGACTATGATTTCTTGGAATAGCATTGCCGAGGCGATGGAATCGCTTGACGTGTGGAGCGTGGTGCAGACGGTTTCGGACCGCATTCTTCCGGGCGCTTGGGACATTCTTTCGAAGACTTCGACGATTGTCATGGGTATTTCCAGTGCGGCTGTCGTATTTATGTACCTTGTCTTCATTATGCTTGACATGCATAAAATCAGGAAGGGCATTCGCCGCTTGATCCCGAGACGTTACCGCCGCGAAGCGGGTGAATTCGCTAGCTCTACGGACAAATTTATGGGCACGTACTTCCGTGCTCAATCCATGGTCGCCTTTACGGTTGGCGTTTTGTATGCAATTGGCTTTAGCGTGATGGGACTCCCGATGGGGATGGCGTTTGGACTTTTCTCCGGGGCATTGAACATGATTCCTTACATGCAGCTCACGACTATCCCGCTCGCCTTACTACTGGCGGTGGTTTACGCTTTGGACAAGGGCATGCCGTTTTGGGAAGTGGCAATTATCATCCTTGCGATTTACCTTGTTGTACAGATTATCCAGGACTTCTTTTTGGTGCCGCACATTGTCGGTAAGTCCATGAATTTGCCGCCTGTAGGGATCCTTCTGTCGCTCTCGATTTGGGGCAAGTTGCTTGGCTTTTTGGGACTTTTGGTGGCGATTCCCTTTACGTGCATATGCCTTGTCTATGTAGAGAAATTAAGGACTAGAGCCGACCAGTACGTAGAAGATGCGGGCAGACTGGCTCCCAAGGCTTGATTTTATGCGGTTTTAAAAACTTTTTTCATTTAAAAGCTTTCCTCCCCGTGAAAAAAAAGGTATAATATTACCAACAATTCACAAATCTGACTCAAGGAGTTATAAAATGAACAAACAAGATCTTATTGAAGCTGTGCTCGCTAACAAGGAAGCTGGCATTGAATCTAAGGCTGCTGCTGCTCGTGCTATCGACGCCGTTCTCGACGGTATCGCTGCTGGCATCAAGAAGGACGGCAACGTTCAGCTCATCGGTTTCGGTACTTTCACTGTGAAGGCTCGTGCTGCTCGTACTGGCCGTAACCCGCAGACTGGTGCAACCATCAAGATCAAGGCTTCCAAGACTGTTGGCTTCAAGGCTGGTGCAGCTCTCAAGGAAACCGCTGCTAAGAACAAGCCGGCTAAGAAGTAATTCTCTGAGCTAGATTTGCTTTTTGCAAAGGATGGGTCGCTTTTTGCGACCCTATTTTGTTTTGAACGCGTGTCTCTGTTTAATTGTTTATTATATTGGTGGATAACGATTTAGAGGTATTTTATGAAACGTTGGATTTTGAGCTTGGTCTCTCTTGTTTCGATTCTGGGTCTTATGGCTTGTTCCGCTCCGGCAGACTCTGATTACGAAACGCTTCATGAAAAGTGCAAGAATAAGCCGTCGCTTCCGGAATGCCAGGATGACGTGCAGGAAGACGATTCTTCGATGGATGAGGACTAATTTTTATAGCCCGCTATTGAAAGGATTTATCACTTATTCTATATTTGCACAAGTTTAAGTCTTTGCGAAATAGGAAAGTGATGAACGTGATTACAAAAAATGTAATGTACACCTGTGACATGCACGATGTTGCGCCGTTCGCTGGTTTTTCTATTTCCATTTTTGATTTTAAAGATGCTGAGCCTTTTGGTTCAGCTTTTTTGTTTTTTTAATAAATAATTAGTCAACGGAGAAAACAAAATGAAGATTGAAGGCATCGACAAAGTCCTTATCATCGGTTCTGGCCCGATCGTGATCGGTCAGGCTTGCGAATTCGACTATTCCGGCACCCAGGCTTGCAAGGCCCTGCGCGAACAGGGTTACAAGATTGTGCTCGTGAACTCTAACCCGGCTACCATCATGACCGATCCGGTCATGGCCGATGCCACCTACATCGAACCGCTGAACGTCGCCCGCCTCACCCAGATTATCGAAAAGGAACGCCCGCAGGCCCTCCTCCCGAACTTGGGCGGCCAGACCGGCTTGAACCTCGCCTCAGCACTCAGCAAGGCTGGCGTGCTGGACAAGTACGGCGTGAAGGTCATCGGTGTGAACCTCGACGCTATCGAACGCGGCGAAGACCGTGAAATCTTCAAGGAAACCATGCAGAAGCTCGGCATCGACACGCCGCGCTCCGGCATTTGCCACTCCGTGGAAGAAGCCGAAAAGATTGTTTCCGAAATCGGCTATCCGGTGGTGGTTCGCCCGGCTTACACCATGGGCGGTGCAGGCGGCGGTTTCTGCTATAACGTGGAAGAACTCCGCACCATTTGCAGTAACGGTCTTGAACTCTCGATGACGCACCAGTGCCTTATCGAAGAATCCATCCTCGGCTGGGAAGAACTCGAAGTCGAAGTGGTCCGCGATTCCAAGAACCAGATGATCGCCATCTGCTTCATCGAAAACATCGACCCGGTGGGCGTGCATACCGGTGACTCCTTCTGCGCTGCCCCGTTCCTCACCATCGACAAGAAGCTCGAAGAAGAACTGAAGGAAAAGGCCTTCAAGATTGTGGAATCTATCGGCGTGATTGGCGGTACCAACGTCCAGTTCGCACACGACCCGAAGACCGGCCGCGTGGTGATTATCGAAATCAACCCGCGTACCTCTCGCTCCTCCGCCCTTGCTTCCAAGGCTACCGGCTTCCCGATTGCCCTCATTTCTGCAAAGCTTGCAGCAGGCCTCACCCTCGACCAGATTCCGTACTGGCGCGATGGAAGCCTCGAAAAGTACACCCCGAGCGGTGACTACGTGGTGCTCAAGTTCGCTCGCTGGGCATTCGAAAAGTTCCGCGGCGTCGATGACTGCCTC
>Ga0256407_10003958_pt1 | contig 25450 bp, 19 predicted proteins | sample RumenRJG_04DNA_FD_193489 | JGI IMG/M metagenome (GOLD analysis project Ga0256407, IMG submission 193489) | Bovine rumen microbial communities from Lethbridge, Alberta, Canada - RJG_04 | ecosystem: Host-associated > Mammals > Digestive system > Stomach > Rumen | place: Canada: Alberta... | reverse complement strand
GAGACTCTGCAACGTCGCGGCGATTTTTTCATGGTCGGCGGCGTTGGCGATGACGAAGAGTTTCCGCGAGTTCGTATTGAGTTGGACGTCGGCGTCGGGCGCGAGCGTCTTAAGCGATTCGGTAATTTGTTGATAGAGTTCCGTCGCGCCGGCGTTTCCAAACGCGCCGATTCCGTATCCGCCTCCGCCGCCTTGGCCGCCGAGACGACGTCCCATCGCCCAGAGATCGGAGGGCGAGAAGACGGTGATCTTATCGAGCGAGTAGATTTTAGCGATCAGCGCTTTTGCCGGGTCGGCGCCCTCCTTAAGCTTTTCGACGAGCCCCGCGATGACGTTGTGAAGGCTCGGAACGCAGAGGTAGTTGACGACGTTCGATTCCGGGTTGTAGAGAGGCTTCGCGTCGGGCGCGAAGACCTCGAGCTGCTCGCGCAGGACGTTGTAGGCGAGTCCGTCGAGCGTGTAGGCGCGCCATTCCGGAGTTTCCGGCGCGGGACGCGGACGATCGCCTCGAATCGGACGGTCCTGAGGCGGGTCGGGGTTATAGACGGACTTGGCGGCGGCGTAAATTTCACGCAGCGCGTTGACCGTGTCGACGACCATGATCGAGTTGCCCGCCTGCGGCGTGACCGTGCAGTTTGGACCTTGGAAGGGCAGAATCGTCTGACGCACCGCGTTGAGATTGCGCTGCTCAAGAGGAATCGTCAGCGCGACGTAATCGAACCGGCTCTGGTTGGGCAGATCCTCAGGCGTGATTTTCGGGAGATATTGGAGCGGAATCGATCCTGTTTTGAAGTCGTGCAGGATCAGCATCGCGTTGTTGCGGATAAGCGTATAGCCCTTGAAATTAAGGTAGCCGTTAAGAACGTCGAGCGCGTCCTTAGGGGAGTATGCAGTCTTGTCGCTATAGGTGAACGTGCCCTGCGGAGGCGCCGACATGACGAGCTGGAGTCCGCATTCGGAGGCGAACCAGTTCAGAACGTCGGACCATCTTTCTTTGTTGAACCGCAGTATGATCGTTTTCTGCGTGATGCCGCGCTGGAAGCGTTCGTCCTGTTCCGGCGTAAGGACGGCCTTGAGCGCTTTTTCCGAATCTTCGGTGATTTGATTCCATTGTTCCTTTGGCGCGGCGGCGAGTTTCTGGGCGCGATCGGTCATCAATTCGTTGATACGTTGAGACTGAGCCTCGGAAAGCCCGACGCGTGTCGCGACGCTAGGATAGAGGAGCCGCGAATAGCTCCGCTGCGGATCGAAACTGGTCAGTTGGACGGCTTCCGATTTCGGCTGCGGGGTGGGGTCGGGGTTGGCGAGCGCTTCGTTGAGGTCGACGACCATCTTCGCAGCTGCTGCGGGGTCTTGGACGGGGTTAGGAATTTGCCCTGTGCTGCTGACGCCGATCTTTTCGAGCGCGGCGTTCTTTTCTTCGTCCGACGGCGTGACCGGCGGATCAGGCGCGGGCTCGGTCCCAGCGGCGGCGTCGGCGGGCGGCTCGGGGGATTGCGGCGCCGCGACCAACCACGAGGGAGTCGCGCCGAAGAGGCATAGAGCCAGAGAGACGTTGAGAACGCGAGTCGTGAGACGAAGCGTCCTCTGTTTTCTTTCTTTCTCGAAACGTGTCATAGTTGCAATCCTCAATCTTAAGCGCGTCGCGTCCGCGCCGGCGGAACGTTTCGCGTTTGTTGATTTCGCCTGTTCGGCTTCGCCCGCGCTAAAGCGCGTCTGGCGTTCGGACAATATAGGGCGAGTCGTTTCAATGAATATGTATTTCGCCTATATTGCCAGCCTTGCTATTTAGGGACAATCATAAACTCTATCGTACAATTTAAATCTTCTTTAGACTGCCGTAAAGGAATTTTTGATAAAATCGGGGGTATTTTGCGTGTTTTATTATAAGATTTGCCGTTTCTGACAGATGTTCCGATGAAAATAGCGGCAAAAGACCGCGACAAGAAGCGGAAATAGAGCTGGAGGCGGAGGCACGTTTATCGTAGCTTAAACGCCGCCGCCGTTTTTATACGTTGATCAAATTTAACACAAACCGCCGCGTCGGCGGTATGAAACGCCCTTTTCACCAAATTGCAACAAAATTTTAAAGTTCTTTCCTTTTTTGGCTGGAACGACGCTCTATAGGTTAGGGCGTCGAAAAGAAGTCAAACGCATTTCTTCGCAAGGAAAGCCTGACGATTCAGACGCGGCGTTCCGCAACGTCGTCGAGAACGTTCAGACGTCCTGCTGACGATTGACGACGGTTTTCTTGGCGAATCCGACGCGCTCGCTACGACAAGAGCGCCTCTAACGCCGCGACGGTTCGTTCTGACGCGCCCGCGTTTCGGAGCGTGAGCGACTGCGCGGCGGCGCCGAGCGACCGACGGTATTCCGGTTCTAGCAGACACTTTCTCACGAACGCCTCCATCTCGTCGACGTTCGCGACGACGACCGCGCCCTGCGCGTTTAAGAGCGCCTCGGAGACGACGCGGAAATTGCGCGTGTTCGGTCCGAAGGAGACCGCCGCCCCGTAGCCCGCCGGTTCGAGCATATTCTGACCGCCGCGATTACCCCAGCTGCCGCCGACGAACGCGATCGCCGCCGTTCCCCACCATGCGCCGAGTTCTCCGATCGCGTCGACGAGCAGGATTCGGCGCGGGTCGGCGTTCGGCGCGGCGTCTTTCGGCGGTTGCGGGCGGGCGCCCTCTTGAAGCGTCGAACGCCGCGTCCATGTGAACTCCGACTCGTCGAGGAGCTTTGCGACCTCTTCAAAACGCTCGCGGTGGCGCGGGACGAGGATTAACTTCAATTTCGGGAAGTCGCGATAAAGACGCCGGTACGTCTCGAGCGCCCCGGATTCCTCCGGGTCTTGCGTGCTGCCCGCGAGAAAAACGACGTCGTCCGATTCGATTCCCGCGAGTTTTGCCAGTCGTTCTGTCGCCGAGTTAGCGCGGTTCGTCTGAACGCCGTCGAATTTGACGGAGCCGACGACCGACACGAGTTCCGGACAAGGAGAGAGCGCTTTGAAATAACCCGCCGCGATTTCGTCCTGCGCGGCGACAAGGTCGATCCGGCGAAACGTCGGCGCCAGCGCGCGCTTGACGAGTCGATACCTTTTGAAAGATTTGTCGCTGATCCGCCCATTGACGATCGCGACGCGAACGCCCGCGTCGCTCGCCGCCCTGACAAGCCCAGGCCAGAGTTCCAACTCGACGAGAACGAGCAGGTCGGGCTTGAGTCGACGAACCGCGCGGTCGACGACGGGCTTGAAGTCGAGAGGACAGTAGAAAACGGGCGCGCGATCGCCAAAGAGCTTTTTGGCGAGTTCGCAGCCCGTCTCCGACGTCGCCGAGACGACGTATTCCCAGTCGGGACGTCTTTTCTCCAGTTCCCGAACGATCGGTTTAAGAAGGTTGACCTCGCCGACGCTCACCCCGTGGAGCCACAGTCTTTTTCTGTCGCCCTCGGTCGGCGAAAGTTCGGGAACGGCGCCGAAGAGTTTCTGCTTCCATCCATGTCGATATTTTTTACGGCGGATCGACATGTAAAGAATATAAGGGAGCGCGAAAATCCCGGCGCAAAAGATGAGGATCGGGTAGACGAGATCGACAAACGTCGGCTTTTTCATGCTGTCAGAGTTCTAAGCGTTGACTGGGGGTATAACGATTTGCCACGTAAAGCGCGCAGTCCTTTTGCGGGACGACTCCGCCGTCGCCGAGAACCTCCGCGACGGTACACTGCGCGATCATCGGCGTGTTGTTGTGTTCGCTCAAGTGCCCGAGATAGAGCGTCTTGACGCCGCTTTTAACGAGCTCGACGGCGAACGAGGCCGCGTCGAGGTTGCTCAAATGACCTTTTTTACTGGCGATACGCGCTTTGAGGTCTTCCGGATAAGGGCCGCCCCACAGCATCTCTTCGTCGTAATTCGCTTCGAGGAGCGCGGCGTCGACGCCGAGGAGCGCGTTTCGCACGTTGGCGGCGACATGCCCGACGTCGGTCGCGAATCCGAAGGTCGACTTTCCGTCGGAAAAGACGTAACCGACCGAATCGTAGGCGTCGTGCGGGGTAGGGAAATACGTCGCGGCGACGTCGCCGAGATCGAGCGTTTCGTTCGTCTTGCCGCTCTGGAAAACGCGGATGTTCTTTGTCGCGACGCTTCCGATTTTATTGCGTTTGATTAGATAATCCCACGTTCCGACGCTCGCGTAGACGGGGAGGTCGTAACGCCGCGAAAGAACGCCGACGCCGCGAATGTGGTCGTCGTGCGAATGGGTGACGACGATCGCGGTAAGTCGACGCGGGTCGACGTCGATCGCTTTAAGCGCGTTTTCTATCTGTTTGCCGGAACCTCCGCAATCGACGAGAATCCGCGACGCGCCGTGTTCGACGTAGGTAGAGTTGCCGGAACTTCCGCTAAAGAGGGGACAGACGATCATGGTTAACGTTTTATTGTCGACGACTGTCGCGTTTTATCGCTAGAGGCTCTCCCCGTCGCAATCGCTCCCGAACTTCCTGCATGTCGTATAGCGACGGTATCGCGGCGTCGACTAATTCTTCTCCTTCACGCCGACTAGTATAACGAAACGCTCGGCATTTGACAACCGTTTCGCGCTTTTTTGCCGCGCGCCCTCGCGCTTTTAAACGAAATCCGCTCTCAAGGTCTTGACTGCGTCTCGCTAGACGCGTCTGCCTGAGAGCGGGTAGGAAGCGAGGTTGCGAGAACGTTCCCGACGCGATCACTTCGTATTGTTGTGTTGGACGCGCTTATTGACGTCGACCTCCAGCGGACCAAACGCCGCCTCATGACGTTGGAGCGTCATGCCGAGCGCGTGGTAAAGGCGCTTGGCCGTGTAGAAATTGACGACGATGCGCTGACAGACCGGGATCGGTTCCGTCGGAACGCCCATCGGCTGGGGATTGAGTCCGAAATCGACGATGAGTTCTTCCGGCGTTCCCATGACGCGGCAGAAATTGGCGTAGGTTGCGACGACGTTCTTGTCGTCGACCTGAAGCTGAGGACGAACCGCCGTCGGCTGTTCCGCCGGCGCGGGAGCATGTTCTTTAGCCATAGGGGGAAATCTCCTGAGAAAGAAGGAGCGGCGCGCGCCAATACTCTTGCTGCGCGCGCTATTTTGCGTACAATATCGCCGCGAGTCCCACGACGGCGCGGCTCACGCGATTATCCGCTAATTTTTCGAAAGACGCAAGACCGAATTTCTCCCGAGGAACGCGATGAAAAAAGATCAAGACGTTCGACCCGCTTCCGCGTCAAACGACGCGCCGCGTAAAAAGCCGGTTCCGCGCGTCGTCAAGCCCGCGCCAACCGCGCCCGCCGATCCTAGGCTCCCCGCGCCCGACCCCGCGACGCCGACGCTCGACGTTCCTGGCGTCGTCTCGATCCCCCTTGCGGAGATCAAAGTTTCGTATTCGCGCAGTTCCGGACCCGGCGGTCAGAACGTGAACAAAGTTTCTTCCAAGGCGCAGATCCGCTGGAATCTCGTCGGCGGCCGTCTTGCGCCCGACGTCGTCGAACGGTTCAAGAAACTCTATCCTTCATACGTGACCGAAAAGAACGAGGTCGTGATCTCACACCAAGAGTTTCGCGACGCGCCTAAGAACCGACAGGCGTGTTTCGACAAGCTTTGCGCCGCGATTCTCGCCGCGTCGAAACGCCCGAAAAAACGCGTTCCCACAAAACCGACGCGAGGTTCGATCGAGCGCCGGCTCGACGCGAAAAAGCGTCTTTCCGCAAAAAAGAAAGAACGGTCTCGCAAAGATTTCGATTAATCGTCGGCGCTCGCGGCCTTATTTTCTTCAGAACGACGAATTTGCTTGAAACAGGACGTTTTGGCGTTTATAATCGTTTTTGTATTCGTTGGGCGCGACGCTCGGCGACGACCATAACGCTTCATTGAATGGAAAGACCTGTCATGTCGCTTGAATCTAAAGAGACTTCCGCGCCGCAAGGGGACGCGGGGTTGCCGATGAGTCCAAAGTGGGATCCCGCGAAGCTCGCCGCCGAGAAGGAGGAGCTTCGCGCGTTAGAGAGCGCGCCGCTGGGCAAACGCTCGTGGGGATACGTCAAACGCACCGGGCCCGGACTGCTGCAGAGCGCGATGACGCTCGGAGCGGGAAGCGCGACGGCGTCGGTTCTTGCGGGCGCGTCCTTCGGATATAAGCTCCTTTGGGTTCAGCCGCTGGCGATGTTCTTTGGCGTCATGATGCTCGCGGCGCTCTCGAACGTCGTTTTGACGCGCGGGGAACGCCCTTACGAGTCCTTTGGCAAGCAGGTTTGGAAGCCGCTTGTCGTTCTCTGGGCGCTCGGCACGGTTTTGGCGTCGGTGATCTGGCATTTCCCGCAGTACACGCTTCTTGCAGGCGCGGGACGCGACCTTGCGTCGGCTTGCGGCTTGCAGATAGCGAACGGCGGCGACGTGCCGGCGTGGATTAAAGGTCTTGCCGGCGCTCTTGAACCGCTCGGCTTCAAGGTGAACACGGACGTCACGACGCTCGGATATCTGGTGAGTTTCCTCGTCGGCGGCGCGATTCTGGCGATGAACATCTTCATGGTCTTCAACTACGGGAAGGGCGCGAAGGGCGTGAAGATGTACGAACGCTTCCTGCGCTTCATGATCGCGCTCGTGATCGTCTTCTTCCTTATCGTCTGCGTCATGAACTTCGGTCGAATCGACTGGCTTGAACTTGGCAAGGGGTTCTGCGGGTATTACGGATTGCCGAAAGATCCGGTTACCGGCAAAGTCGAGACGGCGACAATTCTTCAAGTTCTCGGAATGCTGGGCGCGGCGGTCGGCATCAACATGACGTTCCTGTATCCGTACTCGCTCCTGGCGAAAGGGTGGGGCGCGGAACACCGCAAGCTCGCGCGCTGGGATCTTGGCATGACGATGTTCCTGCCCTTCACGCTCGTAACGTCGTTGATTATCGTGGCGATGACCGTTACGAACGTGTATACGGGCGCGGACGCGGTGCAGACGGGACTCACGCCTCTTGGCGCGGCGGCGGCGTTTGAGGGAATTCCGGGCGGACGTTTCATTTTCTGCCTCGGTCTTATGGGGATGTGCGGCGGCGCGGTCTCGACGCACATGGTCGCGTGCGGATTCACGCTCTGCGAGATGCTTGGCGGCGAGATGACGCAGAAGCGGTTCCGACTCTTCGCGCTCACGCCGTGCATCGGCGTTCTTGGCGTCGTCATTAACCTTCCGATGTGGTTCCCGGTCGTCGCGTCGGCGGTCTGCTTCGCGATGCTGCCGATCGCGTATGTGATCTTCTTCTACCTGAACAACAAGCGGAGCTACATTGGCGAGGCGGTTGGACGAGGCGCGAAACGCGTCGTCTTCAACATCATCCTCCTCGCCGCGCTTGTTTTCGCGTGCTTCGGATCTTATATCTCGATTCAGAAGAACGTGATTCAGAAAATTTTCCCGCCGAAGTCCGCCGTCCAGCAGACGGCGCCGGAGACGCAAGAGCCTAAGGCCGACGTCGAAGAAGCGGTCGAAGAAATCTTCGAGGCGGAAACGACCCCGGAATGAGATTCTAAGACGTCTTTCGTTTAGATACGGCAAACGCGTCCCGCTACGGACGCGTTTACTTTTATTACAAAACGCAATTTTCTTTGAGAAAAATATCGCGATTGAGGCTAGTTTCTACTGACAGAATGTTAGTTTTCACTTATAATGGGAACGATTGTTTGGAACGCGTAAAGACGACGGTCTTTTTGCGGCGCGGACGCGCGTCGCAAGCGCGTAACGACGCGGGACGCCGCGTCTGAGAATCAACTTCTCGCCAGTCATGACGCCCTTTTATTTTGTCGTAGCCAGTCTTCCCTTCGCGCTGTATTTTCTAGCGCTTGCATGGCTACATGGACGTCGACGTCCGACCCTTGTGACAGGACGTCGCGACGGACTTGCGGTCGCGCTCGCGACCGTCGGCGTTCTTTTTATTGGGCCGTTGCAGATTCTGCCGAGTTTGAGCGCGTGGATTACGTGGGGCGCGAACGTGTGGATTCTCGTCGCGCTCTTTTTTACGCTTATTTTGACCGCGTGTCTTGCGAGGCTGCGACCGCGATTCGTCGTTTACAACACGACGCTCGACGTTTTGCGTAAGACGATTTCTCGGGTCGCGATCGAACTCGACGTCGACGCGCGCTGGAGCGGCGACGCGATGAATATGCCGGGATTAGGGGTTCAGTTTTATCTCGACGATTCGCCGGTCGGACGCGTGACGTCAATCGTTTCGATAGGGCGCGATATTTCCGTTTCCGGCTGGAAACGTTTGCGCGACGCGCTCGACGCCGGGCTTGAAGAAGCCGCCGCGCCGCCGCGTCGACTTTGGCTTTTTTTCGCGACGGTCGGCGTCGCGTTCCTAGCCGCCGACGCCTGGTGTTTTGTACGTTATTACGATCAAATTGCGGAATCCGCCGCGTTTTACCTTTCCGCCTGATCTGAATTAAACGAATTATGGACGCTGATAAGACCGAAAAGACAGAAGCATGGTGGAGCAAGTCGCTTGTCTACTCCGCGCGTTCAGACGTGGGGATGAAGCGTCGCAACAATCAAGATTCGTTCTCGACCCACCCTGCGCCTTCGCCGCGAGTTTGGCGTTCTCGAGGTCATGTTTTCGTCGTCGCCGACGGAATGGGCGCGCATAAGGCGGGCGAGCTTGCGAGCAAAATCGCCGCGACGGAAGCGCCGCAGTCGTACCTCAAGCATACGGCGACGCCGCCGACGGAGGCGCTTCGCAACGCGCTTCTGGAAGCGCACGACGTCATCCGTAAACGCGGCGATTCGGATCCGTCTTTCCGCGACATGGGCACGACGTGCGACATGCTCGTTCTCACGCCCGGCGCCGGCTATATCGGGCACGTCGGCGATTCTCGAGTTTATCGACTCCGCGATCACGTCGTCGAGCAGATGACCTTCGACCATAGTCTCGTCTGGGAGGTCAAGTACTATCCGCAGTCGCATTCAAGCTACCGTCAGCTCGACAATATCCCGAAGAACATCATCACGCGTTCTCTAGGACCGACGGAGAATCTCCAAGTCGACGTCGAAGGCCCCTTTGAGACGCGCCCCGGCGACACGTTCCTCATGTGCAGCGACGGTCTTTCCGGCCGCGTCGAAGACGCGGAAATCGGTCAGATTCTCGAACTCTTCTCGCCGGCGGACGCGACGGAAGCGCTCGTCAATCTTGCGAATCTCCGCGGCGGTCCCGACAACTGCACCGTCGTCGTCGCTCGCGTCGTCTCGAACGAGGCGCCGGAGGACGCGGAGGACGCCAAGGCGGCGCGCGTCTATGAAAAACGTCCGCCGCTGTCGATCCCCGCGTGGGCGTTCCTGTCGCTGACGGCGATTTTCGGAATTCTCGCCACGATCTTCCTTATCTGCCATTTTTGGATTGGCGGCTGGTCGTCGTTAGGGATCGCGGCCGTGTCGCTCGCGGCGTTCCTGTGCATCGCAAGTCCGACGCTCTTTGGCGTCAAGAAGAGCGCCGCGCCGACGGAACGGCTCGGCAGAGCGCCCTACGCGCGGGCGTCCGCGACGCCGAGCGTCGCGTTTTGCGACTACCTAGAGCAGACGTGCGAACAGCTTTGCGCCCAGATGCACAACGATCCGAACGTCGAGCCCGACTGGGCCGGAGTCAACCGCGCGCGAACGCTCGCGACTCAAGCGCGCGCAAAAAACGACTACGCCGGCTCGATCCGCGCGAACATTTGCGTCGTCAATTACATTATGCGCGAAGTGCGCAAATACGTCGAGCTGGTGAAGAGAACTCGCAGTCATCAGACAAGTCAGGAGCCGAATCGCGAATAGCGGAGGACGGCGCCCCTTTGCGAGAACGACGTTTTTCGGTAGACTGAACGACGTCGAAAAGCGCGCCGCGTCGCGCGTCGCCGACTTCTACGGTTTATGGAGAGCGTTTTATGCTGGCTAAACGAGTGATTCCGTGTCTCGACGTCAACGGCGGACGCGTCGTTAAGGGGACGAATTTCGTCAATCTCCGCGACGCGGGCGATCCCGTCGAGGTCGCGCGTCGCTACGAGCGGGAAGGAGCCGACGAGCTCGTCTTTCTCGACATTACGGCGAGTCATGAGAAGCGCGACACGATCGTCGACGTCGTCAGAGCGACGGCGGACGTCGTTTTTATGCCGCTGACGGTCGGAGGCGGGATTCGAACCGTCGACGATTTCCGAAAAATCCTCAACGCGGGCGCCGACAAGGTGTCGATTAATTCGTCCGCCGTCAAAACGCCGGATCTCATTAATGCTGCTGCGGAGCGTTTCGGGAGCCAGTGCGTCGTCGTCAACATCGATCCGAAACGGGTCGTGAAGAACGGCGAGGAATTTTGGGAGGTCTTTATCAACGGCGGGCGCGTCGGGACCGGTTTAGAAGCGGTCGCGTGGGCGCGCGAAGTTGAAGAACGGGGCGCGGGCGAGATCGTCCTTACGTCGATGGACGGCGACGGAACGAAGAACGGCTACGACCTTCCAATCCTTAAGGCGGTCTGCGACGCCGTGCGCATTCCCGTGGTCGCGTCCGGAGGCGCGGGCAAGCCGGAGCATTTTGTCGAAGCGATTACCGAGGCGAACGCGTCGGCGGTTCTCGCGGCGAGCGTTTTCCATTATGGACTGTACTCCATCGCCGAAGTTAAGCAAGCGATGAAGAACGCGGGCATTCCCGTGAGAATATGAGCGGACGTTTTGAACGACGTCGATCATGCGGTTTGTCGCGACGTCGACGGGCGTCGCGTCGCCTACGGGAAGCGTCCGGCGTGTTGAAATTGAAACGTAACGCTGTATAATAAAAGGGATATTGTTGTCGCGCGACGCGTCAAAGGGGCGCGCTGCGTTTGTCGTCGTTGTTGAGGTTTATTTTTATGTCGTCCCCTGATATCATTCCAGATCGTATTGCTAAGAAAAAGAAGGAATTAGAAATTGACCCGCTTTTCAAAGCGCTGGTCAAGCTGTCCGGAAGCGACCTTCACCTTAAGGTCGATCGTCCTCCCTACGTGCGCGTCAAGGGCGCGCTGAGGACGCTCAATCGCGGTCCGATCGACGACGAAGAAATGAACCGTCTCATCTTCCCGATGATGGACGAGCGCAACCGCAAGATTTACAACGACACGGGCGGGGCGGACTTCGCGCACACGTGCGTCGTCGACGGCGTTCGCTGGCGTTTCCGCGTCAACGTCTTGACGCAAATGGGGCATGTCGGGCTTGTCGCGCGCCGTATTAACAACTTCATTCCCGAACTTGAAAAACTTCATATTCCGTCGGTGCTTTACGAGCTTTGCAAGTACAGCCAGGGAATGATTCTGCTCGCGGGCGTCACGGGTTCCGGAAAGTCGACGACGATCGCGTCGATGTTGAACTGGATCAATAAAAACTACAACAAGCACATCCTCACGCTTGAAGACCCGATTGAATTCATGTTTACGGAGGAGAAATGCCTCATCAACCAGCGTGAAATCGGTCAGGACGTCGTCGACTTCGAGGTCGGCATGAAGCACGCGGTTCGCGAGGACCCCGACGTCATGCTGGTGGGCGAGATGCGCGACCGCGAAACGTTCGAAACGGCGATTCACGCGGCGGAAACGGGTCACTTGGTCTTCGGTACGATTCACGCGTCGACGGCGCCGTCGACGATCGGTCGTATTCTCGACCTTTTCCCGGCGAACATGCACAAGGCGATTCGTTCCGCGATCGCGATGAACATGAAGGGAATCGTCGCGCAGAAGCTGTTGCCGTCGATTCTGCCTGGCGTTCAGCGCGTTCCGACCTGCGAAATCATGATCGTCAACAACGTTATTCGCAAGCTGATTCTCGAAGGCGAAGACGAGAAACTCGGCGACGCGATTCGTATTCAGGCGCAGGAAGGCATGCAGGACTTCACGATGTCGCTCAAGTCGCTCGTTCAGATGAAGAAGATCGACCGCGCGACCGCGTTTGAAGTCGCCCCTAACATCGAATCTCTTAAGATGGCTCTTAAGGGAATCGAGGTCAAGGAGCCTGGAATCCTTTGATATGCCGGATCGAAGCCGGACGTTTGCGAAACGTTCGGCTTCGCGAGACGCTCGTTCCGTCCCTTGGAACAGACGTTCCACACACGCTGGAAGATAAAGATGGAAATGCAAAAGATCAAGAAGTATGCGGTCGTCGGCGCGATATGCCTCATGTTTGGCGTCCTTTTGCTCGCGTTTGTCGAGCCGGTTCTTGCGCAAGGGGCCGCAGGCGGAGAAAAGGCCGCGTACGAGTCTTTCGCGGGTCAGGCGGAAGACGCCAACACGCACGGGTGGCGCGCCGGGCGCGGAATGAGCATTTGTCCGATTAAACTCGGAATTTTGATCGTTTTCTATCTCGCGTGGGTCGCGACGACCGGTTGGGTCAACAACGACGCGGAAAGACTCGGCGACCCCGACCGCAGCGTCTGGAACGGCATGAACATGATCGCGTTTGCCGTCGCGATTCTCGTCGCCATTTTGATCCCGATCTTCTGGGCCGGACTGCCGGTCGTGATACTGGCGTGGTTCGTCCCCGTCATGATCTACGTCAAAGCGCGCAACAAGGGAATGCTTGACGCCGATAAGGTCATGACGCCGGGGCATATCATGTTCTGGTTCCGCACGAAAGTCCTTAAGCAGAAGGTTAAGCCGAAGAAGATGGCGTACGAGGGCGGCTCGCCGATCCAGCTCGAAGCGTTCGCGCCGAACATTGAAGAATCGGTAAAAATCACGCGCACGATCAATTCTCGCGACCTCGCCACAAACGGTTATAACAAGCTTCGCGAACTTCTTTACCACGCGTTGTACGCGCGCGCGACCGACGTTATGATCGAGTTCGGTCTCGAAGAAACGAAGTTTCAGTATCAGATCGACGGCGTCTATCATCCCGTGACCGACGCGTTTAAAAAGCCCTGGATCCGCGAAGAAGCCGACGACGTCGCAAAAGCCGCGAAGTATCTAATCGGCGGCAAGCCGGAAAATCGTACCGCGCGTCAGGCGGGAAGCTTCCAAATTCTCTACGATAAGGACAAAAAAGGACGTCCGAAGAAGTGCGAAGCGCGCCTTGAGACGGCGCCGATTCCCAACGGCAAAGGCGAACTCTTTAAGATCACGTTCCTCTTCAAAAAGGCGTCGCTTAAGACGCTTTCCGAACTTGGAACCGACGAGGCGCGTCAAGATCAGATGCGTCGTCTTATCAACGCCGACAAAGGTCTTGTACTGCTCGCGACCGCGCCGCATCAGGGGCTTAAGACGCTTACGACGGTTATGTTCAACACCGCCGACCGCTTTACGCGCGACTTCTCCGGCGTCGAAGACGTGCAGAAGCCTTACGAGGTTATCGAAAACATCACGACGACCAAGTACGACTCCGCCAAGGGCGAGACGCCGATGAACGTGTTGCCCGACGTCTTCTTTAAGGAGCCGAAGGTGCTCCTTATCCGCGACATGATCAACTTGGAATCTTGGCAGCTCTGCTGCGAAGAAGTCAACAACGACCGTCTCATTATTACGACGGTGCGCAGTCCCGACGCCGTTTCCGCGATCATCAACGTCCTCGCGCAAGGCGTCGACGCGACCCTTTTCGCGAACGCGATTACGTCCGTCATCACGCAGCGGCTTGTTCGCCGTCTCTGCGAAGACTGCAAAGAAGAGGTCGAAGTCAAGGATCCTCGCATTATCCAAGCGTTCAAGCTCGACCCGAAACACCCGAAGTGGTTTGTCAAGCATATTCACGAGCCGGTCGCCGAAGGCGAACGCGACTACTACGTTCCCTGTACGGACTGCCGCGATATCGGCTATAAGGGACGCGTCGCGGTCTTCGACGTCCTTGAGATCAACGACGAGATGCGGCAGATTATCGCCGCCGACGCCAACCTGGCGAGCAAAGAAGCGGCGCTGCGCAAGAAGGCCGCCGAAAGCGGACAGGAAGGATACTGGGCGGACGGCAAGCGGCTCGTTCGCGAAGGCGTCACCGATTATGACGAAATGCGACGCGTGATGGCGACGAATCAAACGCGGAGACCGGCGCCTCAGAAGTGAGCGTCGTCCCTCGCGGTGAAATTGACGAAACAAAACGAGTTATAACGAGAAGTCATATGATTGGATTCTGGGTGGTTATTGGTTTGTTGGCGCTCGTCGCGCTGGCGTTCTGGCACGGCATGAAGCTTTGGACCGTGACGCTTATCGGTTACAATCTGCTGTTCACGACGCTTCTGACGATCGGGCTCTTCGAGATGGTCGCGAATATTCTCGACGGCGCCGCGTCCGTCATGGCGTATTACGCCGACATGCTCTGCTTCATGCTCCTTTTCATCGTGATCTTCACGATTCTGTCGCTCGTCACGCACATGTGCTCGAAGGTCGACGTCGCGTTTGAAGAAAAGACGGACAAGATCGCGAAGTGGATCGTGGCGCTCGTCGTGATTCTCGGATTCTCGACGACGGCGGGCTTTGTTTTCTACGAGACGATGCCGGAGAAGCCGCATACGGTTTCCGTCCTTCCGACGATGTATGTCGTCGACTTCGCCTCTAAGGGATCTCTTAAGCCGCTCATTGGCGACACGACGTTCGACACCAAAGATTTCGTCCAGCGTCAATACAAGAGGAACGCGGGCGTATATTACGCCACGATGAAAGACGGCGACTGGAAGTTCAGCGGCGATTCTCCGAACGCGAACTGACGTTCGTCGACGAATTTTGCGGTTTACGTTTGAAGAAGCTTTATTTCGGAGCGACGTTATGGCCAAAAAAACTCTTGAAAAGACGACTTCGTCCCTATTCGACGCGATTCCTGCGGAAACTCTGCACGTCGAGTACGACGACCAAACGCTCGACGCCGCCGTCGGCAAGCGGCTTTCAACGTGGGCGATTGTTTCGCTTGTTTTTGGCGTTCTCGGGTTCCTGTCGCTCGTTCACTTGGGCTTCCTCGTGTTTTCCGTCATAGCCGCGTTTGCCGCGCTCGTCGCGGTTTTCGTCATCGGGCGTTCGGGAGGCGAGTTGGTCGGCGGCGTCTTTGCCGCGACGGGGTTGACGCTTGCGATCGCTTCGGGCGTCGCCGGTCCCTTTTCCGCGTACGTTTACGAACGCGAATTTGACCGTCAGGCGGACGCGTTTTGTCGATCGTGGTTCGACGCCGTTAAGTCGGGAAATCCCGCTTTGCCGCGCCAGATGACGGCTCCATATTGGCAACGAACCGTTTTCAGAAAGCATAGCGACGTCGTCTCCTATTGGAGAAGGATGGTTAAAGGCGAAGAAGAAGAACACCAGATGGCGCATTCTTATCTTTGCAACCCAACGCTGTTGACGCTCGCCCACCTCGGCGATCGCGCCAAGGTTACATACTATAGGACGACGGCGACGCTTCTGACCAGCAGCAAGGAGCAGACGGAACGTATCTACGCCGTCACCGTCGAGCCGGAAGAGCCGGGCGGAAAACGCCAAACATTTTTCCTGCCGTTCTTTGTCGAGCGTGAAGTGCATAAGACTCCGCAAGGGGAAACAATGGTCGGCTGGGTGTTGCATTCGAACGACCATATTCCCCTTAAACTCGGCGCCGACGGGCTGCCCGCGCCTGAACAAGAAGATTGATTGGCGCGCGGCGTCCTTCTGACGATAAACGTTTTTTGCGGCGTCTCCTAATTACGGCGGCGCCGCTTTTGTTTCATTCAGGACAAAAAATGTTCACGTACCGCGACGTTCTCGATTCCGACGGACTCATTGCGCGTCTCCGTCCCGGCTACGAACGCCGTCCCGCGCAGCTTGCGATGGCGGCGGAGGTCGACGCGGCGATTCGAAAGAGGACGTGTCTTGCCGTCGAGGCGGGAACGGGAGTCGGCAAGAGTTTCGCGTATCTTGTTCCGTCGATCCTCTACGTCGTCGAGGATCAGGTTCGCGCGTATAACAAGGACGACTATTTTGAGATTCCCGACGAAGAGGCTTCGCCGGAATCGCAGAGCCTAGACGAGGCTCATGAAAGCGCCCGCATAGAGGACGCGCCGCCCGATTTCGCGCCGTCTGAAGACGATAGAGATTCTAAGGACGTCGCCCGACGCGTCGTCGTTTCGACGCATACGATCAGTCTCCAGGAACAACTTTTTCAGAAGGACGTCCCTTTTCTGAACGCGATTCTTCCCTTCGAGTTTACCGTCGCGCTGGCCAAGGGACGCGCTAATTACGTCTGTCGTCGGCGTTTCGCCAACGCCGAACACGCCGCCGCGAAGGGAAGTCTGCTGGAAGAGGATCGAAGCGCGGAATTCGTCAGACTTCGATCGTGGCTCAACAAGACGGAGGACGGCTCAAAGTCGGAACTCGACCCGCCCGTTCCCTTCGACGTTTGGAACGAAATCAACTGCGAACAGGGGAACTGTCTCGGAAAGAAGTGCAAATACCGTAACCGATGCTTCTTCACGAAAGCGCGAACGCGTCTTAAGAACGCCAAAATCATTATCGTCAACCACGCGTTGCTGTTCAGCGATCTTGCGCTAAAAGACGGCTCGATCCTCCCGAATTACGACGTCTTGATTTTTGACGAAGCGCACACGATGGCGGAGGTCGCGTCGGAACATCTCGGCGTCGAGATGACCGAATATTCCGTCGAATACCTGCTGACGAGACTGTACAACGACAGGACGAACAAAGGTCTTCTCGTCGAAGAACTCGACCAAACGAGGGGCGGTCCGTTGGCCGAACCTTTTCAAATCGCGTCTGAACACGTCGTCGACTGCAGTATCCGCGCGGATTCGTTTTTCGACTCGCTCCGCGAATGGCTCGACGCGCGCCCCCATTCCAACGGCCGCGTTCTCGAGCCGCACATCGTCGACAACGGATTGGGCGAAGGCTTGCGCGCGCTTAAGCGTTCGCTGTCCGTCGCGGCGGACGTTGTCGAGGACGAGGGACGGCGTCAGGAATACCTCGCGGCCGTCGATCGAGTGACGAATTTTATCGCCGTTATCGACGGTTGGCTTGAACAGAGCGAGGAAGGAACCGCGTACTGGCTTGAAAGCTACACGTCTCGCGGAAGACCGCGTATCTCGCTTCGCGCCGCGCCAATTGACGTCGCCCCGATTCTGCGCGAAAATCTCTTCAACGCGATACCCGTCGTCGTGACGACGAGCGCGACGCTCACAACGGGCGCGTCCGCGACGCGGCTCGCTAAAGTCGCGGAGGATAAGATCGACCTCGCGCCCGTCGCGGTCGAGACGGGCGCGGACGGCGAATCGGAAGAGACGCGTCAAGCGTTCGCGTTCTTTCGTCGTCGCGTGGGGCTCGTCGGCGCGCCGGCGCGGGCGCTCGGCAGTCCGTTCAATTATCGCGAACAGATGACGCTTGTGATCTCGAAGGGGCTCGAATTAACGGGCGACCCGACGTCGAAGGAACTCGCGGAACTTAACGAGCGGCGTCTGTGGCAGGCGCTGCGCGAATACGTCGAGGAGACGGACGGCGGCGCGTTTGCGCTCTTCACGAACGCGTCGCAGATGAAGCGCGCGACCGAGGCGCTTGAACCGTTTTTCGCCGAACGGAACTACCCGTTCTATTCGCAGTCGGGGGGAACGTCGCGTCAGCTTATGGTAGAGCGATTCAAAGAGAGCGAACGCAGCGTGCTCTTTGGCGTCGATAGTTTTTGGCAGGGCGTCGACGTGCCCGGTTCGACGCTACGCAACGTAATCATCGTAAAATTCCCTTTTTTGTCGCCGGCGCACCCTCTCGTCGAAGCGCGTCTTCAGACGATCGAGGAGAACGGCGGCTCGCCGTTTCGGGATTATCAGCTACCGACGGCAATTTTGAAGTTCAAACAGGGCGTCGGACGACTGATTCGAACACGCTCCGACGTCGGTCAGGTCGTGCTCCTCGACGAGCGCGTCCATACGAAAACCTACGGGCGCAATTTTCTCCGCGCGCTTCCAGACTGCAAACTGCGCGTCGACGTTTTCCATTGAGAAACGGCGCGTGGAATTGCAGACGCATAACGGCGGACGCCGTGACGAACGAGTAACGAGAGACAGAGAATGAAGAAATTTTACATCGAAACGGTCGGATGTCAGATGAACGTCCTTGATTCCGAGCTTGCGGCGGCGGAACTTATCTCGGCAGGCTGGGAACGTCTCGATTCCCGTAAAGGCGCGGATTTGGTCGTTTTCAACACGTGCAGCGTTCGCGAACATGCCGAGGAGAAAATCTACAGCGCGTTAGGACGACTCAAGACTTGGAAACTCGAAAAAACCGGTTCGCTTATCGTCGTCATGGGGTGCATGGCGCAGAAGGACAAGGACGTCGTTTTTCAGCGCGCGCCCTTTGTCGACGTCGTCGTTGGACCGGGGAGAATCGGCGATTTGGCGGCGCTCGTCGCGGCCGCCGCTTCAACGTGCAAACAGCAGCTTGCGGTGGGAATCGACCGTTTTAAACACAAGACCGACCGCTCTGAGGTCAAAGAGTCGTTTCGTCTATACGATCCGATTCGATTGCCGCAGACGCGCCCCCATGTTTTTCAGGCGATGGTCCGAATCATGTTCGGATGCGACAAATTCTGCTCGTACTGCGTCGTTCCGAGCGTTCGCGGGCCCGAACAGTCGCGTTCTCCGAAGGAAATTCTCGACGAAATCAAGACGCTCGCCGATCAAGGGTGCGTCGAGGTTACCCTCTTAGGACAGACCGTCAACAGCTATCGCTATCGAGAAGGAGATAAGACGACGCGCCTCTCGGATCTGCTCGCGATGATCGACGGCGTTTCCGGAATTCGCCGCGTTCGTTTCGTCAGCTCCTATCCGACCGATATGACCGACGAGCTTCTCCAGGCGGTTCGCGACTTGCCCTCAGCGACGCCGTACCTTCACGTGCCCGCCCAGCACGGCGCGAACTCGGTTCTCAAAAGAATGAGACGTCGCTATACGGTCGAGGAATATCGCGACCTTGTCGATCGTATTTACTCGACCGTTCCCGACGCCGCGATAACGAGCGACTTCATCGTCGGATTCAGCGGCGAGACTGAAGAGGAGTTTCAACAGACGATCGACCTCGTGCGATACGCGCGGTTCAAGAACAGTTTCATCTTCAAATATTCGGTTCGACCGGGCAACGAGGCTTCGCGAATCTATGAGGACGACGTTCCGGAGATCGTCAAAAAACGCCGCAACAACGAACTTCTCGCCGTCCAGAACGAGATCAGCGCGGAATTGAACAGGAGTTTTCTCGGACGCGAGGTAGAGATTCTCGTCGAAGGTCCAAGTAAGCGCGAAGCGAAAAGCGTCGCGCAGGAAGAGTCGCTTTACGCGGAAAACGAACAACCGATAGAGACTTCCGTCGAGGCGTCGTCTGCCCCGAGCAACCTCACGTCGCTCTCCGATCTTATCGCGACCGCCGCGCCGTCGGGAACGGTTCAGTTGACGGGGCGAACTCCCTGCGATCGCATCGTCGTTTTCAACGGCTTGCCCGAACTTGCGGGGACGTTCCAACGCGTCAAAATTGTCGAAACGGCGCCCTTTACGCTCTTTGGCGAAATTATAACGAAATAAACCTCAAACAGAGTCTGTGTCGTATGGCGTCCGTCCTAGATAATCCGTTTTCGCCGAAAACTTCGCTTGCGGGCAGAACCGTCCTTATAACGCGTCCACGAGATCAAGCGATTGAGACGTGCTCTCGCTTCGAAACGCTGGGCGTCCGCGTCTTAACTCAGCCCGCGATAGAAATCCTGCCGACGGAATCTGTCGAGACTTTAGACGAAGCGCTTCGTTCCGTTGCGGAAAACCAAGTCGATTGGGTCGTTTTTTCCAGCGCGAACGGCGTTCGCGCCGTCTTTGACCGCCTTTGCGTTCTCTATTCGCTCGAAACGTTAAAGTGCGGCGAATTTTGGAAACGGAACGGCGCGTCGATCTGCGTCGTCGGCGAAGGGACGGGCAAAGCGCTTGCTCCATACGGTTTGAAACCCGACGTCGTTCCGGAACGTTTTGTCGCGGAGGGGCTCGTCGCGGCGCTCGACGAGGTCGTTAAAGATTATCCGTCGCAGCGTTTCCTTTCGTTCCGAGCAAGTCGCGGCCGTCAAGTTCTCGCAGAGGCGATGAAGGCGCGCGGCGCCCGGTGGCGCGAAGTCGAAGCGTATCGCAGCGTCGACGTCACGGAGCCCGACCCCGCTGTTCTGGATGCTTTACGCGCCGGCGAGATTGACGTTTCCGTCGTGACAAGCTCCGCGTCCGCGAAGGCGCTCGCACAGATGTTTGGCGACGACGTTCATAAAACGCGCTGGGTCGCGATTAGTCCGTTGACCGCCGACGCTATGAAGAAACTCGGCGTCTCGGTCGCAAAGGTCGCGACCGAGGCGACGATGGAATCGCTCGTCGAATCTGTTTTTGAGGAACTCGGCGGGCGCCGATCTTGAGATTGACGCCTGTTCGTTTGGCGTATTAGTATGAAACGCCCCGACTTCTCGCGAGGAAAAGTCGGGGCGTTTTTACAGGGGACGTCGCTTTCGACGTCGATAAAAGAACGATCAGACGCGCTTGAACTGGACGTCCTTTTCGTACTGCTCGACTTCGGCGATCCACTTTTCGCCGACCGGAACGCCCTGCTTCTCGCAGTAGTAATCCCAGACCGGACCGAAGGGCGCGGACTTGAGTTCTTCAAGGAGCGCGAGACGCTTCGTGTAGTTGAAATCAAGCTCGTACTGACGGAGTTGATCGATCGGTTCGAGGGCGGCGCAGAGGAGCGCTTTAATCGCGTTGCGCGATCCAATCGTCCACGCGGCGACGCGGTTAATCGTCGCGTCAAAGAAGTCGAGCGCGAAGAACGTGCGGTCGATGACGTTCGTGCGGATAAGTTCTTCCGCGATCGCGCGCATCTGGTCGTTCCAGATCACGACGTGGTCGGAGTCCCAACGAACGCCGCGGCTCACGTGCAGAAGGATTTCGTCCACGAACATCGACACGGCGGAAATCTTGTCGCTGATGCATTCCGTCGGATGGAAGTGACCCGCGTCGAGCGTCAGCACGAGACCGTTCTTGATCGCGTAACCCATGCAGAATTCGTGGCTGCCGACGGTGTAGCTTTCCACGCCGATGCCGAAGAGCTTGCTTTCAATGCCGTCGCGGATGTTTTCTTTCGGATACTTGACGGAGAAGATTTCGTCGTAGGAAGCGGCGAGCCGTTGACGCGGGGAAAGACGATCGACGGGCGTGTCTTTGAGTCCGTCCGGAGTCCAGTGGTTGACGACGCACGGGGTTCCGAGCTGTTCGCCGAAATAGTTCGCGATATTGCGGCAGCATTTGTCGTGACGAATCCAGAAATCGCGAATTTCTTTGTTCGGGTGCGAGAGCGTGAGCGTATCGGACGCTTTCGGGTGCGAGAAGAAGGTCGGGTTGAAGTCGAGTCCAATCTTCTGCGCCTTCGCCCAGTCGACCCACGTCTGGAAGTGTTCAGGACCGATTTCGTCGCGATCGACCTTCTTGCCGTTCGTTTCGAGATAGATCGCGTGCAGGTTGAAACGCTGAGTTCCGGGGATCAGGGACATCGCCTTTTCCGCGTCGGCGCGGAGTTCGTCCGGGGTGCGCGCTTTGCCGGGATAGTTGCCTGTCGTGAGGATGCCGCCCGAGAGGTCGCCGGCGTTCTCGAATCCGGCGACGTCGTCGCCCTGCCAACAGTGGAGCGAAATCTGAATCTTCTCGACGCGTTCAATCGCCTTGTCGACGTCGACTCCAAGTTCCGCATAACGTTCTTTCGCGAGCGCGTACGCCTGTTCAATCTTACTCATTGTGTGTATAACTCCTGAATTTAAGGTTACGCGCCGCTATCGAGCGTCGCAGTAATAAATATGACAAATTTATCAAAAATAACGGCGAATTATTCAAGTCCGATTTTTAAAAAACCGATATAGCCGTTAGGAATTTTTGTTTACGCTCAGACGCCGTTGAACGGCGTCGCGAGTCAGTCTTTCAAGGATGAAGCTATGAACGCGGTGAAAAACCAGTCTAAACGCGGCGAAACGCAGTCGCGTCGCCTTGTTCTTAAACGTTTCGCGATTCTCGGCGCCGTCGTTCTTGCGCCCGCGTTGCTTGGGGCCTCGGGGTGCGAGACCGTGAAAGGCATTTTCCACGAAAAACCCGCGAAACAGAACAAGACGATCGACGACGTGCTCAGCGAAGAGCGCCCAAGCTGGTAGTCTGCCTTTCTCGAATTCGAATACCCGACGACGCGCGGCCCTTATCGGTTCGCGCGCCGTCGCTATTTCTTGAACGCGGGGTTACGCGTTTAACTCCGCCTCGTCGTCGGCGCCGTCGCTGGGATATGGCGTTCTATTCGCCATAAGCGCGGCGATCCATCGGGTTTCCGGGAAGGAGACGAAGATGATCTTCATGACGACCGCTAGGGGCGGCGAGAGGAACATCCCCACCGGACCGAGCAGCCACCCGAAGAAGATCAACGCGATGAGTACGATCAAGGGAGAAAGATCCAGCCCCTGCCCAAGTAGCTTCGGCTCCAGGACATAGCCGACGACGCAGTTAATCACTACGAACGCGGCCGCGTCGACGCAGCCGATTGCGACCCCGTGCTCGACCGTCGCCAAAACGATCGGAGGAATCGCCGCGACCACGGAACCGATGTTCGGAATGTAGTTGAGTAGGAACGCGACGAATCCCCAAAGCAACGGATATTGAACCTTCGTGAGGAACATGAGCGCCGTGACGAGAACCCCGACGAGAAGGCTCATTTCCGTCTTGATCGCCATGTAATGACGAATATCCGAAAGAACGCCGAGAACGCGCGTGTCTTTAAATTCTCGCAGTCCGAACGCGGCGGCGAGTTTCTTCGGGAGTTTTGACCCTTCGACCAGCATAAAGACGAGCAACAGGGTTACGATGAGCGCCGTGCTCGCAAAATAACTAAGTTCGCCCGCAAGACCTCCGAGGAATCGGAACAGTTGCTGAGAACTCAATTTCACCGCGTTGAGCGCTTGATTTTTCCCAACGAGAGGTCCGTCGACGTCGACGTACGGATCAAAATTGTCGTCATACGCGGGGTTAGAGTCGTCGCTAAAGAGGGAGCCGTCCTTGAGAATCTCGGGAGGAGTCTTGGGGATAAGGCGCGTTTCTTGAAGTTCCGACGGAGAAAGTCGCCCGGGCGCGGCGGGGCGCGCAAGGGCGTCCGCGTCTCCGTTTTCGGCAAGGGGAACGTTTTCGTCTGCGGCGATTTCAGAGTCTGCCGTCGCAAGTTCCGCGTTTTCTACGGACGGAGTCGGAAGATCGGTCGATTCGGGCGCGTCGCGCGAATCTGACGCGTCCGCAGACGCGGCGATCTTTTCGTCGAGAGGGGCGCGGGTCGGAATTTCCGCCACGTCGTCGACGACGTTCTCCTCACGTTCTCGGTTTCGCGCGTCGCGCGACTTTTTTGACGCCGGAGAACGGGAGACGTCCGCTTCCGATTCGGTCTCTGATTCTCTCCTTTGCGTTTTTTCTTCGTCGGCCGGGGTCTCAGACGGCTCCTCTTCCGGTTCTTTCAAGAAAGGAATGACGTCGCCGAGATCGAGATTGTAGCTTTCAAGCGTCGTGATGAAACGATGGCGATATTCCGGGATGTCGCGGGCAAATTGCGCGATCTGAGAACCGACGATCGTCGCGGCGCCGCCGCCGACGAGGAGAACGCCCGTGATGACGACCGTCATCGCCAGCCAGCCTGCAAGCCCGCGATTTTTTAACCAGTTAAGCGGCGAGATGAGGAGCACGGCGAAAAACGTCGCCATCAGAAAAGGACCCAGAACGGTTCGCGCCGCATGTAATCCCGCAAGAATGACGACGATCGAACTGATGATGACGCAATAATTCTTGAGCAAGCTCGGAGTAGAAATCTTCGGGCTTGCTTCTTCCGATTTCTTCATAGAATCGACTCTTCTCTGCATCGAGAAAGTCCCTTTGCGTTCAACGACGCTTTGTAACTAACATTTGGGTGGGCGTGAGCGCTTTGACGACGATGATCGGGACTCCGGTCGCCAGATCCTCGGGATCGTCTGTGAAAGCGTCGTACTCCATCGTCCGACCTTGTTGGACGATCTCAATTTTGCCCATGCCTTTACGTTCGGCGGGTATCTTCAGATAGACGACGCCCTCGGCGCTCTCCTCCGATCCGGCGACAATCGCGCCGTTGTAGTTGAAGGACGAGAGCATCCGCATGAGACGCAGGACGAGCCACATCGCCAACACGCCGGAGAGAATCGCGACGAGCAGCGCGACGGGCGGTTTTGCGCCGAACTCGTTCGCGGCGAGCCCGCCAAGTCCGAAGAACGCGATTCCCGCCGCGAGCGCGCGCAACGAGAAGACGCGCAGGAACCCCGCGCCCCCGTCGTGAACCTCGCCTCCCGAAGGGTCGCCGTCCAGTTCCGCATGAACGTCGACGGAACCGCCGTCTACGCCGTCGCCGCCTAGGCCCAACAGACCTAAGAGAAGGCTAAGCGTTACGATGACAAACCCAAAGACGGCGCAAAAAAAGTACAGCTGAGCCATATTCCGCCTCCTAAGTTTTCTCGGACGCCACAACCGAAACGTTTGACCGTTATTACCGTGAATTGTAGCCCACGCGCCCGATAAAAGCAAGAATGCGCTTCTTTTTTTCTCAAATTTTCTAAAGTAGGGTCGATAAACTAAAAGGGGTATGGTAAAATATAACGAATAGATAACGCCCAAATTTTAAGTAAAATTTAACAGCTTGCGGCGCGGCTTGGCGCTCCGAGACGCCCGCTTTATGCAACGAGGTCAGATATGTCGTGCTTCATGTCGTTAGTCGGAGGTCAGGCGCTCTTCGGCTCGGCGGGTTCCGTCGTCGCAGTCGCCGCGATTCTTGTCGCTTTTGTGTTCTTCAGCGTGTTGATTCTTTTCGCCACGCGGTATAAGAGATGCCCGAGTAACCAGATCATGGTGATCTTCGGAAAGTCGTCGAGTCAATCTTCGGCGCTCTGTATCCATGGCGGCGCGAAATTCATCGTGCCTCTCTTGCAGGATTACGCGTTCTTGAGCCTCGAGCCGATGCAGATTGAAATTCCTCTTCGCGGCGCGCTTTCGATGGAAAACATCCGCGTCAACGTTCCGAGCGTTTTCTCGATCGCGATTGGCACGACGCCTGAACTTATGCAGAACGCGGCGATTCGTCTTCTTGGCATGACGCGTCCCGCCGTCGCGAAACAGGCGGAAGACGTCATCTTCGGTCAGTTGCGTCAGGTGATCGCGTCGATGCGGATCGACGAAATCAACCGCGACCGCGAGGTCTTCCTCCAGAACATTCAGCAGTCGCTCGAACCGGAGTTGCGCAAACTCGGTCTCATTCTCATCAACGTGAACGTCACGGACATCACGGACGAGTCGGGCTACATTGAAGCGATCGGTCAGAAGGCGGCTTCGGAAGCGATTCAGAAGGCGCGCGGCGACGTCGCGGACAACGAGCGTATGGGCGAGATCCGCGTCGCCGACGCGGAAAAGGA
>Ga0256407_10003957_pt1 | contig 25452 bp, 25 predicted proteins | sample RumenRJG_04DNA_FD_193489 | JGI IMG/M metagenome (GOLD analysis project Ga0256407, IMG submission 193489) | Bovine rumen microbial communities from Lethbridge, Alberta, Canada - RJG_04 | ecosystem: Host-associated > Mammals > Digestive system > Stomach > Rumen | place: Canada: Alberta... | reverse complement strand
CGAAGTAGCCAAACAGGCTGAGTGCCGCGACTGAAACGCCTGCTTTGATCAGTCCGTTTGCCGGAAGATATCTGATGATCAGGAACAATATCCATGCCATAACGATCATCGGTCCGGAGATCCCGAATGCTATTCTGAAGAATCCGGGCACGCGATTGCTGAATCCGATACACAGGATCATCACTATGTAAGTCATAGTATATGCCGTCATCAACGTCAGGCCCTTTTTCCCCTCTACGTATTCCCTGACAGGTTCCCGGGATACTATGAAAGGCGCAAAGCATATAGTCAGGCCAAACAGTACCGAGGATGCTGCTATAAAGAACCAGCTTCCGCCGCTATAAATGCAGCACGCTGCCAGAAGGAACATCAGGCTTACAGTAAACGACACCATGGTGTGCAGCATTTTGTTCTCCGGAGCCATCAGCGGAACCACTATCAGAGAGGCCGGTATCAGCATGGCGGTCAGCACTATGAAAAACCAACCAAGTCCATTGCCGTGTGCGATGTTTACTATAAGGCAGACCAAAACCGGGATCGCAAATATTGCGGCGACTATCGCGCCTGCGAGAGCGCTCTTTCTTTTGAAGAAACGCGACTGGGACTCGATGACCTCATCACGTGCTTTTACGATCTCATTGTCAATGGTTATATTATTAAGTTTTTCAAGAGTATTCCTGCAGTCCGAACATTCGGCGAGATGCTCTTCAACGGCCCGTCTGCTCGCAGGACTGCAGACCCCGTCTATATACAGAGGCAGAAGGTCTGCTATCATTTCACATTTATACTGCATTTCCATCCATCCTTTCTATGATCTTCAGTCTGGCGCGATGATACGTTACCCGGGCCCAGGTTTCTGTCTTTCCGAAGATAGAACCGATCTGTCTGAATGACAGCTCACCGAACACTCTCAGCTGGAACACCTCCTTGTACGGCTCCTCCAGTTCGTGGAGGATACAGTGGATACGGTATGCGGAATCTGCATCTGCGAGTTTTTTCTCAATGTCAGTTCCGGTATCCGGTATGTCATCGGGAGGGTCCCCTTCCAGCCTTGAATAATGCCGCTTCTCATCAATGAAGATATTCCTGGCGATGGCGCAGAGCCATGTATAGCACTCGCTCTCGCCTCTGAATTCCTTTGATGTGGATATCGCTCTGAGGAATGTCTCCTGTGTGATATCCATGGCATCATTCCTGTTTCCGGTGAGTGTCATGACATATGAAAACACCTTCATATAGAACGCTTCATATAGTTTTTCGGCGGTGTTCTTCTCCACGTATCAACGCACTCCTTTATTTGATCTCATCGGTTAGACGGAGATATTTCATTTTCGTTACAAAGATTTTAACATTTTTTTGAAATATATCTCCGTCAGGCCAAATGAAAACGAATCAGGGCAAAACAAATGACTCCAGAATATGTCTCCGGAGCCCCGATTTATGGGTAGTGCGTACCGTCACCCTTGCGGATGTACAGATCAGATATCGTGAACCTTTACAAGAAACGGTGCGTCCTTACCAGTGATTATCTTATTGACTTCATCAGCAATGTACCGAACCTTCGTTTTATGAGGGCATTCAGAATCTGACGATTACCCCTGTTTTGTTGAAACTATACGCTTTAGCCAAGTAAGTAAATCGCTTAAACCCTTGCAATCACTGCATCACAGGATTTCAGTTTTTCATTTGACGGTCAAAACACGAGCTTGTCGAGTGTTTTGCAAGCCTCTTTACATTACGGCAACGCCGTTATGACCATAAAAAGGCTTACAATTTTGACGACAGTTTTTGTCGCACATTTTTTCTGGTATAATCGGCCGGCTGTACCTCCGAAAGATCGTATGCGCCTTTCAAATGCAGAATTTCAGGGCAAACGCAAGTATGTGATTTTCTTAGGTGACATTTTTTACAGGTGATTCACGAACAAAACTCTCGAGATATTATTTCAATAGCTCTGACAGAGTCTTCATAATGGCATCGATATCATAAGGCTTTGCCAGATGCCCGTTCATTCCTGCCTCTAGAGCGATTTTCCGGTCTTCTTCAAAGGCATTGGCTGTCACGGCGATAATTGGAATTTCTGCTTTTTCCTGATCTTCCATTGCACGGATCCTCTTTGCTGCTTCATATCCGTCCATTACCGGCATCTGAATGTCCATAAGGATCACATCGTATGTTCCAGCAGGAGTCGCCTCCATTTTTTCGACTGCTTCCGTTCCGTTCGAAGCAATATCGATCGTAAAACCGGCGCTCTTCAGGATCTCCGCCGCGATCATCTGGTTCATTTCATTGTCTTCAGCAAGAAGTATCTTTTTCCCAGTGAAGTCCAAAGCAGCGGGCGCTTCGTCAGCGGCCGGTTTTTCAATAAGGAACGGCTTGGCCAGCACGCTTCTCAGTTCCGACATAAAGATCGGCTTTGAGCAGAATGTGGTCACGCCGGCCTGTCTGGCCTCAGCCTCAATATCCGACCAATCATATGCTGTCAGTATGATGATCGGTGCATCATCACCGACTATTTTCCTTATCCGGCGTACAGTCTCGATACCGTTCAGATCAGGCATCATCCAGTCGATGATGTAGACCTTGAATTCATCTGCCTGATCCTTTGCCTCTTTGGCCCGGATCACAGCTTCCTTTCCGTAGTTGGTCCAGTCCGGTCTCATGCCTACATCACGGAGCATTGCGCTGACAGACAGGCAGGAGTGGGTATCGTCATCTGCAACCAGAGCTCGAAGGCCCTGCAGTTCAGGGATCTTTTCGGATATGACTCTGCTTTCGCCGATCCTGCACGGGATCCGCACAATAAACTCCGAGCCTTTTCCTTCCTCACTCTCAACAGAAATAGAACCGCCCATCATATCGACGATGTTCTTGGTGATCGCCATGCCAAGTCCGGTGCCCTGCGTGCCGCTGACCGTGCTGGTTCTTTCTCTCGTGAAGGCTTCGAAGATCGTCTTCTGGAATTCTTTGCTCATCCCGATGCCGTTATCCTTGATGCGGAATACGAAATCAGCGGTGTCAGCACGGGAAGAAGGTTCCTCGATCAGCCTGAAGCTGATGGTTCCGCCGGCAGGCGTAAACTTCATGGCATTCGAAAGTATGTTGAGCAGCACCTGATTCAGGCGAAGCTTATCTGTAATGATATCCTCATGTTTAACATCCTGTGTATCGATCAGGAGTTCCTGCTGCTTTGCCGTAACATTTGCCTGAATGATGGTCCTGAGATCATGGATGACATCCGGCAGATGTACATCACTCTCCTCTATCGTGACCTTTCCGCTTTCGATCCGGCTCATATCCAGCACATCATTTATCAGCGAAAGCAAATGCTGACTGGACACACTGATCTTCTGCAGGTAATCTTTCACCTGCTCCGGATTATCCATGTGTGAAGCGGCCAGTGCCGTAAAGCCCACAATGGCATTCATCGGGGTCCGGATATCGTGGGACATGTTATTCAGGAATGTAGTCTTAGCATGGTTTGCGTGCTCCGCTGCGATCAAAGCGTCAGAAAGTGCTTTCTGCTTTTCCTGCTCTGCTCTGACTATCTCTGTTACGTCACTGTGGTAGCCACTCAGATGGTGTGTGTGTTCATCCAGAGCCTTTGAAGTCCCGCCGCAGCGCACATAGATCATTCCCAGCTCCGGGTGTTCCCACAGATATGTATTTTCTGACAGTTTTCCCTCCAGCATCTCAGAAACGCTCTTCTGTACAGACGGGAGCGCATCCTTATCGATACGGGAGTACCAGAAATCATATATTTCTTCCTCTGTCAGATCCCGCCCGGTGATCCCTAGAAGCTCGATCATCTTGGCGTTTCCTCTCATGCGCGGCGCTTTGCCGTCCTCCAGGATTATATGCCAGACGCCAAATCCGGCAGAAGCAATGATCTCATTATTCTCAAGAAGAGCCTGCCTGCTCTCCTCCAGTTTCCTGTTATTCTCCTCCAGTTCAGCACGGGCTGTTTCCTTATCCTTTATCTGCATCTGGGAACGCTTGTTGTCACGAATCAGAAGAGAAATAATAACTGCAGCAACTGCCAGGATCCCAAGAATAAATACACCGATATGCTGCCTGATCATGTCGAAGAAGCTGTATGAATACAGTCCATCGGCATAGCGGTAAGCCTGGTTCTGTCCATAATCTATGCCAAGCACATTGATTCCCCGGTTCAGAAGCTTCAGAAGCCCTTCACTTCCCATCGCCACGCCATAGCAGCGGTCATCGCTCTGGCTGAGCTGCAGAAGAGAAAGACTTTCGTAGCGTGTGTTCTTAAGGATGTCATTGGCCCGGAGTCCATTTAATGTAGTCGCATCTTCCTTTCCGGAAATGACTGCCTCAAGACAGTCATCAACTGAAGGATAGTAGGTGATCTCAGCGTCAGGGAAATGGGTGCGGACATAGTAATATTGCATCCGGTTGTTCTCATTGACGGCAAAATGCGATATATCGTCTGCTTTGAATTCTCCGCGGAACACGATCTCTGTCGCTGCAGAGACTACAGGATTAGTCTGATATATCCCGCTCTCCTCCGAATAGTACAGACCGCCGCCAACCGGGAAACCTGTATCTATCTTTCCCGAAACAAGATCCGCTACCATGTCGTCATAATTTTCATAGCCATGATAACTTACAGAAAGCGTGTCAATGTTCAGGCTCTTCAGCAGCTGCTCTGTGACATCCGTCACAATGCCTGTAGCCTGTCCGTTTTCGTCTGTATCGCTGTAAGGCAGATAATTCTCAAGATATCCGACCCTGAGTTCGCTGTGAGACTGCAGCCATTCTGTCTCCGCGGCGGAATGCGCACGGCTTGCAAGGCTGCCGGAATAGTATTTCGTACTGAGAGAATTAAGATAATTCGGTTCCTCCGTAGCCAGAAGGGTCTGCGCCGTGTTCAGCTGCTCAAGGAGATCAGGACGCTGTTTATTGACTGTAAGATAATAGTCGGAAGTTCCGAAGGAATAGAGGATCACAGCATTTTCCACACTGAACCCGCTGTCTCCCTCACCCGCGAAAACATCCAGTTCTCCTGCATTAAACGCAGCAAACAGGCTGTCATAGTCAGGAAAAGTTATGACCTCAGCTTTCACGTCATGTGAATCCAGAAATTCATTCAAGGTATCCACTATAGCGCTTTCCATAACGCCGATCTTTTTTCCTGTGAGCGTCACTGGATCCGCATTGATCTCAGTGTCCTGCTCATGCTTTACCAGGTTATAGGACTCATGCCCCATAGCCTCATCCGGATATCCGATCAGACTGACCCTGTCTTCCTTAAACGCAAGGCCTGCCAGAAGGTCGATCTCGCCATCCAGCAGCATCTGGTACAGATCAGAAAAGGAGCCATATACGTATTCGTATTTCCAGCCGGTATATTCTGCCAGCTTCCGGTAATACTCGTAAGCATAGCCTGCTTTGACAGCGCCTTCCTCTGCACCCTCCTGGAACAATTCATTTTCATAATAGCCTACCCGGACCGGCTTCTTATCATCTGCCCGGGCAATAGCAGGATCGAACATGCAAATAAGCAGACATGCTGCTATGAGTATGCAAAGCAATGTATATTTTTTGATAGGTTTTTTTCTCATACCCACCCCGTTTTTGTCGTTATGCCATGATTAGTGTTTTATTCTATTTTGCATTATGATCCGTTATTAGTCAATCTGTGCAACAAGCGTACAAACAACTACTCTAGGTAAAATAATTGATGTGCCTGAAAAATTACAGTCACACCATTTATATAAATTCTTGACGACAATTGCGGTCATCGTTCCGGCAGCTGAAAGGATTTGAATTCCTTTGCATGCATCGTTCCGTCATCTGACCGTTTTTTGCTAATCTCTGAACCGCTTGAGCTCACTGCATTTCAGCGATTTCAGGGTTCAACCGGGCGCACCAGCAAAGTAAAAAGCTGGAGCCCTTGCAATCACTATGTTGCAGGACTCCAGTTTTTCGTTTGACGACAGTTTGACGACAGTTTTCAGATGGCCAAATTGCCAGCATAATCTTCGATTTTTTTCATAGAATCATTGTTCATTCTGCTGAATACAGCAGCGTACGTATCGAGCGTAATATGGATATTTGTATGGCCCATCCAGGTCTTGAGGACGACTGCCGGCACACCCGCTTCTATACACCTGGTAGCAAAGCTATGTCTTAAAGCATGCTGCCCACGCACCTCTATTCCTGCTTTAACGCAGAGCCTCTTAAAATAGAAATTGACCTGCTGAGTGTTTAGAACATCCTTTTTGTTTTTATTCCAAGTATGATTTTCATGACTACGCGATATGCTACGAATGTATCAAAGGCGGCATGAAAGAAGACATCGATACCATGGTCGACATCTCATACCGTATCATCCACACGTTCTACAAAAAAGACGCCCAAGCCAAGCCTGAGCGCGATGATATATACGTGCCGAAGATACATGAGTAAGGATTCAGAGCATCATCTCTACAAATGCATTGATTCTTGTTGCCATCTGCGCCTGATCCGAATCCGAATAGTCTGAAGTCAGTTCAAGATACGGAAGTCCGAGTTCTTCCCTTACGAATTTCCCTATCCTGACTGCCTCTATAGCATAGGTATGGCAGAACTGCAGAACGATTTCAACAACCCCGTCAATACCGAATTCCTCGCACGCCTCTTTGAGTGATACGTATCTTCCCGGATTCGGACTCATGACTGAGCAGTTGGCCTTGAGTGTCTTCTCGGCCATAGCACGGTATGGATCGCCTTCTTCGGCAACCATTTCGCGCATTGTCTTTACTCCGTTGCAGCTGTCAAAAGCAACTATCGATGCGCCGGCATCCTCAAGCGCGTAGAGGATCTTTTCTCTGACTCCCACATTAGGGCATCCTGTGATAAGGATGCGCGGTTTCTTTGACTTGCCTCTGGCCACGCCCTTACCTGTGAGTATTGCACCGTTTCTGAGAGCTTCCTCTTTGATCTCGCGGGCTCTCTCAGCCATCCTGTGAACGGTCGCTCCCTTATCGAACGCAAATCCCGCTCCATCCATCGCTTCGCAGAATTCTCTGATAGAGACAGGGCAGGGTTCGAGCTGTCCCACGCTGTATATCTCAAGCATGTCACGGCGTTCCTCATTATTGCGGCGAATCGCTTCGTGAAGCGCCTCCTCTGTTATCTCAACTCCCAGAGTCCTTTCAATCGCGACCTTGGCCCTATGCATCTCGTTCGTCCAGAAGTTGACCGCCTCATCGCTGCTGAGACCCTGAGGCAGCTGCATTACGTGTGTAGGCCGCAGCTCACTCAGGAACTCTAACATTTTCTTCTTGCCATCGCAGGTCGTCTCAGCCACTACCATATCGCTGAAGTGGAAATACGGGCATTTGTCCGAAGCCGCCATGCCGTAGCTGGCCTTAACCATCGGGCACAGATTCTGAGGGAGAGTCTTCTCACCCTCCAGTACGCCATCCTGTGATACAGCGCAAAGTGTTGCCTGTACTGCTCCCGCAGCCTCGATCAGTTCCACAGGTGTATATGAACAATATGTCCCTACTACCTGTCTGCCCTCATCTTTGAGCTCTTTCATACGGATGAATCCCGATTTGCGGGCATCTCCGTCACCTGCCATTATAAACATCCTTATCCCTCCGTCATAATCTCACTTCTGAATAAACAAGGGGAGGACATATCAGTCTCCCCCTTGCTCAATCCGTTACTTGCAGTACGCATAGCCGGTCACATCTGTTGAAATGAAGTGTGGCCGTTGTCTTTTACCGCCTGATAGAAATGGAAGATGCCCTCTTCCAATGCAGCCCCGATCATCTCATTCACCTGCTCAAGGTCTTCCGGTGAGAACCTTATGGAAAGCCCGCAGGAGGCCTGAACTGCCCTTGGCGTGGGCATGATCGCATGGTCGATGCCGCGTGCCTTGAATAACCGCTCCGCCTCCATGGTTGCCGCTGTTCTGTCGAATGATACGATGAAATATGCCGGATCCTGCATGTTTTCCCTCTGCGATGTTAAGCTGCAATTACAGTGTGATAACCTGGTCTACACCTACTCCGCCGAGTGCCTCATATACGTTAGGGAAGCATCCGATTCCTGCAGGTGCTACGAGCTTGTCATCGATCTCACGCTGGATGCAGCAACGGTCACATCCCATGAGGAGCATTCCTGTCTTCTCGGACAGTGCAGCCAGTCTGGCGCCGATATCATTGCCCTCAACGAGCATGTAGCAGTTATCAAAGAAGAACATCATTCCTACAACGTCTGCATTGTGGATGCCCTTTTCGAGCTGAGGAATAATCATGTTCTCAAGGATCTCTCTTGAATGTTCTGATTCAAACAGGTATGCAACTTTCATTTTCTATTCTCCTTTCGAGATTGTAAATAATTGAATAATAAAGCGAATAATATATCCATAGCGAAGATCTGGTCCCCCGCTTACTGGCAATTATCAGCAGCAGTCTTTCATGTTCTCTCCGTAGAGATCCTTGAATCTGCCTTTCATCATCTTGAAGACGGCATAGCCGACCTGTCCGTTTTTCTCTCCGGTGATCATAACTTCAAGATCATCATCCTTGTCTATGTTGATAAACTTGACCTTCTGGTTTTCTCTTGGTGCCGGGACAGGTTCTGTGAAAAAGTAGTCTCTGTTTTCCGAGATCATTGCGATGGTGTGATTCATCTCATCACCTCTGACGATGGCAATCAGATCAGGAGTGCCGTCTGCGTTCACATCGTCCGAGAATGCGAGTATTATCTCCTCGTCACTGTTGCCAGCCATGAATCTCTGTACCAGCGGGTCTTCTTCCCCCAGGGCAGCAGCGTAGGTATTACCGCTGTCGCTCTGCTCGGCAGCCTTCCTCCCGAGAATCTCCCTGAGCCCGGCAAGGCCGACAAGTACGATTACCGCAATTACAATGTATATGATTATTTTCTTCATGCTGCTTTCTTCTTAATCCATCTAGCCAGTGCAACACAGGCGTATCCGATCAGGATAAAGGAGCAGATGTACTGCATCCAGTCCGGAAAATCTATTATGAGATTATTCGCGTTGGATATACTGTGAGTCACCGCATCGTAATCGAGAACAGGCTCAAAATCCGGAAGCAGCACATTAGTCAGATATCCTGCAATCTCAGAGATAGCGATGACCGTAACACTGTATATCACCATCGCTCTCCTGCCTATCATCTTGTTGATTGAGATGAGCTCGGCAATGTTGGTAGCGCATCCGGCCATGAGGAATGTTACGGCCACGCCCGGAGCCGCTCCGCTTGCAACAAGAGCCGCAATGAACGGTATGTGGCCGACCGCGCAGACATACATGAGCGCCGCTACTACAGTGATCCCCAGCAGAGATACCATGCCCGGCTCGCCAAGATAGGTCTGAATCCATTCCTGCGGAACGACCGTAAACAGAAGTCCCGCAATGAGCATTCCTGATACCGTATACTTGCTGATGGCAATGGACAGATCCAGAAACGACCACCTCAGACCGCCCTTGAGGCGCTTCATGAACGAAGGCTTCTTTGAGACGAGATTGAGCTGCGGCCGTGTATTGTTATACGCAGGAGCGTAGTATAACTCATCTCCGCCCATCCTGTTCGCAATAGTACCTATGATGAGCGGTGCCAGAAAGCCCGTAGCAATGTATATGATGGCGATTCTCTTACCCAGCAGCCCGAACGCCAGGATTATTGCTATAGGGTTGATCATCGGAGTCGATGTCATGAATGCCAGTGTCGGTCCGAGAAAAGCTCCTGAATAGTACATGCTGATCCCGAGAGGTATAGTCCCGCAGCTGCATATCGGAATGAACATTCCGCTGATTGTCGTCATCAGGATTCCCTTGACACTCGAAGTACCGAGAGACATCTTGCGCATGCTCTCTACATTAACAAATTCATGAATCAGTCCCGCAATGAAGAAACTCAACACCATCCACACTGAAGCACTGTTGAGCATGCTCATTGCAGAGACTATTACGTCCCGGATAAACTCGATTACAAACATCTTTAAACTGTAAACTGCTATAATCTGCTATGCAGTCTCAATAGCGTGCCTGAAGGCCTCTCTGATTCCGGACTTGCTGAATTCCTTGACTACTTCGGATTCGTTGATGATCATTGTACTCTCGGTGACAGCCCCGTACTTAGGGATGTAATCCATATCCTCTCCTGCGACGTAGACAACTGTCTCCACTTCAGGAAAGTCCGGCGCCATGTTCTTGACCATCTCGGCATAAGTAACGCAGCATGAACAAGCAGTGATGAACTCGATAGATGGATGTTTCATTTCATTCTTCCTTTCTCATCAAATTATTATTAATCAGGATGCTATTCAAACAGCATCAAGACTGTGCTCAGTCCTGTTGAACGCATGCCTCAGAAGCAAAGTAATATGTTCTACGTATTTCTCGAATTCCGGACAGTCTCTGTCATGAGGAGAAGGCAGATCTATCCTGACGTCTTCAAGTATCTCCCCTCTTTCGGCGCTCATGACAAGCACTCTGTCACTCATGAATACAGACTCAGCAACATCGTGAGTGACCATGACCACTGTTATATCAGCAAATCTCACCATCTCATCAAGCTGGTTCTGCATGAGCTCTCTCATCTGAAAATCCACTGCTCCGAGAGGCTCGTCAAGCAGCAGCACCTTGGGCTCACAGGCAAGAGCTCTTGCAACGGCGACACGCTGCTGCATACCTCCGGACAGCTGGATAGGATACTTCTTCTCGTGGCCCTTGAGATGAGCCATGTCAAGGAGGTAGTCCAGTCTTTCTTTCTTCTGTTTATCGCTCAGATCAGTGAATCTCAGTCCGTATGAAATATTCTTCTCTACTGTCATCCACGGGAAAAGCGCATAATTCTGGAACACATATCCCTTGGTAGCGCTCGGTCCCCTGATAACGTCCCCATCAAGGACTATGCTCCCCTCTGTCGGCATCTGAAAGCCGCCTATCATCGAGAGCAGCGTGGTCTTGCCGCATCCCGACGGCCCCAGAAGTGATACGAATTCTCCCTTCTCAACAGTGAAGGACAGATTCTCGAGAACGACATGAGGCTGCTCTTCACCGAACACCTTAGTCAGATTATTAACCTCTAACAACGCCATCTCTGAACCTCCATCCCGTGAGTTTTCTGTCAAGAAGCAGGATCAGCCTGTCTATGGCAAATCCCACTATTGCCGACATCAGCATCAGAGCATACAGCCTGGATGTCTGCAGCCTCTCCTGTGCCTCTATCATCAGGTAGCCGAATCCCGCACTGGTCGCAATAAACTCAGCGCAGATTACGCTCATCCAGCCGGCACCTACAGCCAGTCTCACTCCGGTGAGAAAATCAGGCAGCGCCCCCGGGATTATCACATCTCTGAATATTGCAAATGTATTGGCTCCCATGCTTCTTGCGGCATTGATATAGTTCTCGTCTATACCTGCAATGCCTGCAATTGTATTAATGGTCAGCGGGAACACGGCACTCATGAAGATGAGAAATATCGTCGGGCCTTCGCCCAAACCGAACCATACGATCGAAAGCGGAACCCATGCCATGATCGGCACCTGACGTATAGAGTTGACGACAGGTGACAGCGCCTTGAGGATCTTAGGAGAATAGCCCATGGCCAGTCCCAGGATAGTTCCCACGATAACTGCGTACAATGTCCCGGTCAGGACTCTTCTCATGGTGATCCAGAGATTGCGCATCACTCTGGCGTTAAGCCATGATTCAAAGAATGTTTTTATTGTCTCAAGAAAATCTGGAAGAATCAGAGGCTTTCCGATAACCCGTGCTGCAAGCGCCCAGCAGACGCACAGCACTACTATCACAAGAATGCCGATGAAGTTGTCCCCCGTTATCTTCACAGTTCGATTTTTCCGAATGTTACGCCCATTTCCTGCCATAACGGCAATACCTCCATGCCTGCCTCCCCATGCTCTTCTTCAAGATATGAGTTGAGCAGGTCTTTCAATTCATCTGTGTCCCTTAGTGAATCAACTACTTCGTTGTAATGCTCCGCAAAACTGATGAACCGCTCATCATCCGCAAGGTCCTTTCTTATGACCATGACCGAGGATGGCTGTCCTTCAGACAGCTTCTCGAACGGATATCCCAGAGCAAGTGCCGTTAGTGCATCCAGCACGACAGCGTCTACAGCATCTGTTTCAAGTGCATATGATAGGCCTGACGCGTACATCTGCTTGAGTTCGGGCCCGTCACCGTATTTATCACGGAGAAGATCTATCTGGTTGACACGGTTATTCATATAACCGATTGACGCCGGGATCTCTGATGTGCCCGCCTTTCTGACGACCAGGTTTGCATCATACACAACTGTACCGACTACCATATAGTCCTTGCCCCCTTCCGGCAGGAACTGTACGGCATCGGGACATACGACTGCAACGTCTACATCCCCCGTGGAAAGGGCAAATTGCGAATTGGATCCGCAGCAGTCACCTACCTGCTGTGCATCAATGTCCGCCTGCTCTGCCTGTGTGCAGGATGCTACAGTCTTTTTCACAAGTATGCCCGCGGTATCATTACCGCAGGCAATAATAATCTTGTCATCTGCACTCTGCGAACCTTCGGTGCAAGATACGCATGAGCAGACTGTCAACAGGATGATAAGTCCGTAAATAATCCTATTCTTTCTTCTCAAACTCTGAATATTCCGGAACATCCTCTGGATTGACACCGTCTATAGCGTATGCTTTTTCCTTATATTCTTCAAAGCTGATATCCTCAGGGAATACCGGCTCGATGTTGGTGGCGATGAACTCGTTGAAGTCCTTAGCTCCGCAATTCTCGAAGAAGCTCAGATCGATAAAGTCATCGAGATTAAGAGTGTTGATATCATCGCGTACACCGAGTTTCTGCATTTCCTTGAGCTGGTTGTCCATATATTCTCTGTTCAGATCCCATCTGATTGTACGTCCCTCTTCACAGAACTTTCTCCAGTAAGTCTTGAGGGCTACTTCGATAGGAACGTTGTAGTATGCGGAGAATACCTCGGCAGCATAGTATGGGTGCTCATACATGAACTGTACGCACAGTGTGTGCGCAAGCAGCATTCTCTCAGCAAGTGCAGGATGTGCATCCGCAAAATTACGGTTCATGATGACCTTGCAGCATGTTCCGTGACCATCCGGACGGTCAGTGTCCTGACGAATCATGATCTTGCCGACATCAGCATACTCAGCCATGGATGCCCATGGGTCGCAGCAGATGTATCCGTCAAGCTCGCCGGACTGCATTGCCAGGAACTCGTCGGCATCCTTCATATCGAAGGTCTCATACTTGGAAGCATCCAGAGGAATATCGAGTTTTCTGGCCCACTCTGCCCAGTTCATATTGGTTGTCTCCGGGTCTGTTCCGATGGAGATCTTCTTGCCTATAAGATCGGAAGGCTCGTTAATGTCCTTGGTAACTACAAGGTATTCACTTCCTCCGGTATGGTTCTCGCAGGCATAGAACAGCGGAACATTGTTCTGGACAGCACTAAGTGTTGTTGTCCATCCGACATATCCCATATCCATCTGGCCCGCAGCCATGGCTTCAGGAACGTTACCGTTACCGGTAACCTTGACTTTCATGCCGAGAGCCTCGTAAATTCCCGTATAGTCTCCTATAGCAGCTGCCGCCATGTGGTCACAGTTGTAGTATCCGAGATTAATCTCATAGTTCTTGTCATCATCCGAAAGATCAGCCAGATCATATTCCGATACCATCTTCTCGACGATCTCGTTGATCTCCTGAGGGCCGTCACTGTAAGGTGTTACCGCAAGCTCGTTGACATCCGAGCTGGCTGAGCTGTCTCCGGATCCGCTGTCTCCGCCGCCGCAGGCCGTCATAGCGAAGACCATCATCACAGCCAGCGAAAGACATAACCATTTGCGTAATTCTTTCATAGCAGAATTCCTCCCTGTAGCAAATAATCAGTAAAAATAGCGTAAAGTATTGTAAATCAGTGAATAATACTCTATTAATTCTACAATTTCGGATTAAGCGGTTCTAATTGAGAAGAACTATGTTGTTAGTTGTGCTTATATATTATTTTTATATAAACAAATAAAAGCTGCAGCCCGGCACGCCGGGTTACAGCTTTCACGCTATCTTTTACTGATTATTCACTAGTGTTGTTATACACGTTTTAAAACGATAATGCACCAGTCATAAGTATGGGATTTTCAAAAAAACCTGCCATCTACATGTCCATGTCCGGGATCTTAGGGACTATGAAATTCTTCTGAGACACCGCAACGGCAAGCCTTGTTCTGTTTGCGTATCCTGTCTTGTGGAGGATGTTGGAAACATGCCACTTGACCGTGCTGAGGCTTATGGCGAGTCTGTCTCCTATTTCCTCGTACTCATACCCCTCGACGATCAGTCTCAGGACCTTGACCTCAGTTCCGGTCAGTTCCTTGCTCGATACCGCACCAATCTGCACTTCCGGAGTCTCGTCGGGAAAAACTTGTTTCCCATTCAATGTGCCATTTATGACCTCTGCCAGGCTGGATGATCCGGCGTCTTTATACCACATGCTGTCTGCACCGGCTTTTCTGGCACGCCTGAGGTAATCCGCATCCAGCATTGAAGTCACAAGTATGATCTTAACTGTCCTGTCGAAGCTCCTGATCCTCTCGGCAGCATCGATCCCATCGAACCGGCCGCCCGTATATATGTCCATTATCACGAGATCCGCTTTCCGACGCTCGCATGCTGTTACTGCGAGTTCAGCATCGGTAATGGACGGCAGCAGCTCAATGTTCTCCATCCCTCCGATCTCACGCTCAAGATATTCTCTGTGCAGGCGCTGGTCCTCAACTATCAATGTCCTGATCACCTTAATTCACTCCTTCTCTGAATTCAGTATTTTAACTCTGCAGCAGGTCTGCATCGTGTGTGGGGACAACGATCCTCAGGCTAAATTCCGGCTGAGAGATGATCTCCATCCTGCCTCCCAGCCTGGTGACCCTGCTCATCAGGTTGCTGAGTCCCCCACCCGGCGTTATCTCTCCGCCAGGTGCTTTGCCGTTATTAGTAATGGTGAGAACGGTGTCTCCGTCCTCATTCTCAATGACCGCTCGCATCTCGGTTGCTCCTGCATGCTTGACGCAATTGGTCAGTCCTGTGTGCAGGGCTGTCAGGATGACTTCTTCCGTATCCTTTTCTCCCGGCATGTCGCCCGTTAACTCAAATCTGACACCGAGTGCCTCTGCATCATGTGCGAAGTCTCCTATCGAGCCGTTTATGCTGTAACTGTTGTTGCCCGCGTCCATCATTTCCGCAGACCTCCTCCAGACTCTTATCGCCTCAGCATAGTCACCTTCGGGAAGATTTTGCTCCAGGATCCTGTGCACGGCGGTAATCCCGGCGCCCATGGCATCGTGGAGTCTTGTCTGGAATGCCAGTATCTCCTCTTCTCTGGCCAGCTTGTACGCATTTTCATTGAGGTACCTGAGCTGGTCAGACATCTTGCGAAGGTCTTCCGTCTGTCTTTCCAGTTCGGACTTCTTCTCCTGCAGATCAGTTATGTCAAACAGAAATACCCCTGTATACTCCTCGCCTGCCTCTGTCGTAAGCGGCATCTCGCTGTATGAATAAGTACTGTTGTCAGGCAGTGTAACGATAAGACCGGATGACTTATGAGCCGGTTCTTCATTTTCCCGGTCATGCGTATATTTCGATAATACTTTCCTGAGTTCGTCTATACTCTGAAAATCTGATCCGCTCAGCATTATCCCGAGTCTGAGCATCATCCTGTTGGACAGACGCGGCAGACCGTTCCTGTCGAAATAGCATATGCCGACAGGTATATTGTCAATGGCTTCCCTTACAGCAGTCATTGTGACTGTGGATCGTCTGAGTCTGACCCTCTGCACGATCACTGCCGCTGCAAATGTTATTAGCACCGCAAGCATAAACAGGACAGCCCAGAGAGGTGCCGCGACCCTCCACTGGCCGGTTCTGAATGAGTAAAAGTGGCACTGCGCCAGCACTGTTGTCAGTGCGATACATGCGAAAGATATCAGGCAGTTAAGAGTACATGACAGACGCGGTCTTCTGTCAGCAAAGCTGTGTATAGTTATGTATAAGAGGCATATAGAGACCGCAAAATAAGCGACTACTACAGCAAATCTTACACCATAGCCATATGTGTAAAACGCATTCATACTACGGTGCCCCCTTCATCCAAGTCATCAATCTCCGTTGCGACCCTTACAGGCTCCGGGGATCCGTCTCCGAGCTCGCACTCTATGATCACGCGTATTACTGCATCGTGATTGCCTATTTTGATAAAAATGAGCGTGGCTTCATCCAGCACACTCTCTACGGTCTGTTCAAACAGATCATAGATCCTTATCGCCGAGTCTACCCTGATTCCTCCCGGGATCCTTATGTCACTCCAGCACTCGATTCCGAGAAGCCTGATATTGTTCATCGATTCCTCAATGCACATTCTCAGTTCTTCTGTCGGTATGATGCCGCTCTTCTCTCCGTGGAATATCAGGTTGCCCTTGCGTTTGATATATGCAGCAATGACCGCAGACTCTGCAAGCACCTTTCTTCTCTCTGATTCAGAGGCCGGCGAATCGTATCTCCTCAGCAGCTCGTGCATCTTTCTGTTCTGTGATGCTGTCTGCTTCTGAAGCGTATCATACAGACGGTTCTGCTCCTGTGTGTGGCGAAGCCTGCTTACTGTTCTGTAGCTGTGTTCAGCCAGATAATTACCTTCTGCGATCTCACGCCTGTTATTCTCGAGGTCTTCGATAATGTCAGCAAGTTCTGTGACGTCTTCCTCCCACACGGCATAGCCTGCCCGAAGCGGATACTTCTGCAGCACCATATTGCGTCCGTACTGGGTTTTGCCCTCAGCGGCAGCTATGAGATCAGGTCTTGGTATGTCTTCGGCCTGAGCGGTCTTATAACATATGTTCAGTTCATCATCGAGTATGAGCATACCGACAGGAGATGACCGGAACAGTTCCTCATAGCCTGTATTGGACGGTATCATGCCCGACTGTATGCAGCTTTCCAGAATCGCAATAACAGACACGCACAGAAAAGGTGTGTAGTCGCCAAACACCCATTTCCAAGAGCGGTAGTCGATCATCATAAAAGCAAAATAAGCTCCGACGATCAGGAATATGAATATAGGCAGGACAGCAATACGCCGGCTGTGCGGCTGCCGGCAGCGCATAGAGATAATCACCACTGCTCCGACAGTAAGCAGGACTATCCAGCCTACAGCCAACCAGTAAATGACAGTATGAGAGTACCAGCTCTCGAGCATATCGATTGTCCCTTTCGGACGGAACACCTTATAATGGAAGTCATTGGATGCAATGACAGCTGAAAAAGCGACTGAGACGGCTGTTACTGCCCATGAGCTCTTCGGCAGTCTGTAGTCCTCGCCCTTTCTGGTATACATCGCTGCAAAAAGCATGAATGTCGGTATCATGATGATAGGAATGTAGCACCCATACCATATAGTTCTTGAAATAACTCCCTGGTGTATCAGAAAATACTGTCTGACAGCAGTAACTGAGAACCAGAACACGATCAGGCAGTCGATTAGCACAAGGTACGTTTTCAGCTGTCTGTTCACAATGCGTTTGCTGACAGATATTCCCCATGCAATGAACAGGCTCAGATAAATGGTCACTCGAACAGGCTTGAGGATCATATTGTACTCATTCCCCAGTCCGAAATGCTTCTGATGCCTGCACAGTTCTGCTATAAGAATAAGAGCCGTTATCATGCAGAAGATTTTAATATTTCTCTTACTGTTTTCAGTTCTGTCCATCTCTGACCTGTTGATACTGCTCCGACAGGCGTTTTATCATGGAACGCATCTGCTCCACTACGCTGCCCGGGCCTACCACCTTTATGTCCCCGTCAAGCGACATGATCCAGCCGAGAAAATGGCTGCTGACCGCGACCGACACGGTGGTCTGGAAGTGGTCCTCGTCTACAGGCACTATAATTATGTCCCTGTTTTGAGACACCTTATTATAGCACACGATTGATATCCGGCGAATCTGCTCTATCCCGGGTCGGTAGTGTCAACTTTCATTCACACCATTTCTATAAATATTTGACCACAATTGCGTTCCTCGTTCCGACGTTTGAAAGGATTTGAATTCCCCGGTGTGCATCGTTCCGACTTTTGGCCGTTTTTGCGAATCCCTGAACCGCTTGATTTTACTGCATTTCAGGGTTTTTATTGTTCAACCGGGCGCATCATGAAAAAATGGTCAGGACGATCCTGACCATTTTTTCATGCATTATATTCTCGTTAACTCTGAAGCTTCTATCCCGATATGCCATCGTCTATCCTGTGTTCTTTCAGGAAATACTCATTTACACTGCTTCGCATCAGGAATGTCTGCTGTGTGCACAGAGCTCCTGATTTGCATTCGAGTTTGCACCATCCGCAACCCTGAGTTTTGCTTCATCGATCTTATCTCTGCTCATCTATGCCTCCTGCCTCTGCAGGTTCTGCAACTCCTATCTCAAGAACCCTGAACTGTTGACCTCCGAGTATCTTCTTGCTGCGCGATCCGCACTTAGGGCACTTTCCTTCGTTGCGCATCACATTGTACATAGCGCTGCACTCCTTGCAGAGTGCCTCCCCCGGAATAGATATTATATTGAGCTCAGCCCCTTCAAATACAGGCTTGTTCTCTGTTGCAACCGGGAAGTATTTGTGGAAAAAGACCGGAACATAGCCCGACAGCTCTCCTACCTCGAGAGTGAGGTAGGAGATGCGGGAAATACTATTATCTATTGCAGTCTGTTCAGCCAGATCCACTGCCTTCTGCAGTACGCTTATCTCATGCATGACTACGCCTTTGCTTTCCTTGCGATAATCTTTCCGACTTTCAGCACTTCTTCCTTTACGACCTTAGGTACCAACTGTTCATATGGAATTCCCCATACTTCCTGTACCTTATCCAGATGGATGGCATCGAACTTGCACTGTACTGTGCACAGGCCGCAGCCAATACATATCTTCTGATCGACTTTGGCAGCGCCGCAGCTTAAGCATCTTGCAGTCTCTGTCTTCACCTGCTCTTCTGTGAAAGTCTTGCGCTCATCACGGAATGTTCTTACTTTGGATGGATCGATCTCATATCTCTCCCTGCCGCTGTGGTCATAGCTCGAGATTACCAGATTATCCTTATCGATATAGTGGAAGTTGTCTCTCCTTACACGGCCAAGAGTCAGGCTGTGTCCTTCATGTACATATCTGTGCAGTGACTCTGCAGCCTCTTTGCCTGCTGCGATGGCGTCGATCACGAACTTCTGGCCGGTGTAGATATCACCGCCGACAAATACATCAGGCTCTGCTGTCTGGTATGTCCAGCTGTCAGCTTCCGCAAGTCCTCTTCCGGAGATCTTCACATTGCTTCCTTCAGCCAGTTTGCCCCAGTCAGGCTTCTGTCCGATGCAGAATAATACTGTAGTGCACTTAGCTTCTTCTGTTACAGTATCGTCGAACTTCGGATCGAATCTGCCCTCTGCATTTTTGACCGATACGCACTTTCTGAATTTGATGCCGGCGCACTTGCCGCTCTTTGCAGCGATCTCTGTCTGTCCCCAGCCTGCGTGGATCTCGATACCGTCCTCCTCGCATTCATGCTGATCTTCAGGACCCATAGGCATTTCATCGTAAGACTCGAGGCAGTAGAGCATGACCTTGTCAGCTCCGCATCTGACGGCAGTTCTGGCAACATCCGCACCGATGTTGCCTCCACCGATGACGACGACATTTCCTTTGAGCTTCACTTCTTCACCACCGTTGATCCTCTTCATGAAGTCGATGCCGGCCATTACGCCTTCAGCATCTGCCCCCGGTATACCGAGTGATCCGCCGTTCTGAAGTCCGATAGCTACATAGAATCCCTTGAATCCTTCAGCACGCAGCTGGTCAAGAGTGACATCCTTACCGACCTCGATGCCGCACTTTATCTCAACACCGAGCTGTCTGATCACATCTATCTCAGCCTCAACTACGTCCTTTTCGAGTCTGAATGAAGGTATGCCATATACCATCATGCCGCCTGGTTTCGCCTGCTTCTCGAACACGGTAACATCATGTCCCCATACGGCAAGATAATATGCTGCTGAGAGTCCGGCAGGACCGGATCCGATAACAGCCACCTTATGGCCATGGTCGAATCTCTTCTCAGGAATGAATCTTGTCTCAGCATTCAGTTCCTGATCTGCGATGAACTTCTTGACTTCATCAATGGCTACAGGCTCATCGATGTCTCCTCTCGTGCATACCTGCTCACAGAATCTCGCGCATACGCGGCCACACATAGCAGGGAACGGGTTCTCCTTCTTGATGAGCTCGAGAGCCTCCATGTATTTGCCTTCACTTGCCTTCCTGAGATATCCCTGGACAGCGATATGTGCCGGGCAGTTTGACTTGCAAGGGGCAGTGCCCGTCTCAGGAACAACATTGTCTCTCTCCGTCAGGAACGCGTCTCCGTTCCAGTACTTAGGCGGCATTACGACAAAGTCGCTTGCGACCTTGGCCGGCTCAATTTCCACAGGTCTCTTCTGGCAAAGCTTCTGTCCGAGTCTGACCGCATTCTGCGGACAGACCTCTACGCATCCGCCGCAAGCTACGCAGTGCGAAGGGTCGACACTTGCCCTGTAGTTGGAGCTGGAAAGATCCGGTGATGATGTGTACCAGCTGGTCTTGAGAGCCATGCAGGTATCCCACTTGCAGTTGCAGATGAAAAGCGAGAAGTCAGGTCCGTCAATGTTGGAAAGCTGATGTACATATCCCAGTTCTTCGGCACGCAGCAGGATCTTCTCTGCTTCTTCCCGTGTTATCCTTCTTGCCTTGCCGACACGGATACAGGACTCTGCATAATTGCCGAGATTGATGCACCATTCGCCTTCGAGATCAGCAGTTCCTTCACCGACCATACGCCTCAACTTACGGCATTCGCACGGAGCGATACCGATGCTGTCGCCGGCCTTGTCGAGCCAGTATGAAACTTCTTCGAATTTCGCTTTGCGTGTATTTCCCTCGATCGCCTTCTCTACAGGGATGGTTCTCATAAGTGCTACGCCCATGAAAGAGCCCCATGTGATCTTCTTCTGCAGGTCGAGGATATAGTTAAGAAAGGCAGGAGCTGTCTCCGGATACATGTCCGTACGCTCCTTTGTCATTACAGTGCTCTCCATTGCGCCCGGAGCAAACACCGGCAGCTGGACTTTATCTTCTTCACCCGGCGAATTACAGTATTCGAGGAGACCTATATAGCACAGGTCATATGCCTTCTGTGCCGCTTCCTCAACGCTCATCTTCTGCAGTTCAGCCAGTTCCTTTATCGTGTACTGGTGCCTGAGCTTCATCTTCAGAGCAAAATCCACCTGTTCATCGGAGAGCTGTCGGTCGAAAAAAATATATTCCCACGAGTTCTCATCCGGAACGGGGTTGAACATGTTGATATGACGTACAAGTCTGATCAGGTTCTTGCGAGGCTTTGCGCTCTTCTCGCGGTTATACGCTTCAAGACACTTCTTCTCGCCCTCTGTCAGTTCATGCTTGGTTCTGAACATAGTTATTCTCCCTCTTTCTCTGCTGAAGACCGGTATCCTCAACTGTCTCTTAATGCATTATATCTACTGTAAAAATTATAAAATGTGCTAAAATATCAGGCAACCAACGAAATCCGACAAAAGTTGTTTAGTGGAGAAAGTACACACATGAACAAGCAGGACAGCAGATTTATAGCAGCGGAAACGAGAAGTGGGTCAAACGCGGCTGCGTTGACCCACCTGAGGATATCATCCGGCTAGCGCGCTTTGTTCCGACGCCTGAATGCGTCGTTACGCCCGCGACTGGCAAGCACGAAGTGCGAAGACAGAGCGGCTGCGTAGATCAGTTGAGTATCTCTTCCAGCGCGCGCTTATTCCTCACTGTGATCTTTCTGCCTTCAACAGTTATCAGACCGTCATTCTGCATTCTCATAAGTTCTCTTGAAAGAGATGGTCTTGCAGTATTAAGGAAGTCTGCCATTTCCTGTCTGCTCATGGAAACCGACCAAGATGATTTGTCACCGATACTGAACAATATCATCTTCGCTATTTTCTGTCTCAGAGTACTGCATGACATTATCTCAAGCCGCTCGTTGAGAGTCACTGATTTTTGTGCCATCAGCTGCAGCATATTCGAAATCAAAGTAGAATGAAAACCGCAGTTCCGATCACAGGTCCCTACAAGAAAATCTTTCGGCACCATAAGTATTTGTGACTTTGTCTGAGCCTGCGCATACATTCCATATTTGCTTTGTCTTATGAGGATATACTCATGGCCGAAAACGTCACCCCTGTTCTCATAGATAGCGATGATTTTTCTTTTCCCGTCATAGAAATCCACTCCAAGAGTAACAGAGCCATTGATCAGCACAGGCAGGGCCGCCGGATAGTCTTCTTCCGAGAATATCATTTCACCTTTTTCATATATTATGCTTTCTGCCTTACTGCACTCGAGACAGCTCTGTATTTCATTTTCGTTCAGATCCGTAAAAAGCGCGGTGCCCTGCAGTACCGACTTCAGATTTTCATCATTTTTGGCAAGTATCTTTACTGACATTTTTCTTACCTTTATTTTTCTTTTGAGGCAAAATGATACGGCAGTGCAACAAACAGAATCGCTCCGATCATGTTACCCAAAGTTACGACGATAAGATTGAACCAGTATCCGCCCATGCTGATTGCTTCATTACCACCGTTGTTTATAAGTGCCAGTGTCAATAATGTCATGTTGGCAATACTATGCTCAAACCCTGTTGCAAAGAATGCCAGCAGACACCAGAAAACCATCAGCAGCTTTCCGGCGTCCGATTTAGCTCTGAAACCGCACCATACCGCCAGACATACCAGAGTATTACACAGCATGCCTCTTGTCAGAAGCGGTATGAAGCCTGCCGTCATCTTTGCTGCCGCTGCACCTGTCATAGCGCCCAAAGTCGCATCACTGTAGAGTCCTGTCAGGCTGAATACCAATGCCAGCAGCGCCGAGCCGGCAAGGTTTCCGAGCCAGCAGACTACCCACAGCTTCAATACATCCACAAGGGTGACAGTCTTGCGAAGTAAGCCGGCAGTCATTACCAGATTATTTCCTGTAAATAATTCCGCGCCTGCTATCACCACAAGACTCAGCGCAACACCAAAGCAGCAGCCCATCACAAGTTTGGTATACGGCGCTCCTGCAAGGGCTCCGCTCAATGTAAATACCAGTAGAATACCAAAGCCGATATATGCTCCCGCCAGCATGGACAGTAAAAAGTATCCGGCAGGATTCCTCTTCAGAAGAGCGGATTTTGCGGCTGCTCCTCTGGAAGCAGCCGTGAATTCTTCATTAAACATATCAGGATCCTTTCTGTCAGGTTCTGACTACTCTTCTCTTTCGGAGAAGCGGAACATAGACTGTCTCAGCTCGTTACCCTGATCATAGCGCTTACCGCCCCAGTAAATGCGTCCCTGGATCTCGCACTTTGGATTCGGAGTGACATCCTTCATGATGTATTTCAGGAATTCTTCAAATCCCGTACGGTCTACGATATAGCCGATATGCTCCTTGCTCTCAACTGCAGATCTGTCAAGATACTCATCAAGATATGCATAAACATTGCAGATTACCTTCTTCACGGTATCGTGATCAGCCCATCTCATGAAGTCCTCAGCCATGCGAGGATTCTTCTTGCCGGTACGCCCGAGCAGCACGACGCGGAAGTATTCTTCCTTGCTTCTTGTCCATGCTCTTGTCGGGCAGTAATTGACACAGAGCGCGCATCCTACGCACTTGTTGGCGTCACGCTCGATCTTGCCGTTTACGACTTTGAGGGCTCCGACCGATCTCTTTTTGCAGTACTTGACGCACTGCTCACATCCGACACACCGGTCCTTGTTGTACTGAGGCTCGCTCATGCCTATGATTCCAAAGTCATTGAGTCGTGTGTGAGCGCAGTCGTTCGAGCAGCCCGTGAAGGCTATCTTAACGTGATGATCGTTCGGGAATATAGCCTTATCTATCTCCTGAGCGAATTTCTTTGTATCAAAGTTAGCGAAAGGACAGAGCTGTTTGCCCGGACAAGCCACTACATTGCGTGTTCCGGAGGCAGGATAGCCGCCGTTATACTCCTCCTGATTGATGCCTCTGTTCTCAATGATCAGCTGCAGGGCCTTGTTGACTTCTTCAACGTCCTTCAGGTCGATCCCCGGGATCTCAAAGCCCTGACGATTGGTGATGTTTACCATGCCCTTACCATATTTTCTGGCTATATCGACGACACGCTGAAGTGAATCAACATCTATCTCTCCGCCCGGGCAGCGTACACGGGAAGCTGTTTCGCCTCTGACCTTGGATACACGGAAGGCGTTTTTCTTCAGTTTCTTTAAATTAGTATCTAAACTCGTCTTGTTCATAATTCCACCTCCCGCTAATCGATCAGCGTCTTGTGTTCAGAGAATTTGAATACAGGACCATCGATGCAGACATACTTGTCGTTGATGCGGCAGTGTCCGCACTTTCCGATCCCGCAGCTCATCCTTCTCGAATCCGAGATCCATACGTTATCCTCGCTGAGGCCTCTCTTGACTAGTTCGATCATAGAGAATTTGATCATCGGAGGAGGTCCGACCACGATAGCCTTGCACTTGCTGATATCTCTGATCGGGATATCAGGGATATACTTGGTGACCAGACCGACCTTGCCCTCATAACCTTCAGGCGCGCCATCGACAGTAAGGGTCAGATCGATCTTTTCAGCCCAATCCTTAAGATCTGCCTTGAACATGATCTCTCCAGGGTCCTTGAATCCGGCAATCATGTGTACGTCTTTCGCGCTTTCAGTCTCGCACAGATACTGTACTACCCCTCTTACAGGCGAAACTGCAGTACCGCCGACAACGATGATCAGCTCCCCGCCTTCAAACTCATGAACATCAAAGCCATTGCCGTAAGGTCCGCGGAGGAAGAGGCTGTCACCAGCCTTGAAGTTTTCAAAAAGATAATCCGTTACCTTTCCTACAGCTCTCAGCGTCAGGTCTACGTAATCAGGTCCGATTCCGCTGACCGAAATAGGGCATTCTCCGACTTTAGGGATCGAGATCTGGAAAAACTGTCCCGGTTTTACATCCCCAACATAAGTAAATCTGAAAGTCCATTCCTGAGCCGTGTGTTTTATAATATCCTGAAGCTTTGAAGGAACAGGTGTATATTCATTCTTTCCGCAGTTACACATTAGCTGACACCTCCTTCACTCTCGCGTTAAGTTTGTTGATGCAGTTCGCAAACGAGATGTACTCAGGGCATACAGTATCGCAACGTCCGCAGCCTACGCACATATCGTAGCCAAAGCGTTTTCTGAAATCGTACACCTTGTGGAGCACCTTGAATCTCATTCTCTCGCCGTTGGTCTTTCTCATTACCAGACCCAGCTAC
>Ga0256407_10003956_pt1 | contig 25458 bp, 23 predicted proteins | sample RumenRJG_04DNA_FD_193489 | JGI IMG/M metagenome (GOLD analysis project Ga0256407, IMG submission 193489) | Bovine rumen microbial communities from Lethbridge, Alberta, Canada - RJG_04 | ecosystem: Host-associated > Mammals > Digestive system > Stomach > Rumen | place: Canada: Alberta... | reverse complement strand
AACCAGGGACAGCAGCCCGGCTTCGGTCAGCCCACGCAGCCCGGCCAGTTCGGAATGAATCAGGGGCAGCAGACAGGCTTCGGTCAGCCCGCACAGCCCGGCCAGTTCGGAATGAACCAGGGACAGACTTCCTTCGGACAGCCGAATCAGTTCGGTCAGCCCGAAAATGATCCTACAGACGGATCTGACAAACAGTAATTTACCCGCGAAGAAGGAGGCGGATCAATAATGGGAATGACAATGACACAGAAGATACTTGCTCACGGAGCAGGGCTTGAGAAGGTAGAAGCAGGCCAGCTTATTATGAGTAAGTTAGATCTCGTACTGGGTAATGATATTACCAGCCCGGTAGCGATAAAAGAGATGGGGAAGTTCAACAAGACATCTGTATTCGATAAGGATAAGATCGCTCTTGTACCCGACCATTTTGTGCCGAATAAGGATATCAAGTCGGCAGAACACTGCAAATGCGTTCGCGAATTTGCAAGAAAGAATGATATAACAAATTATTTTGAAGTAGGTGAGATGGGAATCGAACATGCACTTCTTCCGGAAAAAGGACTTACGGTTCCCGGAGATGTGATCATCGGTGCTGATTCACACACATGTACATATGGTGCTCTCGGAGCATTTTCAACAGGTGTGGGATCGACTGATATGGCAGCAGGAATGGCTACCGGTGAAGCATGGTTCAAGGTACCTGCGGCTATCCGTTTTGTACTCACGGGAAAGCCTGCAAAGTGGATTTCCGGTAAGGACATCATCCTTCACATCATCGGAATGATCGGTGTTGACGGTGCGCTTTATAAATCTATGGAATTCACAGGCGACGGCATACAGTATCTTTCAATGGATGATCGTTTTACCATCGCCAACATGGCTATCGAAGCAGGCGGAAAGAACGGTATCTTCCCTGTCGATGATATCACGAAGGAATACCTTAAGGAGCATACAAAGCGTGAGTGGACAGCTTTTGAAGCGGATGAAGATGCTGTTTATGACGAGGAATACGTGATCGAGCTTGATAAGCTTAAGCCCACCGTATCATTCCCTCATCTTCCCGAGAATACTCATACTATCGATGACTGCGGCGATATCGCTATCGATCAGGTAGTAATCGGTTCATGTACGAATGGGAGGATCGCTGATATGAGAACGGCTGCAGAGATCCTCAAAGGAAGACATATTGCAAAGGGCATGCGTTGTATCGTGATCCCTGCTACACAGAAGATATACATGCAGGCTATGGAGGAAGGTCTTCTCAAGATCTTTATCGAGGCCGGTGCGGTAGTGAGCACGCCTACATGCGGTCCATGCCTTGGCGGATATATGGGTATTCTTGCTGAGGGCGAGCGTTGCGTTTCCACAACCAACAGAAACTTTGTCGGACGTATGGGACATGTAAAGAGTGAGATATACCTTGCAAGTCCCGCTGTTGCGGCTGCTTCAGCTATAGCAGGAAAGATCGCATCACCTGAGGATATTTAAGGTAAAGGAGAGAAAGATGAAAGCAGAAGGAAGAGTATTTAAATTCGGAGACAACGTTGATACTGACGTTATTATACCTGCACGTTACCTTAATTCATCAGACCCTGCAGAGCTTGCGGAGCACTGCATGGAGGATATAGATGCGGAATTTGTTAAGAAGGTAAAGAAGGGCGATATCATAGTGGCTGACAAGAATTTCGGATGCGGTTCTTCAAGAGAGCACGCACCCATTGCTATCAAGGCAGCAGGTGTAAGCTGTGTTATCGCAGAGACTTTTGCCAGGATTTTTTACAGAAATGCCATCAATATCGGACTTCCTATTCTTGAATGCCCCGAGGCTTCAAAGGCAATTAAGGCAGGAGATGAGGTTGTGGTTGATTTTGACAGCGGTGTGATAACAGATAAGACAACCGGTGAAGAATTCAAGGGACAGCCTTTTCCTGAATTCATGCAGAAGATCATCAAGTCCGAAGGACTGATCAATTACATCAACAGCGAGAAGTAATAATGTACGCTTATTTTAAAGGTACTCTTGCAAAGAAAAAGCAGGGAAGCATCATCCTGGAGACAGGCGGTATAGGATATAATATCGCCTATCCCGACGGGATGCTTGACTACCTTCCTTCGACAGGCGATGAGACAGTAATCTATACTTATACATCCGTGACACAGGATGCCATATCACTGTACGGATTCCCAAATGAAGATGCACTTGATATGTTCAAACAGCTTATCAAAGTAAGCAATGTGGGTCCGAAGGCTGCAATGGCCATCTTATCCGTACTTAATCCGGACAGTGTCAGGATAGCTATCGCAACAGGGGATACCAAGGCGCTTGCAAAAGCTAAAGGTGTATCTACCAAGACTGCGGAACGCATCATAGTCGATCTTAAGAACAAGATTGAGCTTGGAGATATCGTTACAGTCCCCGGTGTGAGTGTGGAAACCGCTTCCGGAGACGCAATGAACAGCAAGGCGGCAGAAGATGCGTGCGAAGCTCTTACAGCCCTCGGCTATGGCAGGAAGGAAGCGCTCAGAGTCGTATCGAAGGCATTACAGAAGGCAGGAGAAGATGCATCATCCGATGCGTTACTCAAGGCAGCATTAAGAGAGTTGAAGACTCCTTAATAAATTATGAAGAGAATGATCGAGACTTCCTTTACAGAGGAAGATGAAAAAACAGAACCTACTTTACGGCCCCAGACTTTAAAGAATTATATAGGGCAGCAGAAGATAAAGGATAATCTGGCTGTCTATATACAGGCCGCAAAGGAAAGAAAAGAACCGCTGGACCATGCGTTATTTTACGGCCCGCCGGGACTGGGAAAGACCACTTTGGCAGGTATCATTGCCAACGAGATGGGTGTACATATGAAGGTGACCAGCGGCCCTGCTATTGAAAAGCCGGGAGAGCTTGCCGCCATACTCAATAACCTTCAGGAGGGAGATGTACTCTTTATCGATGAGATACACAGACTTCCCAGGACAGTAGAGGAAGTTCTTTACCCTGCAATGGAGGATTTTGAGATCGATATCATAATCGGCAAGAACGGAGAGTCTACCAGATCGGTAAGACTTGATCTGCCGAGATTTACACTTATCGCAGCTACAACAAGAACCGGACTTCTGTCAGCACCCTTACGTGACCGATTTGGTCTGATAGAGCATCTGGAATTCTATACGGTAGAGGAGCTTAAGACCATTATCAGGAATTCGGCTAAGATCCTTGATGTAGAGATCGATGATGCCGGAGCAGAGGAAATGGCCAGAAGATCCAGAGGTACGCCGAGACTGGCCAACAGGATGCTTAAGCGTGTAAGGGATTTTGCGCAGATCAAGTTTGATGGTGTGATAACAAAGGACGCGGCGGAATATGCTCTTGATCTTATGAAAGTGGACAGAGACGGACTCGATCAGTTGGACAGGAACCTGCTGCTTACACTGATCAATAATTTTTCGGGCGGTCCCGCAGGTCTTGATACTCTGGCTGCGGCGCTCGGAGAGGATGCGGGGACAATAGAGGACGTTTGCGAACCCTATCTGTTACAGAACGGATATATTAACCGTACTCCAAGGGGAAGAGTGGCAACGGAAAAAGCCTATCTTCACTTTGGACTTGATTTCAAGGCTGACTCTGATTATAATTGATATTGGTTTACGTAATATTTTTATGAGACGGATTTAATCAGATAGGGAGTCTTGTCATGTCGGAGAAAAAAGTTATCAAGGTCTTGATCGCAGATAAGGTCATGACTATGAGTGGCTACGAAAGCGAAGAATATATGCAGAAGGTAGCGGCTTATATCAATGACAAGATCGATGAGTATAAGGCGGTAACTTCTTTCAAAAGAGCGACTCCCGATATACAGCACAGATTGCTTGAGATCAATATAGCAGATGACTATTTCAAGGCTCAGACCAGAGTAGATGAGCTGGAGGAAGAGATCAAGATCAAGAACAACGAACTTGATGATATAAAGCATGACAGCGTAAACAAGGCTATGATAGCCGACGAAATGAAGAAAAAACTGGATCAGGCGCTTAAGGATCTTCGCGAAAGTGAGAAGAAAGTTGTAGAGCTGCAAACGGAGTTAAAGGTACGTGGCGTCGGAAATAAAAGATAAAAAACAATCAGATCACAAAAGCAGCTACCGTGAGGGGCTGCTTTTTTTACCGGAGCTGTTATCCCCGGCGGGAGATTATGAGACGGCTGTCGGTGCTCTTAATGCGGGCGCGGATGCGGTTTATCTTGGAGCATCTGCTTTTTCGGCACGCGCATATGCGAAGAATCTAGATACGGAAGAGATCATAGAGATCATTCGTTATGCGCATCTTTTCGGGAAAAAGATCTATCTTACATCAAATATCCTCATGCGAAATTCGGAGCTTAAGGAGCTTCTTGATATAACAGACAGACTATACGAAGCAGGCCTTGACGGATGTATCATCCAGGATCTCGGCGTGCTTTCTCTTTTTTCCGAGAGATATCCCGACATGGAGAGACATGCCAGCACACAGATGGCGATCCTTTCATCTGCAGGTGCAAGGATGCTTAAAAAATACGGTGTAACGAGAGTAGTACCGGGCAGAGAGCTGTCGCTTGAAGAAGTGAAGGCGATTAAAGCCGAGGGGCTGCAGGCGGAGTGCTTTATCCATGGTGCAATGTGCTATGGTTATTCCGGAAGATGCCTTATGAGTTCCCTTGCAGGCGGCAGGAGCGGGAACAGAGGAAGATGCGCAGGACCTTGCCGACAGTTCTACAGATGTGATGGCGGTGACGAGGGATACATCATCAGTATGAAGGATATGTGTTCCGTAAAAGCCATTCCTGAGCTTATTGATGCAGGGGTGGATTCCTTCAAGATAGAAGGTCGCATGAAAGATGCCGCTTACAGTGCCGGTGTTACAAGCGTCTACAGACATGTGATCGACGATTACATAAGGACCGGCAGGTTTATTCTGTCGAAGGACGATGAATATGCATTAAAGAATCTCTATATCAGGAGCGAGATTCAGGAAGGATATTATTTCAAACATAACGGAAAGGACATGATATCCGTTGATTCACCGGCATATGTAAAAGTACCCGATGAGTTAAAAAGCGCTGTGCGTGAGAAGTTCCTGTCAGGCAGATTAAAGACTCCCGTATCCGCCAAGATCATCGTAAAAAAAGGAGAAGCGCTAACATTTGAATTAAATGCGGGAACATGCACGATCACCAAAAAAGGTGACGTTGTTGATGCCGCATCTTCGAAGCCTACTCAGGATGATGTGATAAGAGAGAAGATCTGCATGACCGGGGCAACTGATTACGAGATAACGGAACTCCTTATTGATAATGACAGAGAAAGCTTTGTTCCCATGGGAGCACTCAAGAAGATAAGAAGAGATGCCTTTGAAGAGCTGGCAGAGAGCGAATCCTTTGGGAAGACAAATACAAGAAAGATCACAAAAGATATCGGTGACGGATTATCACTGATTGGGACTTCATCAAAAAGAGGAAAAAGAAAAGCGGCATTGGAGCCTGTTTATTACGCCGGAGTCAGTGATGCAGGACAGCTCTCGGAAGTGATAAATTCAGGATTTATCGGAGCAGTGATAGTTCCGCTTGATCTGCTAACCGATAACGGTAAGCTTGCAGAAGATATAAGGCAATCCGGGAAAAGCTTATATTTAAGGCTTCCGGGTATCGTCAGACAAAAGGATCTCGGAAGGATAAGAAAGAAATTAAATAAAGCTGTGGAGGAATATTGCCCGGACGGCGTATACGCAGACAGCTATGATGCACTGGCACTAGCAGGTGAGTTCTTTGAAAAGGAGAAGATACATACGGATCTTCATATGTATTCTTTTAATTCTTATTCCATAAGAGAACTGTTAACGGAAGCGGCGTTTTATACAATTGATGTGGAATCAAATATACGTAATATTGAAGAGAAGTCGGAATCGGAGAATGCCGAACTTATAGCATATGGTCACATACCGGTAATGTATTCCGCTGGTTGTGTGATACTTACTGCAAAGGGCGGCTGTAACAGAAATGAGAACAGAACCTTTATATCGGATGAAAAAGGACACAGTTTTCCTGTGATCCCTGTCCATGAGTATTGCTACAACGTTATCTATAATTGTGTTCCTACATCTTTACATACAGTATTGGATGATGTGAAAGAAGCAGGGATAGCAAAGGTATTCAGACTTGAATTCACTGTTGAAAGTGAGGAGGATACACGCAGGATACTGAAATTTTATGAGGACGGCGCGAGGGGGGATGCACCGGGATGCCTTAAGCAGTATACTAACGGACATCTTTTCAGAGGTGCAATGTAGGATTTTATATGACTTTATTTTTTATCGAAATAGGAAAATATATCAATATCGTACTGGCAGGGATCTACTGCATTCTTGCATATATCTCTCTCGGCCGTAAGGATGAGGATGGACGTAACGGTATTTTTCATGTGCTTGAATTCATCACTATACTGTTGTTTTTGAGTGGCGTGACAGATCTGGCACTGGCACATTCGTATGCAGGCGACGATGTTGCCATGCGTAATGTGATACTCCTCGGTATTGCCGAAGCAGCGGGGCTCTTTGCTTTTGCGAGACTGATGTATCATTTCTATCCTGAGATGAATCGTCTGCTCTTAGCCGATATGGAATTCATGCTCTGTATCGGATTCGTAGTATTGATGCGACTCAATTACAGACATGCGCTGCGTCAGTATATCATCATCGCGGCGGGACTTGCTGTATCCATGTTTATCCCCTGGCTTATACACAGGATAAAGCTTATCCGTAAGACAGGCTGGATATGCGGAGTGGCAGGTGTCGCAGCACTGTTGGTTGTATATATCCATGGAAGTATCACTAACGGTGCCAAGCTTTCAATGAAGATATGCGGTCTGACTTTTCAGCCGTCCGAGATCATCAAGATACTGTTCGCATTCTTTATCGCAGGCATACTTTATAAATCGGCAGGGTTCATTAAGATAGTCATTGCCACGGCCTGTGCATCAGCCTTGATACTGATCCTTACCATTTCCAGGGATCTGGGAATGGCTCTTATTTATTCTGTGATGCTGATCGCAATGATCTATATGGCAAGCGGCAAGATAAGATATGTACTCATAGGAACGGGAGCAGGCGCAGGAGCGGCAGTTGCTGCTTATAACCTGTTTTCACATGTTCGTGTGAGATTCAATGTCTGGATGGATCCGTGGACGGACATAGACAATACCGGTTACCAGCTGACACAGTCTTTGTTTGCAATAGGTACAGGTAACTGGTTTGGAATGGGTATAGGTCGCGGTAAGCCGACGACGATCCCGGATGTGGAAGATGATTTTATCTTTTCGGCTATTTCAGAAGAATCGGGATTGATATTCGGTATTATTCTTATCCTTGTTTGCCTGAACCTCCTGATAACAATGCTTCTCATGGTCGGAAGAGTGCAGGACAGTTTCTTCAGGATAGCAGGAATGGGTATGGCAGTCTGCTACGGTATCCAGACTGTTCTTACGATAGGTGGTGGTACGATGTTTATCCCGCTGACCGGTGTGACACTTCCGCTCGTAAGTAATGGTGGAAGCTCTGCTATGGCGACGTTGTTGTTATTCGCTGTATTGCAGGGAATAAGCCTTATCAGAATGGATGAGATCTATGAGGGTACAAGCCCTGTAAAGAACGAGAAAGTTAAAAAAGAAAAGCCCGAGAAAAAAGAAAAAACTGAAAATAAAGAAAAACCTGAAAAGAAAGAGAAAACCGGGAAAAAGAATAAAGAGCCTCGAGAAAGCAAACGAAGAACAGGAGCGGGTGCAGCAACGAATGAAGAATCTCATGCTGAAGCCGGGAATGAAGGCGCTTACAGAGAAGAGTCGGAATATGAAGAAGATACATCATATGCCGGAGATGCTGATGATGTCGAGTATGACGAAGAAGTGAGTGACGAAGAGTTCATCGACGAAGAAGATGATGAAGAATTCTCTGATGAAGATCGTGATCCCGAAGCAGAGGCTGATACGGACTACGATGATGAAGATGAGTACGAAGACGATGACGAGTACGAAGACGATGACGAGTATGAAGAAGATGACGAGTATGAAGAAGATGACGAGTATGAAGATGATGAATACGATGAAGATGATGAAGAAGACGATGAGTACGATGATGACAGCGAGTACGATGATGACAATGAGTATGGGGATGACGAATTTACAGATGGCGAAATAGAAGAAGATCCTGAATACGAAGATGATGAGCTGACGGATGAAGGCATGTCAGAACCGGTGGATGAAGATTATGCCGATGAGTTCGATGACAGCGATAAGAAGTTTTAAGTTAAGCAATCATAAAAACAATTTATGCTCATGAAAAAAGAATCGGAAAAAAAGAAAAAGATCAAAAATAGTAACTATCCGGGATGGCCTGCGGCATTGATAACAATTATCATGTTTGCCGTTATATTTGCGGCTATGATAGTTAATGTCTTCATGTTTCAGTCTAATGACAGAAGTGTTGTTTATACCAATTCTTACAATCATGACCGTATGGATATAATCAAGACCAGGATCAGCAGGGGAACGATCTATGCTGCTGACGGAAGCGTTCTTGCTAAATCGGTTGAAGATGATGAAGGAAATGAGATAAGAGAATATCCGTACGGTGAAGTATTCGCTCATCCTGTCGGCTTTTGCCAGAAGGGTGTCATGGGTCTTGAAAGAGATATGCAGCCTTATCTGATGAGTACAGGTATCAGTATCTCCGAACAGCTCGATAATGCGATGAATGATAAGAAGAATCCCGGAAATAATGTTTATACAACACTGGATCCGAAGCTTCAGGAAGCAGCGTTTAAAGGCCTGGGGGATAAGACCGGTGCCATCATAGTTACCGAAGCTAAGACCGGAAAGATTCTTGCTATGGCATCTACGCCGTGTTTTGATCCTAATGAAATTGAATCGAAATGGGATGAGGTCTCGAAAGATGAGGATAACAGTCCGTTGTTAAATCGTGCATCGCAGGGATTATATCCCCCGGGATCCACATTTAAGATACTGACAGCAGCGGAATTTATAAGAGAATATCCCAAGGATTGGAGAAATTATACTTTTTCATGTTCGGGTAAATTCACTTTCGGAGACGAATCCGTAAGCTGTTTCCATGGCAGTGTACACGGTGATGTGGACCTGAGCACTTCATTTGCCAAGTCATGCAACAGCTCTTTTGCAAATATCGGAACAGAATTAAACCGGAAAAAATTTGCACATATGCTTACCGATATGAAGTTTAATGAGAAGCTTCCCGTGGAATTCGAATCTTCGATAAGCAGGATCTATTGGGATGTGGATATGAAGGATAAGGATATGCTTCAGATTTCCATCGGTCAGTCCAAAACTATGATGAGCCCTCTGCATCTCAATATGATAACCCAGGCTGTGGCGAATGACGGAGAGATGTTATGTCCTTACCTTACGGAACGGGTAGAGAATGCAAATGGTCAGATCATCGCGGATTATAAGACAACAAGCCTCGGAAATGTACTGGATAAAAGCGAAGCCGATGTGATGCACGAACTCATGAGAGAAGTTGTTGTATCAGGTACCGGTGATGAACTGAATAACAGATCTTATACTGTTTCCGGAAAAACGGGTTCTGCGGAGATTTCCGACAGCAGCACTTTAAGCCATGCGTGGTTTACGGGATATGCTCCGGCTGAGGATCCTGAGATAGTGATAACAGTGATAATCGAAAAGGGAGGATCCGGTGGAGCTGTTGCCGCACCTATAGCAGGCGAAGTTCTGGATGTATATTTTGAGGGTGGATCAGAGGAGTGAGATGATGGATAAAAATGTTCCTGCAATATTCAGCATATGGAAGATCTTCGGATTCTTCATCGCGCTTGCTGCCCTTGGATATAAAGTATATTTCACTGTGACAAATTATGATTCCATATCAGAATGGTGGACCGGACTGATATTTTTGTTTTTTGCCGGTTTCATTACAAGTTTGATCACAGCCGTTAATTCTTTTACGAGAGGGATGGTCACTTTGATCATATCACTGGTGATCGTGATCATATCCATGTGTTTATTGGGGATTGATATTCTTTGTCTGCTTGGCTTTGCGGCAAGTCTTGATGATGCTTCTTTGATCGAGAGAGGTATATTTCCTTTGGTTAATCTTCTGAATATCGTGGCAAGTGTCTTTGATCTCATTGGATTCTTTTTTATCAAAAAAAGAGAAAAAAAATAATCGGAAAGGTTAAATAATGAAAGGGATTCTTTATGCTGTCGGAGTTGGTCCGGGAGATCCGGAACTACTTACGCTTAAGGCTGTCAGGGTTATTCGGGAGGCTAATGTTATAGCATGTCCTTCTAAAGATAACACTTACGGTGTTGCATATAATATTGCTTTACGGGCATGTCCCGAGATCGCTTCGAAGGAAAAGCTGCTGCTTGATTTTCCTATGAAAGCGGGTGATATAACGAGTGCTCATAAGGAAGCTTCAGAGCGTATAACTAAATTTCTTGAGAAAGGAAAAAGCGTTGCTTTTCTTACACTTGGAGATCCCGAGGTTTATTCTACTTTTTCTTATTTTTCGGATATGGTATGTGAAAAGGGATTCGAGATAGAAGTGATAAGCGGCATTACTTCATTTTGCGCTGCTGCGGCCGGATTTAATATACCCGTCTCGATCGGCAGTGAAGCAGTACTTATCACGGCAGGTGAGTACAGGGATTTTGACGGAACCCTTATCATCATGAAAGCAGGGAAAAAGCTTGTTCAAATAAAAGAAAAGATAAGAGAACACGGAAAGAAAGCATGGCTTGTAGAGAACTGCGGAATGCCTGATGAAAAGTTTTATTATGATATCGATTCTATCCCCGATACGACAGGTTACTTTTCTTTGATGATCGTTAAGGGATGATCATTGCGTTAAAGCATGTGAGATCTGCGGATGATAGTATTACGCAGAGTATGCTCATAACAGTTAGGGAGGAAAAATATGAAAAATAAAAAACGAAATATTGTAAAAAAGGTATTGATCACTGTCGGGCTTGTATTGTTAACGGTCATTGTCGTTGATATCTGCAGGACTAAGATCGATTCGGGTAAGATACCTCACAGATTTGCATCCGCAAAAGAGGGAAGGGAACTGCTTCTTGCTCATACGGATTATTATGAGAATTTCACACAGAATGATATCGATTATCGTATGAAGAAAGGAGGCTCGACACTTGAAGAATTGCTGGGAGCAACTACTGATGAGATAAAGGACTTTAATATTATTGAAAAATATCTGATAGACAGACATATTGCAAAAATGGCAAGAAATCTCAGGAAGAACGGGTATGTTCTTCCCGAACTTGACGAGATTGTATATATAAAGACAGACATGAATAAAGAAGGGATATCGGCCAGCGGATATACACACTCCAATGAGATTTATCTTAATTCATTTTATGTCAAGATGTGTGCAGTACCCGGGGTAGATGAATATTTCGATCACTTGTTGTGGCATGAACTTTTTCACTGCCTTACAAGGCATGATCCGGAGTTTAGAGCTGACATGTATTCTCTTATTCATTTCACGATTAATGATTCGGATTTTGAGATCCCGCCCTGTGTGAAGGATAGGGTATACAGCAATCCGGATGTGGAACATCATGACGCATATGCGACCTTTATGATAGATGGACAGGAAAGGGACTGCTTTGCTGCATGGGTCGTTACAGAGGACTATCCCAAAGACGGATCTTCAGGTTTTGATACAGCAGTTATACTTATACCGGTCGATGGCACGGATACATATTTCGCCAGGGAACAGGCTTCGGATTTTGATACGGTCTTCGGGACCAATACAGGATATGTTACGGATCCGGAAGAGTGTATGGCGGATAATTTTGCTGATGCAATGCTTTATGGTTCATCCGGAAAAGAAGGACATGGATATCCTGATCCTGAGATCATAGAGGGGATAATCGAAAGAATGAGAAAATAATAATGAGTAATAAAAAGCGATACAGATCATATGATCAATACCGCTTTTTTTATTATTCAGTTGCAGCTGCCTTTGTTAATTTCTTGTGATTCCTTCTAAGCTTCTCAAATATGAGATAGAAGGTAGGGATCAACAATAGTGTAAGTATTGTGGAAGCTAACAGACCTCCTACGATAACTACCGCCATACCCTGCATACTTTCAGAGTTCTTTGCTAACTTGAAGGCAACAGGGAGCATGGCAAGTTCTGTAGTGAGAGTAGTGATGAGGATAGGACGCAAACGGTCTTTTCCCGCAAGTATCAGTGCGTTACGAATATCCACGCCCTCTGCACGGATCTGATCTGTCGTGTCGATATAAATGATACCGTTATTTACAACGATACCTGCAAGCATCAGCACACCGAGCAATGCAGTCATGGAGAGCTTTACATTCATTACAAAGAGCATGAGTACCGATCCGATGGTAGCAAAAGGGATGCAGAGCATTATGAGTAGTGAGCTCGGTATGGATTCAAACTGTATAGCCATGACCATGAATACAAGGTAAAGTGCTATGGCAATGGCCTGTCCGATAGCACCGAACTCTTCATCACGGATCTCGTCACCCATACTTGTGATGTAGTTAACACCTTCACCGAGATCAAGTTCTTCCATCTTAGGCTCCAATTCATCAAGGATCGCATCCTGTGTATCAGCCGTCATAATAGCTTCTACTGTTGCGGAGAATCGACCGTCGGTACGAACGATGGTCATAGAGCCCATTTCAAGACGTATATCGGCTATCTCGGTGATCGGAACTGTCTGACCTCTGGTATTGGTTAATGTCATGGATTCCACATCTGCAAGGCTTCTGTAGTAATCTTTGGGATTTTCAACTTTGATATCGTAGGTCTTACCGCCAAGAGTTACTTCGCCGGCATCCGAGCCGTTTAAGTTCATATAGACCATCTGAGATACCTGAAGAGCGGTGAAACCGTTAGCCTGTGCCTTTTCAGGATCAACATCAACCATGATCCTGGTTCCGGTTCCGTCAAGCGTTGAAGTGACGTTAAGGATACCTGCAGTATCTTCCAGAACTGCTTTGATGCGGTTGCAGGCTTCTGCCAGTGAATCCATATCATCGGCAGCGATATTGTAGGATTTGGATGCGCCGGTGGAGATAGAGGCGGACATTGTGGTTGAACCTTCGCTGACCTTTATCTCACAATTATCCGAGAAGCTGTTAAGAGATTCATTCCATTCATCCACGATCTTACTTGTAGCCATTTTAAGATCATCTTTTTTATAGGCGGTCAAAGTAGCCGAAGCAGATGACTCCTTGATGGAGACGCTGCTTTCGTCGGTATATCCGCTGTCGGTAATAAACTGCTCCAGTTCACGAACCGTCTCATCCATATTTTCAAGTTTTGTATTGGGACGGAATGTGACATCGATGTTGATGATACCTTCGTCGGCCTGTGCGATAAGCTCTGTCGGCATACCTGTAGCTATATAGATGGAAAGTCCGAATACAACGACTGCTATAAGGGTTGCAAGTTTCTTGTAGTTAAGCACTCGGTTGAGAAGGCGTCCGTACCATTCTGCTATCCTATCGATCAATTTTGTGACAGGATTATTCTGACGTTCCGTAGGCTTATAGAGTGCGAAGAAGAAGGGCACAAAGGTTATAGCGGAGATCAGGGATGCAAGTAATACGAATACGATGGTAAGCCCCATCTGTTTGAACATCTGTCCTGAAAGTCCGTTGAGTACTACCAACGGAAGATAAACAACCACGGTTGTGATTGTGGAGCCGATGACAGAACCCATAACGGTTTTTGCACCGGTGTAGGCTGCAGTCTTAAAGTCTTCTCCGTTCTCCTGTCGTTTAAAGCACATCTCAATGACCACGACGGCGTTATCGGTGATCATTCCTATTGAAAGAACGAGACCGTTTAAGGATACGACATTAAGGGAAATACCAGCAAAGTACATGCATACCAAAGCAAAGAGCAGTGAGATCGGCATTGTGATACCGACGATAAGTGAACCCTTGAGGTCGCCGAAAAATACGAAGATAACTGCCATTGCAATCGCGATACCGACAAGGAGCGTTTTTGCTACGGATAAAAGTGTTTCTACGATCTCATCCGCACTGTCATAGACAGTCTCAATGTGGATGTTGGGATTTTCCTCGTTGAAATCTTTAAGTATCTTCTTAACCTGTGTGGATAGTGCAACTGAGTTGGAGGACTGCTTCCTCTTTAATCCCAGAGTGATCGCACTGTTACCGTTGTGACGTGATATCTCTGTCTGGTTGGATATTCCGAACTGTACATCTGCGATATCACCAAGGTGAATTACTTTTCCGCGTGAAGTCTGGATAGGGATCTCACGGATCTTTTCAAGAGTGTTATAGTGAGTCGCACTTTCCATATTAAGCATCTGATTGCCGTACTCCACATTACCGGCAGGCATGGAAAAGTTAACTCCGGTTATTGCAGATACAAGTGCGGATTGTGATACACCGTATTGCTGTGCATATTCCGGAATGATCCTGACGGCAATATATTTTTCATCACCACCGGTGATGGATACGTCAGCCAGTGCATTTGCGTGGCGAAGCTGAGGCTCGAGTTTATCTTCAATGATATTTAACAGATCGGAATCTTCGACATCGGTCGTAACTGCAAGCTGCATATCATCAAAAGCATCGAAGTCCATTTCCATGATGACGGGTTTGCCGGCTTTTTCCGGCAGTTCATCCTCAACCAGATCGATCTTTGAACGTAGATCTTCATGGGCTTCATCAAGATCCGTACCGTAGTTAAACTGGAAGATGATCACACCGTAGTTCTCGTAGGATTGCATAATGGTCTTCTTCAGACCTGAGATAGTGGAGCAGCTCTCTCTTATCTTCTCGGTGACATTCTCGTCAACTTCTTCCGGAGAAGCACCGGGATAGGTAGTCATGACAACCATCATAGGTATGTTGATATCAGGCATGAGCTTAAGGGACATGCCGCGGATCGAAACTATACCGAAGACGATCAATGCGAGCAATGTAACTATAACTGTGACCGGTCTGTTAATAGCGGCCTTTGTAATTCTGTGCATAAAAGAAAACCTCTTGAATTCTCCGAACACCCTTATCGGTGCATCGGTAATCTGAGCGGGAATTTGCCCCGCGGTTTAAGCAAGTATCATTCAGTCTCTACAATAGTTCCGTCCTTGAGTCCTGAGCTCCAGGTGGTGATGACAGCGTCATCGGCAACTATGCCTTCGCTTATCTCGATACGACCGTCTTCTTCAAGACCTGTTTTTACGTAACGGATATGAGCTTCATTGCCGTCAAGAACGTACAGATAAGGATTTTCACCTTCATAATAGATACATTCGGAAGGAACTGTCAGCGTATCTATGGACTGTCTGGAGATCGTAGTAAGAGAAACAGAGGATCCGCTGGATAAGGATGCATTGCCCTGAAGAAGAGCCTCTACTTTGTAGAGACCCTGTGAAGAGTCTACAACGGAAGATACGGATACAATGCTTCCTGTATATGTTTCACCGTTCTGCTCGGCTGTTACCGGATTTCCGACTGCCATCTCACGCATTGTTCGTTCGGCAACATAGAAGACTGCCTTGCTGTCATCTTCTGTTTCGATAACATAAGCTGCCTGAGTAGGAGCAGCCATATTATGTTCGGAGATATTCTTGGAAATGATAGTGCCAGAAACAGGGCTTGTGACACTGTAATAGGTTAACGCAAGCTGAGCATTGGCTAAGGTGGCGCTTGCCTGACCGACTGAAGCACGGCTGGCTTCTACCTGAGCACCGGAGGCCTGTAATGTATCCTGGGCTGCGGCCAGCTGTTCGGCATAGATGGTTCGCTGTTCTTCCGTAGCAATGATCTGTGACTGGATAGAAGCGGATGTTAATGCTTTTGTATAATTCAGGTAATCTTGCTGCTGACGAAGTGCCAGATCATAAGCGGCTTCAGCTACAGCGCAGGATTCAGCCGAACTTTCGGAAGAGTTTCTTGCCGAGAAAAGAGATAATTCAAGCTGGTCTATGTTGTCCTTGGGATAGTCTTTGTCAACAGCACGATTAAGAAGTTCTTCTGCTGTATGATAGTTTTCCATAGCAGTTCCGGCAGCAAGCTTTGCCTGAGTTAACTGAGCCTCTGCTTTATCTACTGCGACCTGAAGCTGATATTCGGTGGTGATCATCTTGTTTGCATTATCAGCTGCAGTGAGCATTGCAACATCGGCAGATGAATTGTTGATAGTATAGGTGGCTTCCTGGATCGCGTAAGCGGATTCCTGTGCACTGTAGGTACACTGTGCGGCCGACAGACCTGCGTTTGCCGCATTCATTGCAGCCTGAGCCTGTTGGAGTGTGATCTGGGCTGCGGTATCGTCAAGTGTGAAGAGCAGATCACCTTCGGAAACATGATCGCCGACTTCCAATTCAGCACTCAGTACCTCGGCACTGACACGGGGGAGTACCGTGACTGTACTGCCGGCTTCGATCGTACCGATATATCGGGATTCTACCGAAAGGGTCATGGTCTGAGGAGATTCGGTATGGACCTTTAAGATCTGTTCTTCTTCTGCTTCCGCCGAGTTATCTTTTTTACTGCCGCAGGCGCTTGAAAGCAGCATGGTAGCTGCAATGCCGATTCCAAGTATACCTCTTAATTTTATTGTTTTCATTTGCACTCCTTTTCGAGCTTATTTATATTTGATCCGATCATTTTTATCACTGAACAATAAACATCTATTTGTTCTTTACTAAGTCCATCCAAGAGAACATTGCTTGCATAGTCAGCAATCTTATTGATCTCGCTGACCAGATTTTTGGATTTCTTCGTTAACCTGTAGTAGGTATAACGCTGATCGTTATCATCTTTTTCTGTTCGGATATAGCCTTTATCCTTGAGGGATGATATCCCCTGAGACAGCTGACCTTTATTCAGATACATTTTGCGGCTGATCTCACCGAGAGAAGCCTCCGGGTGACGATAGAGATAAAAGATGATCTCAAGATCTATCTGCTTAAGATCATATGTTTTTCGTATCTTGTTGGAGAAAGCTGTATAAAGCTTTTTCATTTTCTTCCCCATTATGAAGAAGTGTAATACATCCAGTGCTTCGGGTGTTGTCATAACCGTATCCTTTCAAACTGTATAAAAATAAACAGTATAAAAACAAACAGAATTATAATCGTTGGGAACAATAAGTGTCAATAGAGGGTTTGTGAAAAAATTGTGTTAGTTCGGAAATTCCTGTAAAATCGAAACATATCAGATAGAGCGTCCCGGAGGGATCGAAGGTATGAAAGCAATAAAAGCTATTACCGAATGGAAGTACTTTAATACGGTTTGTGATCATATGGAGTTTTTTCTTATATACTGTTTCTTTGGGTGGGTATATGAATCCATATGGTGTTGCATGATCTATCATAGGAGAGGCTTTATTAACAGAGGATTTCTTTTCGGACCATGGCTGCCGATATACGGGATCGGTTTTTTTATCATACTGGGACTGTTTAAGATTATGAAAGTGAAGAAAGCGATTGCAGTTTTTGCTTTGGGAACGGTGATCGCTGTTATTGCAGAATTGATCGCAAGCTATATCATAGATTTTTTTGTAGGCTCTCCGTTGTGGGATTATACAGGATATTTTATGAATTTTGACGGAAGGATAGCGCTGGTTCCGGGATTAATGTTTGGTTTTCTGATCTGGCTTGCGATCTGTGTTGTACATCCGGCTATCATTACATTTCAGAAAAAAACACGCGCTTCAAAGGCTCACAGGATCTGTTTATACTGTGCATCAGTTTTATTTTTGATCGATCTTGTAAGCCGGATATGGCTGGGAAGCAATATATAGGTATTACTTTGCGGCGTTATATATAAATGACGGGATCTAAATTTTGAATATCTTTGAGCAGATATCCTCAAGTTGTTTCTTGTAAATAATATATGTATTTATCACAGGCGGGTTGAAACCGATAAGGGGAACCCGTCTTAATTTTTTTTCTTTGATGTATGTATCGGCCATATCTTTGGGAAGAAACGTATAATTATCCTGATTGAGCAGATAAGGAACTATCTTCATACAGTCATCAATCTCCAATTCAAATTGATGATATTTGGGGAATAGTTTTCTGATATATTGACCTACATCCTGAAGGGCAAAATTACACATAAGATATTTTTCTTCGAGAAGCTGTTCTACGGTAATACCTTTTTTGTATTTTACGTTTTTTATATCTGTTACAAGAACAAGAGTATCTTTCTTGTAAGGTTTGCATTGGAGAGAATTTTTATGCAACGGAAGATAAGTAAAAACCACATCAAACATATCTTTCTGTATTTGATCAAGCAGATGTTCGGTGAGACCGATGGATATTTTAAGATAGTCCTTGGGATGAGTGGAACGGTGCTTCAGGATCAGAGCGGCCAAGTGTCCTTCGTATATTGAATCTGCGCAACCTATGCGGATATAGTGATCGTATTTCTGCGCAGATGAGATTTCCGCTAAAGAAGTATCCGTGAGTTCTATTACTTTTTCGGCGTAGATTCTGAAATGTTCTCCTGCGGGAGTCAGACTTACACTCCTGTTCGTTCTTTTGAATAAAAGAAAGCCCAGTTCTTTTTCAAGTTCGTTGATGCGCTTGGTAATGGTTGACTGTGCAACAAACAGCTGGTCAGCGGCTCTTGTGTAATTTTTGGTATGTGCAAGAACCATAAAAGTATTGATAGATTCAATATCCATAGGGATCCCTCTTTTTACTGTTATTCTGAATTGGAATTATTACTATTAATTTTATTCATTTTACAAATTATGGCATGTGTGGTCAAATAGAAAATGTTTTAAGGAGGAAGAGAAATGAGAGATATAGTTTTAAGCGAAAAAACTTATAAGCTGGAGCAGGATCCGTATATTTATCGCTTGCAGGATACGACTGAACCCGAATTATTCAGAGAGATGTTTCCGTATACGGAAACTCCCAAGATAGCATTCAATTACAGACGCGTTCCGGAAAATATGCCGGAAGATATATTTATAACAGATACAACATTTCGTGACGGACAGCAGTCCAGAACTCCTTATACAACAGAGCAGATGGTTCATATTTATAAGCTTCTTCACAAGCTTGGCGGTCACAACGGAATGATACGTCAGACGGAATTCTTTGCGTATTCGGAAAAGGATCGTAAAGCCTTGGAAAAATGTATGGAGCTTGGATATGATTTTCCGGAGATCACCACATGGATACGTGCAAATAAAAAAGATTTTGAATTGGTAAGATCCATTGGTGTAAAAGAGACAGGAATACTTGTCAGCTGTTCCGATTATCATATATTCAACAAAATGGGGCTTACCAGAAAACAGGCCCTGGATAAATATCTGGGCATCGTAAAGGATTGCATTGAAGCGGGACTGCGTCCCAGATGTCACTTTGAGGATATTACCAGAGCGGATTTTTACGGTTTCGTCGTTCCTTTTGCAAGCAGTCTTATGGAGCTTTCACGTGAATGCAATATTCCCATCAAGATACGCGCCTGCGATACCATGGGATACGGTGTACCTTATCCGGGAGCTGCGCTTCCGAGAAGTGTGTCGGGAATAATCTACGGCTTGCAGCATTATGCGGGTGTACCTTCGGAAATGTTGGAATGGCACGGCCATAATGATTTTTACAAAGGAGTTGTAAATGCCACCACTGCATGGATGTACGGTGCCAGCGCAGTTAACTGTTCACTGCTTGGCATTGGAGAGAGGACGGGCAATGTTCCTTTGGAAGCAATGGTTTTTGAATATGCTTCCTTAAGAGGTCACCTCAATGGTATGAATACAAGAGTGATAACAGAGCTGGCTGACTATATCAGATATGATACGGGATATGAGATCCCGCCTATGACACCTTTTGTTGGTGACAGCTTTAATCTGACGAGAGCGGGTATCCATGCGGATGGAATGATGAAGGATCCTGAGATATATAATATCTTTGATACCGAAGCGATACTTGCAAGAGCACCGAAGGTATCGATCAATAATTCATCGGGCTTAGCAGGGATAGCTTTCTGGGTGAATGAATACAGAGAGCGTCACGGAGAAGAAAAGCTTTCCAAAAAAGATGAGATCATCGGAAAGTTATATGATTGGGTAATGTCCGAATATGATAATGGCAGGATCACGGTTATCAGCGAGGGTGAGATGGCTACGCATTATGAGGAACTGATGAAAAAGCGCAGGCAGTCAGCATAACCTGACTAAAAAAGAGCGGCGGTATGAGTCGCTTTTTTTATTGAAATGCAACTGCTTTTAACATGAAACTATTAAAAATGTAAAAAATAATTGGTAGACTGCTGATAATGAAAATGATAGATTGTTGGCATAAAGCGTGTTAAAATTTATTGCAAAGGTGGGATTCGTATGAGAAAACACTATTTAGACAACGTTCGCTGGATCACGGTTGTGATCGTAGTGATCTACCATGTGTTATATATGTATAATGCGGAGGGAGTGCTGGGAGGTCTGGGAAAGATCACGGATCTGCCTGTTCAGTATTATGATATATTTCAGTATCTGGTCTATCCATGGTTTATGCCGGTGTTTTTCGTTGTTTCCGGCATCAGTTCAAGACTTTATCTTGACAGGTATTCCAACAGATCATTCTTAAAGAACAGAACCGTAAGACTGCTGGTTCCTTCAACCCTTGGTCTGTTTGTATTTCAATTTATCCAGGGATATGTGACTCTGTCGATGGGAGGTGCATTTGAAAGCCTTGAAGCAGCCGGCGTGCCTAAGCCTGTCGCTTTTCTCATTATGATCGCATCCGGCAGCGGAGTACTGTGGTATATGCATCTTTTGTGGCTATACTGTGTGCTGCTGGTATTGATCAGAAAGATCGAAAGAGGGAAGCTTTTAAGGCTTGGATCGAGAACGCCGCTTTGGCTTATGGCACTGTTCATATTTCCAATATGGGGAGCTGCACAGATCCTTAATACACCTATCGTTTCTGTTTACAGGATTGGATTCTATTTTGTATTCTTTATACTCGGATACTTTGTTTTCTCAAATGATGAGGTGACAGAGAGATTAAAGAAGACGGCTGTTCCTCTGATCATCGCGGCTATAGCATTATGCGTAGCATTTTCAATTCTATATTTCGGTGAAAATTATGCGGATAAGCCGATAAACAGAGGTTTGTTATATGTGCTTGATGCCTATGTGGGATCACTTGCAATGATATCCGGGATGGCGAGGTTTTTTGATCGTTCAAATGATATTACAAAATGGATGTCATCACATAGTCTGGGATTATATGTATTTCATTATCTTGGGATATCTTCTGTTGCTTTATTTGTGGCTAAGCCGGGACTTTTACCGGCACCGTTTAGTTATCTTTTAAGTCTTCTGGCCGGATTTGTATTCGGATACGGTTTATATGCCGTGATTTCAAGAATCCCGGTTTACAGATGGCTGGTGCTGGGATTATCAAAGAAAAAGGAGAAGTAAATGTTTAAGGATAATCTGGTTCAGATGCGAAAACTTCAGCAGATGACGCAGGAAGACATAGCTGATAAACTGGGAGTTACAAGACAATCTGTAGCAAAATGGGAAGCGGGTGAAAGTATTCCCGATCTTGATAAATGCAAACAACTTGCGGAAATCTTTGGCGTATCTCTTGATGATCTGGCAAATTACGAGTCTGAAGAAAATATGGGGCTTGGTGTTCCGCCAAAGGGAAAACACATTTTCGGAATGGTTACAGTGGGTGATAAAGGTCAGATAGTTATTCCGGCAAAGGCAAGAAAACTATTTAAGATATCCTCCGGAGATCGATTGGTTGTTCTTGGTGATGAAAGCCAGGGGATCGCTATCATAAAAGCCGATAGCTTTTTGCAGATGGCTAATATGATATCTAAACTCTAAAGTACATTCATTCTAAATCGATCCGGTGATCGACATATGCAAAAAAGCGGTTAATTATAGTTAAATACATAAGTAAGGAAAGAGGAAATTATGATAACGATCGATCAAAACAACCGTGTAAAGTTCAATAATCACGTTGACTACTGCGTGGGCACAGGACGTCTCGGACTTGCATTGACTGAAGAATATCTGAAGGAACTTGAATTTGTCCAGAAGATGATAGGTTTTTCTTTTATTCGCGGACACGGTCTGTTTTCAGATGATGTTTCGATCTACCATGAATATGAAGAGAATGGCGAGACAAAGGTTGAATATAATTATACATATCTGGACAGGATATTTGACAGCTATCTTAGGCTGGGGATCAGGCCGTATCTGGAACTGGGATTCATGCCGGGCCAGCTGGCAAGCGGGACCCAGACTATTTTTTATTGGAAGGGAAATACTACTCCTCCCAAGGATTATAAGAAGTGGACGGACATGGTGGTGGCTCTGCTTGATCATCTTAAGAACCGCTATGGAGAGGAAGTGGTGACGTGGCCTGTTGAAGTCTGGAACGAACCAAATCTTCCCGGATTTTGGTACAAAGCAGATATGGATGAGTATTTTAAACTCTTCAAAGAAACATTCAATGCGATAAAGAAATATGACTGCCGCTTTAAGGTGGGTGGCCCTGCAATATGCGGTGTCAAGGATGCTGAATGGACGGAAGCTTTTTTAAAGTTCTGTCGTAAAGAGGGGCTTCGCCCGGACAGGATCACCAGGCATCATTATACGGTGGAATTCCCTGAGCGTATCGGACATTATGATTACTCTAAGTTGGAAGATCCGGAGATGCGTTTTGAAAATCTTCAGTCTACCAGAGACATCATAGATTCTTTTGAAGAGTTCAAAGGACTGCCGATCCATCTCACGGAGTTCAGTACTTCGTATACTCCAAAGGGGGTAATTCATGATACGAATATCAATGCGGCTTATCTGGCCGAGCAGCTTTCAAGACTGGGTGATGTGAATGAGGCATATTCATACTGGACTTTCGGCGATGTGTTTGAGGAACAGGGGGTGCCTGATTCTCTGTTCCATGGTGGATTCGGAATGGTAGCTGCAGGCTGCATACCAAAGCCAACGTTCTGGACGTTCTATTTCTTCAAGCAGCTTAAATTATTTGGAGGCGAGTGCGTATACAGAGATAAGGACTCGGTTGTTGTCAAAAGAAAAGGCGGCTACGCAGGAATCATATGGAATATTGATAAGGATGACAGAAATGCAGACTATCAGCTTTCCGGACTTGAGGATAGTGAATATACGCTGATAACAAAAACGGTGGATGAGGTAACATGTAATCCACTGAAACTCTGGCATGATATGGGAGAACCTGCATATCCCACAGAGAGTGAAACAGCGATGATAAAAAGTGCTTCATGGCCTCAGACTTTAAGTGAAATTATAAAGCCTGAGGATAAAAATGTGTCCGTTTCAATTCCGGTGAGAAAGAACGGCGTTGTTTTCTTCAATATAGTTAAAAGAATTTATACTCCCGATAGAGGTTACGATTACGATAAGGTTATCTCTTTTCATTGATCAAAATGATGACACAGATGAGAGAAAGGAGTCGGGGGAACTGATGAATATGACATTGAAGGAATTAGCCTGTGTATCTTTGATGGGTGTTCTTTTTTGCACCGGATGCGGACAGGCTCAACAGACAGCTGTGACGGCGGAAAAAGAAACGAGCGCCCATAGCGAAAATGAAATATCTTCGAAACCGTCAGATGCAGAGACTGTAGATAAAACTGATTACGGAACGGCAGAGTTAGATGAGGGTAACGTGAATACGGGTGAAAAGGGGGAAGATGACTTGGCAGCGACTTTACTGTATCAGGGACACGGCAGTGTCAGGATCGTTACAGGAGAGGGAAAAGTGATCTATATAGATCCGTTTATGGGTGATGGATATGACCTTCCGGCAGATCTTATCCTCATGACTCATGGTCACTATGATCATACCAGAGAAGAACTAATATCTGAAAAGAATGAAGGATGTAACATCATCAAATGGTCGGATGCACTAAAAAACGGTGAATATCAGGATTATGATCTTGGTTTCGTATCTGTTGAAACTGTAGAAGCAGGATATAATGAGAATCATAATGTTTCCGAGTGTGTCGGATACATCCTTACATTTTCCGATGGAGTAAAGGCATATTTTTCCGGAGATACATCAACAACACCTTCAATGGCCGGATTTGCAGATAAGAATATAGATTATGCATTCCTGTGCTGTGACGGAGTCTATAATATGGATGCTGATGAAGCAAGCGAATGTGCAAAATTGATAGGCGCTAAACATACTATCCCGTATCATATGGAACCGGTGAAAGATAACAGTGGCTTTGATATGAGTGTGGCAGAGCGCTTTGATGCACCGGGAAAGATAATAGTTGAGCCGGGCGAAGAACTTGTTCTGAAGTAAATGCTCAAAAATGATATAGCCTTCAAGGGTAAATACTCTTGAAGGCTATTTTGTTTTACCATAAAATATGGTTAATTCAATTTAGCTGACAGATATTCTCTTAATAACAGCTGCGGGCGGCATGAAAAGAGGAAATGAAATGGATACAAGGCACAGGATACTGGATGAAGCATTGACACTTTTTTCTGAAAAAGGTTATGCAAATGTTTTTGTTGCCGATATCGCCGAGAGGGTAGGTATCAAGGCGCCGTCTTTATACAAGCATTTTAAAAATAAACAGGCTATATTTGATGCGATCATTGAAGAGATGAACCTGCGTTTCTTAGAGGAAGCGGGAACATTACGAATAAACGGAGCGGATGCGGTTAGAGATGCTGAAATATACAGACATACTTCGGAAGAACAGCTGATCACGCTTGGAAAGAATATGTTTCTGTATTTTTTGCACGACGACTACACAAGAAGGCTTCGAAAGATGTTAACTATTGAGCAGTTTCATGACAGTAAACTTGCGGATGCATATATGAAACAGTATGTGGACGATCCGCTTTCCTATCAGGGGATGCTTTTGGGATTGGTTGTTTCTTCCGGGGGATTACAGACAGATAACGTTGATATCATGACATTACACTTTTATGCACCGATATATATGCTTATAACAATATGTGATCGTGAGCCGAAGCGTGAGGCAGATGCGCTTAATACTTTGGAAGCGCATATTCGGCAGTTCAACAGATTATATGCAAGAACTGATGAAGGAAAAACAAAAAGAAGAAATCTGTCAAGAGTAGTAATTGATGGCTGACAGAAACAGGGGAGATCAAGTACATAAAGGGGAAAGAAAATGGAGATAATCTATAAAAAACTGACAGAGAAAGAAATAGATCGTGTTATTAAACTCAGAATAGCGCAACTGACGGATGAGTATACATCAGAGGGAAAGACTGTGCCTGAAAATATAAATCTTGATAAAGCTCTGAAGGATTTTTATACGAGAAACCTGGCGGCAGGTACATATGTTTCCTGGCTTGCGTTTGATGGTGACAAAATAGTGGGAACAAGC